>Ga0335077_10005530_pt1 | contig 15502 bp, 15 predicted proteins | sample Lox_Sample_31_FD_207151 | JGI IMG/M metagenome (GOLD analysis project Ga0335077, IMG submission 207151) | Soil microbial communities from Loxahatchee National Wildlife Refuge, Florida, United States - Lox_Sample_3.1 | ecosystem: Environmental > Terrestrial > Soil > Wetlands | place: USA... | reverse complement strand
TTTATGGACGATCCTTACGACGATTCATACCGGACGACTTTCCTTGTGCGATTGAGCTATCGGGATGACACGCTCCAGGTGGATCGCGCCAAGGCGATGCAGCATCCCCCTGACGCGAACGAAATATCGTCCTACGACTATATTTTCGACTACCGCGTAGGCCGATTCTTTACGACACCACAGCCGCGGCCGCAGGGCCCGGAGCCTGCGATCACATTCGAGTGGGGCCAGCCGGACGTATTCCACTCGGACTTCAAGCGCATCACCCGCTACAGCCCGGCTCGACCGGGCGAAGTAGTTATCTCAATGGCCAAGGATCTGGGCGATACCAAGCCGCCAATTCCGCCAGGCCAGCCTTTTCCCCAAGACCCGCTGCTGGACGTCGCCGAGCCGGTGAGTGTGCGCGTGGGCGGGGAGCCCGTCGAAGTAGTCCGCCAGATCGGATGGCCGCAGCAGGTAAATCACTATCGCGTGGATTTCCGCATTCCGAAAGACGCGCGGCCGGGGAACGTGGGAGTGGAGATCACAGCATCCCATGTGGCCGGACCGGAAGTAATGATTCCGGTGCAATAACTAGCGGTGCGATCAGCGGCGGCGGACGATTTTCAGTACTATCGATGATATTAGGAGTTAATTGAATGGATGTCCCTCGCGGCAAAGAAGTCGCGCGCCGGAAGGTGATTCGGAGAATTACCTTCGTCTTGCTCGCGCTTGCTGCGATTCCATTAATCGCCTGGAGGCTCGCACGGCTGAAACCGGCCGCTCCTTCCGTAGATCGCGGGACCGTGTGGATCGATTCGGTCAAACGCGGACCGATGGTGCGCGAGGTACGCGGACTGGGAACGTTGGTGGTCGAAGAGTTCATGTGGATTCCGGCGGCGTTTGACAGCCGCGTGGAAAAAATCAATTTCCTGCCGGGCGCGAAGGTCCACGCCAATGATGTCGTCATGGTGCTGAGCAATCCGCAAATGCAGCTGGATGCCACCGACCTGGAATGGCAGATTAAGCAAGCCGAGGCCAATTACGAGAATCTGAAAGTAACCTTGCAGACCCAGCAGCTTGCTCAGAAAGCGACCACCGAGGAAGTCAAGTCCGACATGGAGCAAGCGGAATTGCAGGCCGATCGCGATACAGAACTGACCAAACTCGGCTTCAAATCGGCGCTCGACACCAAGCTCTCGGTGGCGAAATGGCAGGAGCTCAAAGGACGCTACGCGCTCTCTAAAGAACAGTTGGACATCAGCGGCCAAGCCATTCAGGCGCAGTTGGACGCTCAGAAGGTTCAGATCGAGAAGCTGCGCGCCGCCTACAAGCTGAAAAAGGAACAAGTCGATGAGCTGGTCATTCGCGCCGGCGCCGATGGGACGTTGACGCAGTTGGGGACCTCGGCGATGCCGCTCGAAGTGGGAATGCGTGTGACACCGGGAACGATCCTGGCCAAGATCGCGCAGCCGCACAGGCTTAAGGCCACGCTCAAGATTCAGGAGACGCAAGCCAAGGATGTCGCGATCGGACAAGCGGCGTCGATCGACACGCGGAACGGGATCATCCCCGGACACGTGGCGCGCATCGATCCGGCGGCGGCGAATGGAACCGTGGATGTGGATGTGAAGCTCGAAGGCGAACTTCCCGCGGGAGCGCGGCCCGACCTGAGCGTGGACGGCACCGTGACCATCGAACGCTTGCCGGACGTGGTTTATGTGGGCCGGCCGGTGATTGGCCAGCCTGGCTCGAAGATCACTCTTTTCCGATTAGAGCCGGACGCCAGGGAGGCCCAGCGTGTCGCTGTGACCCTGGGGCGCAGCTCGGTGAATAGCATTGAAGTCGTCGACGGGCTGAAGGTGGGCGATCAGGTCATCCTGTCAGACATGTCGGCGCAAGACGCGTTCAATCGCATTCGCCTGAATTAGAAGGTTTATCGAAGTAATGGCCAATGGGAACTCGGCTGTAATCCAGCTGAAAAACGTAACGAAAGTCTTTGTCACCGATGAAGTGGAGACACACGCGTTATCGGGCATCGATCTGGAAATCAAGAAAGGCGAGTACCTTTCTATTGCAGGGCCCTCCGGTTGCGGCAAGTCGACGCTGCTGGCTATCTTGGGCCTGCTGGATTCGCCCAGCGACGGCACGTACACGCTCAACGGCCAAGCGGTGGAGAACCTCAAGCTTTCCGAACGCGCGCGCATCCGCAACCGCGAGATAGGGTTTATCTTCCAGGCGTTTAATCTGATCGGTGACTTGACCGTCTACGAAAATGTGGAACTGCCGCTGACTTATCGGGGAATGGCTTCCGCCGAGCGCAAGAAGCGCGTGCAGGATGCCCTGGAGCGCGTGGACATGCAGCATCGCATGAAGCACTATCCTTCGCAGCTCTCCGGCGGCCAGCAGCAGCGCGTTGCAGTTGCGCGGGCGCTCGGCGGGGATCCCTCAATCCTCTTGGCTGATGAGCCTACGGGGAATCTCGACTCGACAAACGGCGAGGCTGTCATGGAGTTGCTGCGCGAACTGCATCGTGGCGGCGCCACCATCTGCATGGTCACTCACGATCCCCGGTACGCCGAATACGCCGACCGAACGATCCGCCTCTTCGACGGTAAGATCGTGGAAGAGAGCGTCGGCACCGCGTAATTTTATTTCGGTGCAGCGGGTTTCGCGAACTTCGCCGCTTCAATTGAGGCGTTCGCCTGAACGTCGGTCAGCTCGATGATAGACTTCCCGTCCAGCCAGCTCACAGTCCAACGAAAAGGTATCTTGACCCCGCCGACGTCGCGATAATCATCGAAATCGGTCTGCGTCGGATTCAAGCCGACGGGCGAATCAGTAAAGCGCACTACGCGCACCAGCAAACCGGATTTGCTGTCGAAGTATAGGTTCACTGGAAAGCGGCCGTCGGTGGTACCCTGCACGATTTGAACATCTCGGTCGTCGATAGTTGCTGGCAGTCCGACCCGCCATTGCGTCAGAGCCTGCTTGAGCCTGGCTGGAAACAAAATCGCCGCATCCACCTTGGCGCCCTCCAGATCGCCTCCGGTCATCTCGAGCAAGGTCACCGGGCGATCAGTGCTGGGGGCCGCAGTCCAAGCCGTGCGGCCGTCGTAGGTTGTCGTGGAATCTCCATTCGGTGTGTGGACGATCATGGTTCGCTGATTGGGAGCCTTGGCATAGATCTCGACCGGGTGTTTCTCGGTGTCCGCGTACGCTTGATAGGTCCCCTTTGCGATGAAGCTGTTGATGGCTCCCGCTTTCTGCGCGCCGCCGATCGCCTGGATATATTTGTCGAGGACCTGATCAGCGTTGGGTCCTTTGGGAGCCTGATCGACCATTCGGTCCGGCTCTTCTGGCGTCGGCGGAGGGCCGTACAACTCGGCGATGCTGGGGGTGATGCGCGGGCGATCGCCGCCTCGATGGCAGGAGTAGCAAGTTACCTCGCGCTTCCCGCCAAAGTACGCCTTGTTGATGCCGGCCACCATTCCGATCATCCGGCGCGTGGTCTGCTTCAACGGAGTATCGTCAGCGTATTTTTCCCAGCTGCCGCCGCTTTCGGGGACGTGGCAGTCGCTGCAGGTCATGCCCAGGGAGGCGGAAAAGAAACCCATGGTGGCCATGAATTCGTCCACGGGAATTCCAGTGAGCACTTTGACGTTCTTGAAGGCCTTTTCGGCCATCGGCTGCTTCTGCTCCGGCCGCGCCTGGCCGAGCGCAGATGCCGTAGCCAACAGGCACAGGACCGTCGCTGCGGAGGCGCTAAGGATCGTTTGAGTCGATCCGAGCTTCATGTTAGGATTCCTTTCTTGCTTTGTGCGAAGAGCGTGAGGCAAGCGGCCCAGGGGCTTGCACGCAAGTGAACCGGGAGCCCTTTAGTCGGCCCTCCGGCTCGTAGTCAGTATACACCCGCGGCCAGTTTACAGCATATTTTCAGGCGGCAGCGATAGAATGAAACAAGAGCAGCTTTTGACAGGCAGGAGCCGGAATTGCATTTTCGCGCTGACGGGAATCGCATGCGCCGCCGGCCTGCTGCTCGATTTCTTTGGAGGACGTACATGAAATTCAAGACAACTACGTTGTTGGCGGCCGCGGCAGGCGTTGTTCTCTTTGCGAGCTCGCTCCTTGCCCACCATGGGCAAGCGAATTACAACACGAAGGAATCGGTTACCGTGAGCGGAACAGTGACGGACTTTCAGTTTGTGAATCCGCACTCGCTCGTGTTCCTGGAATGTAAGGACGACAAGGGACAGGCGGAGAAGTGGCAAGGCGAACTCACCAGCCCCAACCATCTAGTCCGCGCGGGTTGGAAGAAGAATTCCCTCAAGCCCGGCGACCAGGTGACCATGACCGGATTCCGCGCCATGAGCGGAGCGAATTCGATGTGGATCACCAAGATGTCGATCAACGGCGAAGAGATGAAGCTGGGCCAAGGAAACTAGCGAACATTCCCATGCTACGTCGCTTTCTGGAATTCAACTTCGTGTTATCCGCCGTGCTCGCATTGCCGGGCCTCTTGGTTGCACAGCAGCCAGCGCCCGCAAAAGCGCAAGGCGCCGCGCCTGATCTCTCGGGAGTCTGGAATCGGAGGAATCTGCCGGGAGCGCGCTACGGCGGCTACACATTCAGCGCCGAAGAACCGTCCATGACGCCCTGGGCGCAAGAGAAATTCAAGCTGACAAAGCCGTCGTTTGGCCCACGCTCGTTCAAAGATTCCAACGATCCCGTCAATCCGACAACGGTCAACGCCACGGGCTGCTTCCCTCCGGGAGTACCGCGCATCTATCTTCATCCGTTCCCGATGGAGATCGTGCAGCAGCCCGGGCGGGTGCTCATGATATACGAGTTCAATCATTTCGTTCGCCAGATCTGGACCGATGGCCGCCAGCACAATACTGATCTAGGCCCCACCTGGATGGGCGATTCCATCGGGCATTGGGAGGGCGACACGCTGGTGGTGGATACCATCGGCTTTAACGACAAGACCTGGGTGGATCGCGCCGGCCACCCGCATACCGAAGATATGCACGTTGTGGAGCGCATTCGCCGCGCCGACCAGAAGACTCTGCAGATTGACGTAACGATCGAGGATCCCAAGGCGTACACGAAACCGTGGGGCGGACGTCTACTATATGAACTCAGGCCGGACTGGAATATTTCGGAAATGATCTGCGAAGACAACGTCAACTTTGATCAGTTCATTCAGAACGAAGAGAAGACCGGCAAATAGCGCGCGGTGGCGCGCGGGTAAGCTAGCGTGACTCGGCGTTTCTTTTTCGGTGCTGCGGCGGCGGGGATCGGCTCTGCCATGAGCCAGGATATTCTTCAACTCAAGCCGCCGTCCGCCGACGCACGTATTTCCTACGGCCCCAATCCGCTTCAATTCGGAGACTTGCGCGTGCCCGCCGGACCCGGGCCTCACCCTGTGGTGATCTTCATTCACGGAGGATTTTGGAGTAACGCCTACACGCTGGAGCACGCCGGCCATGCGTGCGCGGCGCTTACTCAGGCTGGAGCGGCGACCTGGAATGTCGAATACCGGCGCGTCGGCGATCCAGGCGGCGGATGGCCGGGCACGCTGGATGACGTGCTTCATGGCGCCGAACGGGTTGTGAACCTAGCTCCAAAGTATCGCCTTGATGTTCAGCGTCTGGTAGCGGCGGGGCACTCCGCGGGCGGACAGCTGGCCTTGTGGCTCGCGGCGCAGAGAGCCGTCGATCTCAGAGGCGTGGTGCCGCTGGCCGGCGTCCTGGATCTGCGGCGGGCCTGGTCGCTGCGGCTGGGAGGCGGCGCGGTTGAGCGCTTTATGGGTGGATCTCCCGATCGGTTCCCGCAACGATACGCTGCCGCATCGCCCATCGAGTTGCTTCCCATATCGGTGCCACAGCGCGTCGTCCACGGAACTGCGGACGATGTCGTTCCGTTTGAGATGAGCGAGCGCTTCGCGAAGGCGTCCCAAAATTCGAAGCTGATCCCGCTCAAGGGAGCCGGCCACTTCGATCTGATCGATCCACGCTCGCGCGAATGGAAGACAATAACAAAAAATATTCTGAATTGGGAATTTTGAAGACATGCCAGAGCGCCGCTGTTAGAATAACGGCTAGAGTGCGCATTCCGGGCGGCCGCACCTGGGTCTCAATTTTCTTCTGCGCCGCTCTTCTCTTCGCCAGCCCCGACTATTTCACACCCGAGCATCGAATTTCCGGAATCGGCGTGGAACGCGCGGACATGACTCCGGCCGTACTCGACGAGCGCACCCAGCGCATGATTCAATCTCAGACGTTCGCCATCATGCGCGAGCCACAAGCCACTGCCGGGGCCGAAAGGATCAGCAGCGCGCGGCTGGGCCGTGTCTTTCAAACCGCGTCGACATCGAGCGGCATAGCGGCTTCCCTGATCGCGGCTATCGCTTATTTGGAAAGCTGGGGAGACGCTCAGGCCGCCAGCCCCGCCGGTCCCAAAGGCATCATGCAGTTCTCCGAAGCTACGGCCCGCGAGGCAGGATTACGCATCGTCCGCACCACACGATTTAAGACGACCTCCGAGCGGAAGTTAGTTCGAAACAAGCGCGGCAAGCCGGTTTACCAGACAATTCGCCATCGCACGCCCTACACGATTACGGTTCGAGACGAGCGGCTCAATCCGGAGAGGGCTGTACCGGCAGCGGCCAGGTATCTGGCTCGCCTGGAGACCAAGTTTGGCGGCCTGGACTGGGCCATCTTCGCTTATCACTGCGGCGAAGGTTGCGTATCGGAACTCCTCCCGCTTGCAACCGCCGCGCTGGGAAATAAACACCGGCCAACGGTTGCGGAAATGTTTTTTGCCGCCAATCCCGCCAGCCACCGCGACCTTTACGAAGCAATTCAAGCTCACATGCAGCGCGACTACTCGCCCACGTACTGGTTTCGCATCGAACGCGCCGAGCAACTGCTGAATCTCTATCAGACCGATCGAGCGGCCTTCCGGGAACTGGTGGACGCGTATCGTAATCCCAATAATCCGGATCGCCGCGCCAATGATCGACTGGTGGTCTGGCTGAAATCCGAAGATGTCTTCTATCGCTCGGAAGACGACCTAAGGCTGGCGGCCGGCAAGGGCTTGGCGACGGTTCTCGACGATCCGAAATTCTTCGGCTTTTCATTGCCGGCGGTAGAGGCCGGCAACGAACACGATCTTTACCTGCAGGCCTCTCCTTCAGCGATAGGAACTCTGCTCTATATCGCGTTCGAGACTCGCCGGCTCTTCGACGCGCTGAAGCCCAAGGGCGAGCGATTCGTGCCGCTGAAGGTAGTGGAACTGGTGAGCACGATGCAGCGTCCGGCCGAGGCTGGCACGCTCCTGGTGGATCCGGAGTTCCCCGAGCACGCAACCGGGCAGGTTTTCGATATCGATTTATCCAATCTGCCGCGAGGCGAACGAGAATGCCTGAATTTCACGCTCGATGATATTGGCTGGATCGGTTATCTGGGCTTCATTCAGGTGACCGGCGACACGCTCCACATCGGTTGCTCGCCGTCCTCGCGCGAGTTCTTCGCGACCATATTTCAGGAAGCCAGCGAAGCGAAATAGCCTTCGATCTATCGGTCTCCGTTGTTCAGCGAGGCGGCTTCGAGGGCGCTCATGTCGGGTACGGAATCGCCCCAAACCACCGTGAATCCCACTAGAGTAGAGTCGCCCCAGACCACGGTATCGCCCCAGACCACGGTATCGCCCCAGACCACGGTATCACCCCAAACCACGGTGTCGCCCCACACGACGGTATCTCCCCAGACCACCGTGTCGCCCCAAACCACAGTGTCGCCCCACACGACGGTATCTCCCCAGACCACCGTGTCGCTGCCGACCAGCGGAGCCGAGGAGACCAGCGAAACCGTCTGCGTATCCGGATGGAATACCGCGAGCGGCGATAGCGCCTGGAAATTGGCGAGATCGGTGTTCGCCATCGCGGCGGAGATGTCGAGGTATCCGGCGCCGACCGTAAAGATGTCCTGTTGGCTAGCGTAGGCTGCCGAATTGAGCTGGTCCGTCGCCGTGGTATATCGCGGCAGCGATTTGCCAGCGGTCTTCATCAAACGCGCTTTTACTTGATCCGGTGTGAGCGCGGGATTTTGCTGAAGCAGTAGAGCGACTGCTCCGGCCACCGCGGGGGTGGCCATGCTGGTGCCGCTCAACCGGAAATAGTCGGCCGACATGTCCTGTCCACCGGTTTGATACGACGACGCGGCAATGAGCGTGTTTGGATACTCGGTGGCCAGCGTGCAGTTGGGCGAAGCCAACAATGAAGTGACGCCATTACCGGGCGCCACGATGTCCGGCTTGGCAATGTGGTCCAACAACGACGGCCCTTTGGAACTATAGCTCGCGATCCTGTCGTCGCCGCGCCAGGGCGTGCTGTTGGCGTTCATCGCGCCCACGGTAATCACATACGGATCGTTGGCCGGCGACGAGATCGTCGCATAGCCGTTCGTGCCCAACGAATTGTCCCGGCCCATGTTTCCAGCGGCCGTCACCACGGTAATTCCCGCCTTCCAGGCCGCTTCCACCGCCTGGCAAAGCGGATCGAGCTTAAAACTTTCATAGACCGCATGGCCGAGCGAAAGATTGATCACTCGAATGTTGTAAGTGTCCTTCAGCGCGATGGCTTCTTCGATGGCGGCAATCACTTCTGATTCCTGCGCGCCGCCGTTCGCGTCGAGTACGCGCAAATTGATAATGTTGGCGTTCGGAGCAACACCTTTGAACGTGTGCGTGTAATTCGGACCGGTGGATGCGGCGCCGTTGGCGGCGATGATGCCGGCCACATGCGTACCGTGACCATATTGGTCGGAGGCGTCCTGGCCTGGGACAAAGCTCTCACTGAATACGACACGCGAGCTGCCGTTCGGCGCGTTCAAATCGGCCTTCATCGCCACGCCGCTATCGATCACCGCCACTCCCACGCCCGTGCCATCCCAACCCGAGGCCCAAACCGCGTTCGCATTCACCGATTGCGTGGTTATGTCCAAGAAACTTGCGGTTCTGCGATTGGGCGAGACGTAGGCGACCTGCGGGTTAGCGGCCAGCCTCGCAATCATCGATAGCGGCACCGTCATATGGACTGCGGGGATGGAGCGAAACTGACGCCGCACATAACCGAAAGTTCGAACCTGCTCGACCGCGTTACCGGCCGCCTCGCCCTTGAACTGAACGATGACCTCCACCAATCCCGTCCGAGAGGATCTCGGCATATCGGATGCAACTTTAGAGGCCGCGAACGCAACCGTGCTAACCAGAGCTGCAAGAGTAATTCGAGCGAGCGTTTTCATGAGCGGAGCCTGTCTCCCGAAGCCCTAGGAAGGCAGTTCTGCGCCCAAACAAACTCACTTTAGAATGTTGCTTTTTGAATTCGAATGAGACAGCACGTTTGGACAACTTGTCCAGCGATGAGACACTTCGTCTCAGCAAGTCTTAGAGGAGTACTAAGAAGAACGGCCGGCGCTGAAGGACCAAAGACCTTACGCTACTTTGGCAACGTGAACAGAAAGGTTGCTCCCTTGCCGGCTTCCGATAGCACCGAAATCTTGCCGCCACGCTGCTCGACGATTCGTTTACAAATAGCCAACCCGATCCCGGTGCCGGGATAATCGCGGCCGTGGAGACGTTTGAAAACCTCGAAGATCTGTTCGTGATAGCGGGGATCGATGCCGATCCCCTCATCGCGCACGGAGAACGTAATGGAATCATCCCCTTCGATGGCGGAGATGTGGATGCGCGGCCTTTCGGTCCCGTGAAACGTGATAGCGTTGGCGATCAGCTGGCGGAACAGTTGGCTCAACTGATTGAAGTCGAACCACACTGCCGGTAACGGATCGTGAGTAATCTCGGCGCCGCTCTCACGAATCGCCTTTTCCATGTTCAAGAGCACGCCTTGGAGTGCGCCTTCAGCATCCACCTCTGAGAGGGTTTGTTCGCCGGCGCGGAACTGATGGGAATAAGTAAGCAGATCGGCTAGCAGCCGATCCATGCGTTGGACCGCTTCCAGAATGTAGTGCATGAACTCGCGGCCGTCGTCGTCCAGATGCGCTTGAAAACGGCGCTCGAGCAGTTGCGAGTAGCTCGACACCATGCGAAGCGGCTCCCGCAAATCGTGCGCTACGGTGTAGGCAAACTGGCGCAATTCCTCGTTATGAGTTTTTTGTTCCCGCCGGAGCTGGGCTGTGAGGGCCTCCACGGCAGCGCGAAGTTCCTGGATTTCGAGTTCTTCCTTCAGCACCGTATCGTCCCAGCCTCTGCCTTGGAACTCCTTTGCCGAGCCCTTTTATCAGTATCGTACGCGCCGCACGAGCGGTGTTGCCGAGCCTGTTAATCTAAGGAGCAAGTCCCATGTCGGAACAGGCGCGCAATTTTGGTTTGCTGATCCTGGTTTGGATTCTGGTGGGTTCGGCGGCGGTGACCATGCTGCCGCTGCCCGCTCCGAAGGCGAACGACCTGGGATACGTCTCAGCTTGCCCGTTCGCACCCTGGAGCACGCTGGCGCTTCTGCTGGTAGCCGGACTGATTTGGGCCGTCCGGCAATACCTGGTGACGCGGCGCGATTAGTTCGCGCCGGGCCGTCCTGAGCTAGCTGGTGGCGATCCCACTCAACTCGCGATTGCGATGCTCATAATTGCGGGCGTAATACGTCTGATATTCGCCCGACCGGACGTGCTGCACCCATTCGGAGTGGGAACGGTACCACTCGACGGTCGCCGCCAGACCCCGCTCAAAATCCATCTGCGGAGCCCAGCCAGTCTCCTTGAATAATTTCTCGCTGGAGAGAGCGTACCGGCGATCGTGCCCCGGCCTGTCAGTGACGTACTCAATCAAGCTGGCTGGCTTGCCAGTAATCGCCAGGATCCGGTCCACCACAGCCTTATTCGGCAGGGAACAATTGCCGCCGATATTGTAGATCTCACCATCGCGGCCTTTCTCCAATACGGCCAGCAGCGCGCGGCAGTGGTCTTCCACATACAGCCAGTCGCGAATCTGCATGCCGTCACCATAGACAGGCAGAGATTTATTCTCGAGTGCGTTGGAAATCATCAGCGGGATGAGTTTTTCCGGAAACTGGTACGGCCCGTAATTGTTCGACGCCCTGGTGACGATCGCCGGAAGCTTGTAGGTGGTGTAGTAGCCGAGCGCGAGCAAATCCGATCCGGCTTTGGCAGCCGAGTAAGGACTGCTGGGCTGCAGCGGAAATCGCTCGTCGGCTTCCAGCGGCGTTTCCAGGCTGCCGTAAACTTCATCGGTAGAGACATGAACGAACCGGGCGACGCGATTGGCCCGCATCGTCTCCAGTAGGTTGAAGCTCCCCCGCAGATTCGTGTCGAACACCGGTTGCGGCGCAAAGATGCTCCGGTCCACGTGCGATTCCGCGGCGAAATGGATGACCGCGTCGGGCTTGGTTTCTTGGAAGATCCCCCGTAAGCCTTCCAGATCGCAGATATCGGCTTTGATGAAGTGGTAGCGGGGATGGTTGGCCACTGTGGCCAGATTCTCGAGATTTCCAGCATAAGTCAGCTTGTCGATGTTGACAATCTCAAGCGAAGAATTCTGGAGGGCCAGGCGGACGAAGCAGGAACCGATGAATCCCGCGCCTCCGGTCACGATAATTTTCATTCAGCCTCTATTGTACTTTCGACAGAAAGAGGTGAGCCCAGGAGGGTTCCAGCGGGTTGTTACCATAGCCGCATGCGCAGGCTTCCTGGCGTGGCGCTCCTTGCCGCCGCGGCCATCGCCCAGCAAGTGCCCTCCGGGCACGCACCTTCGCCCGCCATAGTTTACCGGCCAGGCGCCGATATCCGGCCGCCTATAGTTCTCACCAAGCCCAAGCCCGAATATACACAGGAAGCTCGCTTGGCCAAGCTGGAAGGAAGCGTCTTACTTTCCCTGGTCGTCGCTAAAGATGGGCGGGCGCGCGAGATCCACGTCGAGCGGCTCTTGGGCCTCGGTTTGGACGAAGAGGCGGTCGAAAATGTTCGCGCCTGGAAACTTCAACCCGGGACCAAGGACGATAATCCCGTGGATGTACGGATCAACGGAGAAGTCTTCTTCAGGCTGCCTCGCCAGCTCTGGGATTGGCATTTGGTGAGCGCGTACTTCGAACCTCTGGCGGGCGCATCGCGCCCCGTCGTGGTGAAGGCCCGGTATCCGCCGGCGACGGACCCGGAAGAGAATGCTCTAGTTCGAATATCGTTCGAGGTGGATGCGGACGGGTCGCCTCGCAATGTGCGAGTAGAAACTTCGTCGGCTCCGAAATGGGAGACCGAAATCGTTACCGCGTTTGGCGAGGGCTGGCGATTTCAAGCCGGCGTCAAGGACGGAAAGACGGTCGCCGTTCAGGGCCGGTTCGATTTTGTAAGAGGCTCGCATTCACCCATACCGCTACGCTAGCGGCATTTAAAAGTGAGCTTGGGCTATATTCGAAGACTGCACTTTAGCGCTACATACTTCCGTCTTGTAGAATCGCGCTGTGAACCAGAAGCGGGATCCGTTTCCAGGTTCGCTATCCAAACCGACCTGGCCGCCCATCAGCTCGATGAGCTGCTTTGAAATCGCCAGACCTAAACCGGTTCCTCCGTACTTGCGCGTGATGGACCCGTCCGCTTGCACGAAGGGTTCAAACAGCCGGTTTTTGGCCTCTTCCGACAATCCGATCCCCGTGTCTTCCACCTCAAACAGCATTTGCAGCGAGTGATCGGACTCTTCGGCAATGGAAACTTTCACCTGAACATACCCCTGTTCCGTGAATTTGATGGCGTTGCTCACCAGATTGAGCAGCACTTGCCGCAGCCGTAGAGGATCGCCTTTGTATGTCCCCTGAGCGCCATGGCAGATCTCGGGCAGAAGTTTCAGCCCTTTCCCTCGGGCGCGCGCGGCGTTTAACTTCAGGACGTCATGCACCACTTCTGCGGGGGCGAAATCGACTTGCTCCAGGTGGAGCTTGCCCGCCTCGATTTTGGCCAGATCGAGAAGGCTATCGATAATCTCCAGCAAATTCTCCGCCGAGCGATAAACCGTGTCGGTGTAATCCCGCTGCTCAGAGTTCATCTCGGTCTCGAGCAACAATTCGGTCATCCCCAGAATGCCATTCATGGGAGTCCGAATTTCATGACTCACATTCGCCAGGAACTGGCTTTTTAGTTGCGTCGCTTCCTCGGCAACGCGAACCGCTTGAGCCAGGTCGCGGTTTTTTCGTTCCATGTCGTTGGCATATTCAACGAGATCCTCTTGGGCTCTTTTCCGTTCGATCGCGTAACGAATGGAACGCTCCAGCAACTGTGCATCGAACTGTCCTTTTACCAGGTAGTCCGCCGCGCCGGCTTTCATGGCGCGAACATCGATCTCCCAGTCGTCGTCGCCAGTCAGCAGGATGATGGGCGCCTTGCAACCGCTGGTCAGAGCCTGACGCAACAGCTCGAGCCCATCCCCTTCGCCGAGCCGGAAATCGAAAAGATACACATCGTGTTCGTTGTGTTCGATGGCTTGCAGCGCTTCGCGATACGTGGGCGCCCAGTCCAACTGGAATTTCTGGCGGCGGCTCTGGAGAAGCAGGTCCCGGGTCAGCAGAAAGTCGTCTTCGTCGTCATCGGCGACAAGGACTCGCAGGAGAGACGTCTGGGGGCCCATCGTGGATGCGTTAAGCGGCCTCATCTCGCGGCTTAGCGGGCAATTCGACCACTTCGAACCAATACTTGCTGAAGGTCAAGACCAGATCCACGAGCGATTGAAACGTGACCGGCTTCATGATGAACGAGTTCACCCCGAGATCGTACGCTCGAATGATATCTTCCTCCGCCTTCGAGGTGGTCAAAACGATGACCGGGATCAGACGGAGGCGGCTGTCCGCTTTCAGCTCTTGCAGAGCCTCTCTTCCATCCTTCTTCGGCATGTTGAGATCGAGCAGAATCATGCCGGGAAGCGGAGCGCCTTTGAGCGTTTCATACTTGCCCCGGCGGCGCAGGTAATTGATCAGCTCTTCGCCGTCCTCGACGAAATGCAGCTCATTCGCCAGGCGGTTTTCTTCCCACGCCTCCTTGATCAGCATGCGGTCTTCCGGATCGTCGTCGGCGCATAGGATGGTAATCGGCTTCGACAATCTACTCATGATGGATCTCTCCTTGAAATTCATCGCAGCGCAGTGTCACGACGAATCGTGCGCCCTCGCCGGGGGCGCTGCTCGCGGTAATGGCGCCATCGTGACGCTCCACGATCTTGCGGCACAGCGCGAGCCCGATGCCAGTTCCTTCATATTCGCTGCGGCCATGCAGGCGTTGGAAGACCTGGAAAATGCGGTCCAGGTATTTTTCGTCAAAGCCGATTCCGTGATCCCGGACAACGATCTGGCAGACATCGGGCCGCCCGCTCACGGCCTCACTCCATACTTCGACAACGGGCGGCTCTTCGGGTTTGTGAAACTTGAGCGCATTCGCGATCAGGTTCTGAAACAATTGACCGAGTTGAACGCGATCTCCCACAACCACCGGCAGCAGACCGACCTCTACGCGCGTACCGACCTGCTCCATGCGAATCTCCAGGTCGGAGATCACGGCCCTCATCACGTCGCCTAGATCCACCGGAGTCAACGGTTGGCCCTGGCTTGACACCCGCGACAGCGACAGCAGGTCTTGAATCAGCGTCTGCATTCGCGCGGCAGCGTTCTGCATGCGCCGCAAGCAGTCCTCGCCGTCAGGACTCAGCTCGCCGCTGCATTTGCTTTTTAGACGGTCTCCAAACGCGCGGATCTTGCGGAGTGGTTCCTGAAGGTCATGCGAGGCCACGTAAGCGAACTGCTCCAGCTCCGCATTGGACCGGGCCAGTTTCTCAGCCTGTTCCCGCAATGCCTGCTGGGCGCGTTTCTTCGCCGTGACGTCCAACATGTACGAGCGGATTCCAGTCGCGCGGCCGGTTGCGTCGCGCATCAGTTTGGGATGAATTTCGATGACCAGCACCGTGCCGTCCTGGCGCCGGTATTCTCGTTCGAAGGGCGTCGCCTCGCGGGTGCCTTCCACCAGTTGCCGAACCCATTCCCGGCTTTTTCCCCGCTCCTCGGGTGGCATAAAGTCCCAGATCTGGCGCCCTAGCATTTCGCCGGGCTGAAATCCCAAAAGCTCGCACTCGCCCCGATTGACTCGCAGGACTTGGCCATGCTGGTCGATCTCGTGACATGCGATCGGAGCTTCTTCGAACCAGTTCTGGAAATGTTCCTCTGTGTCGCGCAGCTTTTCGGCCAGGCGCTGGAGGGCTTCTTGCGGTGATGGGTCCGGATCGGCCGTTACGCGAATGGATGTGTCTGCGGACAAACTTCCGTGAACGCTCAAAAGGCCGGCCTCTAATATCTAAGGCTCGGTCAATTAGCTTACGAACTTTATGGAAGATTTATGGAAGGCTGTCGAATTCTCGTCAGCGCGCCGGCCAGAGCGTCCGCTCACGGAAAGGCGCACCGCGGCCGATCCTATACGGTTGAACTGCGTCGTGTAAACTGTGAACTGCAGGCAACAGA
>Ga0335077_10005529_pt1 | contig 15505 bp, 10 predicted proteins | sample Lox_Sample_31_FD_207151 | JGI IMG/M metagenome (GOLD analysis project Ga0335077, IMG submission 207151) | Soil microbial communities from Loxahatchee National Wildlife Refuge, Florida, United States - Lox_Sample_3.1 | ecosystem: Environmental > Terrestrial > Soil > Wetlands | place: USA... | reverse complement strand
TGAGGTCAGTCAATTTACGCCTCATCGCCATAAGCGGCCAATCGCTTCCCATTTTCATTCAGGTGGTTTTGAGTTTTCTTATCTCGGTGCAGATCTTGATGAGCCGGTTGGAGAGCCTGAGCAGCCGCTTGCGGGCCGTTGCGTTTGTGAGAGAACGGCGGAACATCTCCATGAGATGTTGTGCGGCGAGCAGGACGTCGATGATCCCGTCAAGGCCTGTACGGGCTGGCGTCGGGGATGTCTTCGGCTGCGGGGCTTTATGCCTGGGTTTGGAGCGGGCCTGTTGGAACTCGCGTTCAAGATCGGTGAGAGCCACATCGACGTAGCGCATGGTCATGGCGGGGTCGACGTGGCCAAGCAACTTCATCAGAACGGGGAAGCTGATGCCGGAGCGCAGCATCTCGGTGGCGTAGGTATGCCTGAACTGATGGGGGACGATATCGGTGGGAAGACCGAGGGAGTGGCAGACCAGGTGCAGGTAATCGCGGAGTTGAACCAGGATAGCCACTTTGCTTCCGGGTCGCGCAAGGAGCCGTCCATCGGCGGGCAGTGGATCCAGGGAGCGGAAGAAGCGTAGCCGGCGCACGAGATCGCGGCCGAAGGCATCGACGGGGACCATGCGCTCGGTCTTGAGTTTTCCGAGGGGGACATGAATCGCCCATTGGTTTGGCCCCGTGGCTCGCAAGCAGTCATAGGAGAGATCGACACATTCGCCGATACGCATGCCGGTGGAGCGAAGTAAGAGGAAGACGTTTCCGCCAAGATCGTTGCGACGGATGAACTCCTGCTGGAGGAGATGATCCTGCTCGGCGGTAAGAGGCCGTGGCAGAGTGTGGGGAGAACGCGGAATATCCTCGCGCAGCAGCAAGTAACTTAGTTCAGCGAGATGGCTGGTGCGAGCCAGTTCATTGAAGATAGTGCGCAGAGCAAAGAGCCGGCCGATGCAGGTTGCCGTGGCCAGCGGCGGCTTTTGGGAGCGCAGGTGCGCCATCCATCCGAGGATATGAGGATCGCGGCGGAGTTGTTGGAGACGAGTCGCCGCCGGGTAATCCGTGCCGAGATAGACAAGGAAACTGCGCACCACGATGCCGTAGTTGCGCTTGCTGGAAGGAGCGAGTGCGGTGCACAGGGACTCGATCGCATGGGCGAAAACCGGAGCCAGGGGATGCCGGAGTGGAGGACGGCGCCAGCCCATCAGGAGATCCTCGGTTGGGGATGGATGCATTGAGCAGCCGCGCGGGCGTACTGGAGATAGACATCCTGCGGCGAGACCTTCACGTAATGCATGGTGGTCTCGATGTCAGCATGCCCCATCAACTGCATCAGTGCCGGCAGGCTGATACCGGCGCGCACCATATCTGAGGCAAACGTGTGTCGGAATCGGTGGGGATTGGCCAGCTGGACGCCGGTAGTGCGGCGATGATGGCGGAACAGGGAGCGTAATCCGGCCGGCGTGATGCGTTGGCCTCGAGCGGGCCCTTTCAACACCACGAACAAGGCTGCCGAGCAGGGATCGGGGCGCTCGACACGGAGATAATGGTCAAGCAGTTGTGTGGCTTCAGGAGCCAGTGGCAGCAAACGCGTTTTGTTTCCTTTGCCGCGGACACGGATCTGACCTTCGGAGAACAGCACGTCATCGCGATTCAGGGCCATGACTTCAGCGGAGCGGAGCCCGTGCATCAACATCAGTCCGACGATGGCCAGGTCGCGTGCGTTTCGAAAACTGGACCAGAAGCGGGCCACTTCATCGACCGAGAGAGGAACGATGTTGAGCCGTGGTTCCTTGATGCGTAACCGACTGAGCTCGAACCTGGGGCGCCCCAGGCCCATCGGCCGGCGATGCAGGTATATCTTATGGAAGCCATGCGCCACCTGACAGGGAGCATCGGGGAACTGATTGCGGATAGCACGATCGGCACAGGCGACGCGATCGTTGATGGTGGTGGCAGCAGGCGGAGGTTGCTGATTCGACTGGAAGCGCAGGTAATCGAGCAGCGTCGATTCGGTGAGGTCGGCAGCAGAGATCTCGCCGGTATGATGAATACCCGCCCACCAGCGCACGAAGTGCAACAGGCTATGCGCGTAGCTAAACAGGCTCTTATTGGAAAGCCGGCGAACATGCTCCCGGTCGAGGTACCGATTGATCCACGCGACACCCTTGCCCGTGGATTGTTCCACGACCTGGATCGGGCTATGCGCGCCCGTTGAGGTTTTGTTCGAAATCACGCGGAACTTCATGGCCGAGCTGCCTTCAGAAGGGACTGGAATTGGTGTGCGTCTCCTCCTTGAACGAAGAAGGAGTTGGGATCGTGACCCTCAGGCAGGAGAACGCGACGTGCGGATATACCGTCGTTCACCAGGCGATGAACCAGTTCTTCTGCAGCTTGCTGGCCGCTCTGGTTCTGATCCACATCAAAGGCGATATAAACGGTGCGTTCGCCTTCACACAGCTGCCCGAATTGGTCCGCGTTTAGGTGTGTACCCAGCGAGCAGGTTACGTTGTGGAATCCCGCCTGCCGCAGAGCGGCATAGTCGAACATCCCTTCGACCAGGATGACTTCGGAGCAGTTGCGAACCTGCTCCCACGCGTACAGGCCACCCTTGCCGCCGGGCAGGAAGCGATGGGCGAAGGCGGAGCCGATGCTGCGGCCGTACAGGTTGACGATGGGCTCATGCTGATGTAGTGGAAACACGATGCGCTGATAGAGCGCATCGGTGCCCTGTGCGTTGATGAGCCCGAGTCTGCGCAGTGCAGCGAAGGAATGACCTTGCGCGATCAGATGTCGGCGCAGGGATCCGCCAGGCGCATAGCCGATGCCGAGTTCCTCGATCAGCGCAGGATCATGCAGTCCGCGCCGGTGGAGATAATCGAGTGCCTCGGGGTAGCGATTCAGTTGCTGCCGATAGAAGGCCGCGGCCTGCTCCAGTACAGCGCTGGAATCAGCTTCTGGAACGATCCCGGCATCGAGGCTGGCCAGGCTCTGGCGGAAGGATAAGCCACGCCACAACTGGACGAAGCGAATCAGGTCGCCGCCCTGCCCGCAGCCGTGGCAGTAGAAGACATCTTTGCGTGCGTTCACATAGAACGACGGCTGATTCTCCTTGTGTAGCGGACAGAGTCCGACGAACTCGAAGCGGCCTACGGGCCGCCCTGCCCAGTTATGCTGCCACAGATAATCCAGCAACGGCGTCCGCCGCTTAACTCTCTCGACGTCTTCGCCCACCACGCCTTTTCGCCTCCGGAACCCAGCGTAGGAAAACCGCACCGGCGTTCCCAGGCAAGGATGGTGGGGAAGAGCATTTTTTCTCAGCGGCGCATGGAACAGAGGACCTCCAGCACCGGAGTCAGCCAGGATAAAAACGCCGCTTCGTCCCGACACCCATGAGCAGATTCCAGCCACTGAGCCACTCGCGCAGCCGTCTTGCGGGCAAAAGAATGGATCGGTTGGGACTCGTCCACGCCTTGCGACCACCGGCGCACCGTGGAGGAATCGGGCACGCGGTCAGCATCCTTGAACTTCGGCGCCGCTCGCTCCCATGAGCAGCCCTCCACAAAGCGCCGCAGCAACGCCTGGCAGCGCGCCAGCAAGCTGTAGTGCGTGTAAGGCAGAGAAAGCACCGGCAGAAAGGTGAAGGTCTTTCCGCACCGGACACAGCGGCCACGGCGAATCCCGATCCAATCGTGATGCTCGTCGTGCGCCTGCTTCCGCCGTCGCCCATGACCAACAATCGAATCCTGTTCACAAACCGGGCATCGGCGTAAGATGATTTCGTCCGAGTCTTCGGCCCAGCAGGCCGCAAGCCGTTCCAGCCGGACCGAAACTGGGACAAAGAGGATCGTTACCTCACACGGGTCCCGCTTCCTGTTGCGATCCGCCAAGATGCTGGCAGGAAGCGGGGCGCCGCCTCCTGAAGAAATCCAACTGAAAGAAAATATAACTTCTTGCTGCAAGCCACGATCAGGTGGCCCAGCTTATTGGCCGCTTATCTCCGCCAATGCACTCACCGAATTCACGGACCAGGAAATGGGTTGACAGTTGCCAACGCCTCCTCTCCCGTTACTCCCTGGTTAGCGTTCGGCAGGCTATGCACGGCCGCGTTCCAAGCGCCTTCCCTGAACCCGCCTCGTAACAAATCAAGTTGCCTTGCCGCGCCCCGTGGTATGCTCCAGGCGTGTCGACGGTCATTTCCCCACCGAAAGCGAAATCTGCGCGGCATAGTGCCTTGGTACGCGTCACGCACTGGCTGACGTTTGTCGCGTTCGTGGCCCTGCTGGTGACCGGCCTTGAAATCGTGATCTCGCACCCCCGGTTCTACTGGGGCGAGACCGGCAACGTGAACATCCGTCCCCTGTTCACCATACCGATTCCGTCTTCGCGCGATACGGTTCCAACAGGCTACAAATACGTGATGCCTGACCAGAATGGCTGGAGCCGGTATCTGCATTTCCAGTCAGCGTGGCTGCTTGTCCTCACCGGTGCGGTGTACCTGGTCGCGGGCCTGTGGACCGGCCACTTCCGCAAAAACCTCTGGCCGCAGCGCGGCAACCGGGGATGGGGCGCGTACCGGGGAAGGATGGCGCAGTATCTTCGCCGCGCGCCGGCCGATCCCGCGGAAGTCCGCTCTTACAACGTGCTGCAGCGCACGGCCTACCTTGGAGTCATCTTTGTTCTGTTCCCCCTGGTCATCTGGACGGGGCTGGCGCTCTCCCCTGCGTTCAATTCGGCGTTTCCCTGGTTCGTGAACGTGCTGGGGGGCCGGCAATCGGCGCGCACGCTGCACTTCTTTGTCACCATCGCGCTCGTGCTCTTCCTGCTGGTCCACGTGGCGATGGTGGCCTTGACCGGCTTCCGAAACCGCATGCGGGGGATGATCACCGGACGCGTTGACGAAACGGAGGAGCGCCCATGAGCACGATTTCGCGCCGCACACTCATCACCACCGCGCTGGCCGCTGCTGCCGGTGGCTCGGGGCTGGCAATCGCCGCGCGCCTTGCAAAGATGTATGGGCTGATCCCGCCGGATCATGGCGGTCTCTACGGGCCGGGCGAGACGCTTACCTATGCTGCCCAACGCCTGCTCACCACCCACTCCCTTGCGCGCGAATTCCCCCGCAGCATGATTTCCACCGCGCCTTTCGCCAACGAGACCGATCCGCCTACGGACGAGTTCAAGCGGCACCAGGCCGGCGGGTTCCGCGACTGGCGGCTGGTGGTGGATGGGATGGTGGATCATCCCCTGTCCCTGTCCACATCGGATCTCCGCAGCATGCCCTTCCGCAACCAGATCACGGAAGTGGTCTGCGAAGAGGGATGGTCGTATGTCGCCGAGTGGATCGGGACGCCGCTCCATGAAGTGCTGAAAGAGGCCGGAGTGCAACCGCAGGTGCGGTATATCGTCTACCGCTCCATGGAGAAAGACTGGTGGGATAGCCTCGATATGGCCGATGCCCTGCACCCCCAGACCTTCCTGACATGGGGAATGAATGACGGCGATCTTCCGGTCGGGTTTGGCGGACCCTTACGGCTCCGGGTGCCGCGCCAACTCGGCTACAAGAGCCTGAAATATGTAGTTCGGCTCACGGCGACCGATTCGATGAAGGGTTTTGGGAAGGGGCTGGGATCCGCGTCTCCGGAAGCCGGATATGCGTGGTACGCCGGGATCTGACCCGCCAATCAATTTGTGCCGAAGATTCCCCGCCGTTGTTTGCAGATTATTCTTTCCGACCTGCCACAATAGAGAAGGATCGGAGCGCGGCCTCAGGCACAACCTGGAGCAGCCGGCAAAAAACGTTCCGCTAAAAGCCAGCTAACAGCCAAAAAACGGCCTGTTAGCGCCATTTAGAATCGCGCACTTCCGGGAATATCTTTAACTATTTCAGTATCTTGCAGACAGTTTCGAAGAGAAAACCAAATACCCACCCCCGGTCCCACCGTCCAGCTTTATCAGCGGTGACTCGGGAGTGCGAACTCCACACCGGCTGCGCGATTCACCTGGGCCGTTGCCGCCAGGTCAATCTGTGCCACGGGGATTTCCCGGCGTTGCTCATCGAGGACCGAGAGCGTCGTCGCCGTCAGCAGGTAGTTGTGAATCTGCTCGTTGGGGCGGCCGTCCTTGAATACCAGCGTGATAGCCGCCTCGGGGGGAGCGGGGATGGCGGGAGCCGGCTGGCTCGCGGGGGGCGCCGGGCTCGAGTAGGGCTGCTGGGGTTCCGGCTGGCCGGACGCCGGCTTATCGTACGGAGCCGGGTTGTACTCGGGATACGGCGGATACGGCTCGGTGTAATTGGAGCCCGGCTGCGAGTCATAGTCATTCTGGTAGTCCCAGGAAGCGGGAAGAATGTTGTAACTCAACCCCCACCAGGGCCAATATGGGTAGCCCGCCCACCCGTACACGTATGGGTAGCCCGCCCACCCGTAATAGCCATAGAAAGTGACGTGGTGGTGCCCCCCGTCATGGTCGTGCCCATGGTCCCACCCGCCGCCGTGGTGGTCTCCGTTGTACGGCGAGCGGTAAGGCATGCGGTGCGACGTCCCGGAACTGACCTGGCGCGGCGCGGACGGTATCGGGGCCACCGGGCGTACGCCGCGGCCCGGGTAAGGAATGCGGCTCGACACGTATTGCGGCGGGCGAACAAACTGGCCGGGGGCCGCGCCTCCGAATCGATACGGCGGACGAACCGAGGGAGGCTGCGCGCCGAAGAATCGCTGGCCGCCCGGGCCGCCGCCAGACCGGGGCGGTCCGCTGCGAACGAAGGCGCCCGATCCGCCATGGAATGACGGCGCGCTGAAACCTGCGTGGCCGCCGGAGAAGCCGCCCGAGTGAGAACCGGAAAACCCGCCATGGGAGCCGCCGCCGTGTTGCGCGCAAGCGGGCAGGGCTGACATGGCCACCACAACCGCGATGGCAGCCAGACGCTTCATGCGGCCATTCTACGCCTGCCTGGGATCAGCAGAACCGGATTTGGCGCCATTTACAATCGAAGCGTGCAGGATGAATCGTCAACGCCTATTATTTTTGCGGAAAACCTCACCAAGGTATACATGGCGGGCCGGGTCCCGGTTCCCGCGCTGCGGGGCGTCTCGCTCGCCGTGGAGCGCGGGGAATTTGTGTCGATCGTGGGTCCGTCAGGGTCGGGCAAGTCCACGCTGTTTTACCTGCTCGGAGGTCTGACCCGGGCCACCGAGGGCCGCGTAGTGATCGATGGCGTGGACTTCGCCACTCTGAATGACAGCGAGCGCACCCGGTTGCGCAAGCAGCGCATCGCCTTCGTGTTCCAGAAGTTCAACCTGCTGCCCACGCTTTCGGCCATGGGCAACATCGAGATCGCTTATGCCGTCAGCGGGCGCCAGGAGCCGATGGACCGCGCCTATCTTGATCATCTCAGCGATCTGCTGTCGATCCGGGGTCGGCTCAAGCACCGTCCGTCGGAGTTGAGCGGCGGCGAACAACAGCGCGTGGCCATCGCGCGCGCGCTCATTACGCGGCCGGCGATTCTCCTGGCCGATGAGCCGACCGGCAACCTGGATAGCGAAAACTCTGAGGTGGTTTTGGAGATGCTGGTGCGCTCCAATCGCGAGCTGGGACAAACCACGCTCATGATTACGCATAATCCGGAAGCGGCTGAGGTCGCCGGCAGGATCCTGCATATGCGGGACGGAAGGATCGTCACCGAGAAGGCGGGATTGAATGGGAGCCGCGCGGAAGCAGCGGCCCGGCGCACACCGGTGGTTTGACCCCGTGTGGTCGGCCCGGTATACTCAGACTTGCGATCAAGCGGGAGTAGCTCAGTGGTAGAGCATCGCCTTGCCAAGGCGAGGGTCGCGAGTTCAAATCTCGTCTCCCGCTCCAAGCCGCCCTCCGACACATTGACCGGATTGGCTACGGCGGTTTGGGCGCGAAATCAACTATAATTTCAACGGCTGCCCTGCCAAGGCGCGGTACCCAAGTGGTAAGGGAGAGGTCTGCAAAACCTTTATGCGCCGGTTCGATCCCGGCCCGCGCCTCCAATCCTCTCAACAACTTAGCTTGACTCACCAGCAAGGGCGAAAGTGCCGCTGTGAGGACTCTTGCGGGGAGACTTGCATTTCCCCTTCCGGCGACTCTGGGACCACGTCCGGAGCGACGGACGATTGCTGGTCCGACGAACTGGCCGGTTCCCCAAATTTAAATCTGCGTGGTGCTACATACAAGGAGATGCCTTGCCGGCGCAGCGGGGTTTCAGATTACAGGGGCCGACCGCGCTATCCATTCATCGTTCACCTGCATACTCGCTAACTTCCTCGCAGTCCGTTGATTACTGGATGGTTTACCAACTCTTCACGATTCGCTCGTACTTCTCACAGTGGCGCGTTAAGAAGACGCTATGCAAAACTCTTTGCGATTGATTTACGGTGACCACTGCCCCCAAGGTGATCCGGCTCAGCCCTTGAGCCCAGCAGGCCAGACAGTACGAGCCTGCCGTGGTCCCGTTTCAACTGCCAGTGACAAGCAGGTGTCAATCGCGATTAACCTGAACAGAGGGAGGAGTTATGGACGTAACGCTCGTTGACGCGACAACGCAGGCTGCCGGTCCAATTGCCGGGCAGCAGACCTTGTCTGCCGAGGAACTTCGGAAGATAGACGCGTATTGGCGGGCATGCAATTACCTGGCTGCCGGCATGATCTATCTGCGTAACAATCCCCTGTTGCGCGAGCCCTTGAAACCGGAACACATCAAGCAGCGTCTGCTCGGCCACTGGGGAGCGAGCCCGGCTCTGAGCTTCAGTTACATTCATCTCAATCGCCTGATCCGGAAATATGATCTTGACGCGATTTTCCTTGCCGGCCCCGGCCATGGCGCGCCGGGCGTGCTGGGCCCGACCTACCTGGAAGGCACGTATTCGGAGATCTATCCCAATAAGAGCGAAGATGAAGAAGGGATGCGCGAATTCTTCAAGGAGTTCTCCTTCCCCGGCGGCGTCGGCAGCCACTGCACTCCGGAGACCCCGGGCTCGATCCATGAGGGTGGAGAACTCGGATACAGCGTCTCCCATGCCTTCGGAGCAGCCTTTGACAATCCGGACCTCTTGGTTGCGGTCGTAGTGGGAGACGGCGAATCGGAAACCGGTCCTTTGGCTACCTCCTGGCACTCCAACAAGTTCCTGAATCCCATTCGCGATGGCGCGGTGCTGCCAATCCTTAACTTGAACGGCTACAAGATCAACAACCCGACCATTCTGGCGCGCATTTCCCACGATGAGTTGGAGGACCTGTTCAAAGGTTACGGGTGGACACCGCACTTCGTTGAGGGGTCGGATGTTGAACAGATGCATCAAAAGATGGCTGCGACCCTGGAAGAGTGCGTTCTGGAGATTCGTCGCATTCAGCAGGAGGCTCGCTCCAGCGGCAAGGCCACCCGGGCGCGGTGGCCCATGATCGTGCTGCGCAGCCCGAAGGGATGGACCGGACCCAAGGAGGTAGATGGCCACAAGGTCGAGGGCTTCTGGCGCGCACACCAGGTTCCGCTGGCAGGCGTACGGGAGAATCCGGAGCATCTGAAGATCCTGGATTCGTGGTTGCGGAGCTACAAGCCCGAGGAGTTGTTTGATGAGAACGGCCGGCTCATTGCGGAGTTAAAGGAACTGCCTCCAACAGGAACTCGGCGGATGAGCGCCAATCCTCACGCCAACGGCGGGTTGCTGCGCAAACCCCTGCGCCTGCCTGACTTCCGCGATTATGCCATCAAGGTAGAAAGGCCTGGGCAAGCCGCGGCTGAAAACACTCGTCCGCTGGGCCGCTTCCTGCGAGATATCCTGCGCAAGAACCCGGAGAGGTTTCGCGTCTTCGGTCCCGACGAGACCACGTCGAACAGGCTGGACGCAGTATACGAAGCGAGCAAGAAGCTGTGGCTGGCCGATTATCTTCCCGAGGACCTCGACGGAGGCGAGTTGGGTCCCGACGGCCGGGTCCTGGAGATGCTCTCCGAACACACGCTCGAGGGCTGGCTTGAGGGCTATCTGCTCACCGGACGGCATGGTTTCTTCTCGACCTACGAAGCATTCGTCCACGTAATCGATTCGATGTTCAACATGCATGCCAAATGGCTGGCTTCATCGTGCGAAGAGAAGTGGCGCGCGCCGGTATCCTCTCTCAACCTTCTCATCACCTCTACGGTGTGGAGGCAAGACCACAATGGCTTCACACACCAGGATCCCGGCTTCCTCGACATTGTGGTCAACAAGAGCCCCGCGGTTTGCCGGATCTACCTGCCCCCGGACGTGAACACGCTGCTCAGCGTCGCGAATCATTGCCTGAATAGCACGGGGTACATCAACGTCATCGTGTCCGACAAGCAGAAACACCTGCAGTACATGAGCGTGGATGAGGCCATCGTGCACTGCACCAAGGGAGTTGGTATCTGGCGCCAAGCAAGCAATGACGAGGGAGTGGAGCCCGATGTTGTCATGGCCTGTGCCGGGGACATTCCCACGAAAGAAGCCCTGGCTGCCGTCGTGCTCCTTCGCCAGTACTTCCCCAGCCTCAAGATTCGTTTCGTGAATGTTGTGGACCTCTATCGGCTGGTTCCTTCAACGGAACATCCGCACGGCCTGTCTGACGCGGACTTCGACAGCCTGTTCACCAAAGATAGACCGATCATCTTCAACTTCCATGGATATCCCTGGTTGATCCACCGTTTGACCTATCGGCGCACCAATCACAAGAACCTGCATGTGCGGGGATACAAGGAAAAAGGGAATATCAACACGCCGCTAGACCTCGCGATCAAGAACCAGATTGATCGCTTCAGCCTGGCCATGGACGTCATCGACCGCGTTCCGTCCCTGCAGGCCACGGGCGGCCACGCCAAGGAATTGCTGCGTAACATGCAGATCGATTGCATGGATTACGCTTACGAGCAAGGCATCGATAAGCCGGAGATCGACAATTGGACCTGGCCGGGCTGATGAAAGCGGCCGGCTCTCGCCATTGAGTGAACATCGCCGAACCCCAGCGAGGACGCTGAATTCGCCGATGGAACCAGGGAATCAGCGAGAGCCTCCGGATCGATTACCTGGCGCGTCACGGTAGGACCGCTGGAGTCTTACCGGCCGGCACGCTGGACTCACCGATCTACCGCTCACCGACCGCGGTGAGCTCAACGCTCGACGGCTTGAAAGGGTAATGCGATGAGTACAGCTCAGGCGATTGCTTCCACAGCGTTAATGGATTCCGAGACCCTTTCGAAGCTGCGCCAACAGTACGGCTGTGGGCCTGTCGAGTTCGCGGGGACGGAAAATGGGCTCTATGAACGCCACCTGCTGTTCGACGACGTGGTCCATCCGGCAGCTGCCGGGTCGCGAGAACGCTTTGAAGCCATTGCCAGATCAGTGAGGGACATTCTCTCGCAACGCTGGGTGCTCACTGAGGACGCCTACGCGCTCGCCAATCCCAAGCGCGTCTATTACCTCTCCATGGAGTTTCTGATGGGGCGAGCGCTGGCCAACAATGTGACGAACCTTCTGCTCGATCCCGTGGTGCGGAAAGCGGTGAAGCAAAGGAACCTGGATTGGCTCGAAGTGGTGGAGCAGGAGCCCGACGCCGGTCTGGGCAATGGCGGCCTCGGACGCCTGGCGGCCTGCTTCCTCGACTCGATGGCCACCATGCAACTTCCGGCCATGGGTTACGGTCTGCGTTATGAATACGGCATCTTCAAGCAGACCATCCAGGACGGCTGGCAACGCGAGGAGCCGGATAACTGGCTGCGCCGTGCCGATCCCTGGGAAGTGGCGCGGCCGAACGAGACCGTGGAAGTGAAACTGAATTGCTCGTTCTGTTATCAGGATGGGGCTTTGCGGGCCGTGCTCGGCCGGGCATCCAGCCTGATCGGCGTCCCATTCGACCGGCCGATTGTGGGATATGGGGGCCAGACCGTCAACACGCTCAGATTGTGGGCCGCGGCCGCACCAGATTATTTCGACTTTCAGCAATTCAGCGGCGGGCACTTCGTCTCCGCGCTGGCTGAGACCCTTACCGCCGAGACACTGACCCGGGTTCTATACCCTGACGACACCACTATCCGGGGGCAGGCGCTGAGATTCGTGCAAGAGTACTTTCTGGTGGCCTGCTCGCTGGCCGATCTGGTGCGACGATTCCGTCGCAGCAACGCCGATTGGCGAGCGCTCGGGGAGAAGGCCGCCATCCAGTTGAACGATACGCACCCCACCCTGGCTGTGCCCGAGTTGATGCGCATTCTGCTGGACGAAGCTCACTTGGGATGGAACGAGGCCTGGGGTATCACGCAAAAGACGCTGGCCTACACGAATCACACACTTTTGCCGGAGGCCCTGGAGAGATGGCCGGTGGCATGGTTTGAGATGGTGCTGCCGCGCCACCTGGAAATCATCTACGAGATCAACCGGCGCCTGATCGATGAAGTCCGGAGCCGCTTCCCCGGCGACGAAAGCAAGGTGGAACGGGTGAGCCTCATCGAGGAAAGTCCATCGCGGCACGTGCGCATGGCCAACCTGGCGATCGTCGGATCCCACAGCACGAATGGGGTGGCGGCCATTCATTCCGGCCTGCTGCGCACGATGACGGTGAAGGACTTGGCGGAGATGTATCCCGATCGCTTCAACAACAAGACCAACGGCGTCACACCGCGACGCTGGCTGTTGCTGGCAAATTCGCCGCTGGCGAGCACCATCACAGAAGCCATCGGCGACGGCTGGATCACCAACCTTGCGGAACTGAGCAAGCTTAAGCCCCTGGCCGACGACCGCGGACTGCACGAGGCGTTCCGGCGAGCCGGGCGCGAAGCCAAGGTGCAGTTCGCCGATTGGCTTAAAGCGACTTCAGGGCAGACGGTGGATCCGGACACGATCTTCGACTGCCAGGTGAAGCGCATTCACGAATACAAGCGACAACTTCTGAATGCGCTGCGCATCGTCGTGCTGTACAACCGGCTGAGACAGAATCCGGATCTCGACATGGCGCCACGCACTTTCCTTTTCGCCGGAAAGGCAGCGCCGGCCTACCACCTGGCCAAACTCATTATCAAGTTCATCAACAACCTGGCTGGCACGCTGGACGGTGACCCGGTGGTACGGGGCCGGCTGAAGGTGCTGTTCCTCCCGGATTACCGTGTTTCCCTTGCGGAGCGGCTGATCCCCGCGAGCGAGGTGTCAAACCAGATCTCCACGGCCGGCTACGAGGCCAGTGGCACCAGCAACATGAAATTCATGATGAACGGCGCCCTCACCATCGGCACGCGCGACGGAGCGACCATTGAGATGGCGGAGGAAGCAGGTGAGGAAAATTTCTTCCTCTTCGGCCTCACCGCTGAGCAGGTGGCCGGCAGCCGCGGCTGGTATAACCCGCATTGGCACTACGAGAACGAGCCGGAGACGCGTGCGGCGCTGGACATGATCTTTTCTGACCACTTCAGCCGATATGAGCCTGGCATCTTCTCCCCCTTGCGCGATTCCCTGCTGACCAACGGAGATCGCTACATGCACCTGGCGGACCTGAAGGCATATCTGGAAGCAGACCAACGGCTGCTCGCGCTATTTGCCGACAAGACCGCATGGGCGCGCAAGGCTATCCTGAATGTGGCCAGTTCGGGAAAGTTTTCGAGCGACCGGACGATCGCCGAATACGCGGCGGGCATCTGGACGGCGAAACCTTGCCCGATAGCCTAGGGGGCAAGTCTATGTCGAGTGCAACGCAAAGTGCAGCGGAAGTCTCACGCCTGGCGGGCCGGCCGGCCCCCAAGGAAATACTGGTTGATGTGCCGCGGCTCGAACGGGAATACTTCGAACGCCATCCCGAGCTCAGTGATCCGAACCAAAGGGTTGCCTTCGGGACGAGCGGACACCGGGGCACATCGCTCAACGGTACATTCACCGAAACCCATGTTCTGGCCATCACTCAAGCCATCTGCGATTACAGGCGCAGCCACGGCACTGACGGTCCCCTCTACATCGGCAAAGACACGCACGCGCTTTCCGGACCAGCCCAGCTCACTGCGCTTCAGGTTCTTGCGGCAAACAATGTGGAGACCATCATCCAGCGCGACGACGGTGTAACTCCCACGCCGGTCATCTCGCGAGCCATCCTGGTGTACAACCGTGGCCGCAATGCGCAGCTGGCGGACGGTATCGTTATCACTCCGTCACATAATCCTCCCGAGGACGGCGGTTTCAAGTACAACCCAACGAACGGCGGGCCGGCCGACACGGAAGTGACAAGCTGGGTAGAGGACGCCGGGGTCAAGCGAGTCCCGATTTCTGCAGCCATCAGGGCGGACAGCACCCACCAGGAAGACTTTGTCCTGCCTTACGTTCGCGACCTCGGCAATGTCGTCGATATGGACGCCATTCGCGCCGCCGGCCTCAAGCTTGCAGTGGATCCGCTTGGTGGCGCGGCCCAGCCTTACTGGGAGCCGATCAACTCCGTCTACGGTTTGGACATCGCGGTCGTCAATCCAACCCTGGACCCCACCTTCTCCTTTATGACCGTCGACCATGACGGCAAGATCCGGATGGATTGCTCCAGCCCCTATGCGATGGCCCGTCTTGTCGGCCTAAAGGATCAATATCGGGTGGCGTTCGCCAATGACCCAGACTCGGACCGGCACGGCATCGTCACGCCCTCCGCCGGACTCATGAACCCCAACCACTACCTTGCAGTAGCCATCCGATACCTGTTGATGCACCGCCCCCACTGGCCTGCTCATGCCGCAGTCGGCAAGACGCTGGTCAGCAGTTCGATGATCGATCGGGTGGTGCAGCAACTCGGCCGCCGGCTGTCAGAGGTTCCCGTAGGCTTCAAATGGTTCGTGCCGGGATTGTTCGACGGTTCCTGCTGCTTCGGCGGTGAGGAGAGCGCCGGCGCGAGTTTCCTGCGTCAGGACGGCACCGTTTGGACCACGGACAAAGACGGTCCGATTATGGATCTGCTTGCGGCGGAGATCACCGCACGCACGGATAAAGACCCCGGCGAGCACTACCTTGAATTGACAAAGGAGTTCGGCACCTCCTACTACACACGCATAGACGCTGCCGCGACACCCGCGCAAAAGGCCAGGCTTCTGAAGCTATCGCCCGAGGCCGTAAAGGAATCGAACCTGGTGGGAGAATCCATCATCAGCAAGCTGACCCGTGCGCCCGGCAATAATGCGCCAATTGGTGGTCTCAAGGTTGTAGCCGCCAGTGGCTGGTTTGCAGCCAGACCTTCCGGCACAGAGAACGTCTACAAAATCTATGCGGAGAGCTTCAAAGACCAATCGCATTTAAGCGCCATTGTCAGTGAGGCGCAGACGATAGTGAACAATGCCCTGTTGTAACCGGGCTATTGCGGTCGATCGCGCTCCTTCCATTGCGCTCCCGTGAAGCGGCGTTGAACGATTGTCGCAATCTTTATCTCATCCTGATGCAAATCCCACATCGTTGTACAAGAGACTGCCTAAGTTGCTGGTTTTTGTAATAAGTCAACTTGGCGGTTGACAATCGTATCTGCTCCAGCCA
>Ga0335077_10005527_pt1 | contig 15509 bp, 9 predicted proteins | sample Lox_Sample_31_FD_207151 | JGI IMG/M metagenome (GOLD analysis project Ga0335077, IMG submission 207151) | Soil microbial communities from Loxahatchee National Wildlife Refuge, Florida, United States - Lox_Sample_3.1 | ecosystem: Environmental > Terrestrial > Soil > Wetlands | place: USA: Florida... | reverse complement strand
GCGGCCCTTTACGATTTCAACGAGGAAGCCCTGCGGCCTTACTTCGTCTTGGAGCGTGTCGTGGCGGGCCTGTTCGAAACGGCACGCCGGCTTTATGGCATCGAGGTCAGCGAGGAGCGCGGCGTCGCGGGTTGGGAGTCGCAAGTTCGGTACTACAGCGTCCGCGATGGCGACGGCGGTTTCCTGGGGGGGTTCTACGCAGACTGGTATCCGCGCGAGAACAAACGCGGCGGCGCCTGGATGGACGTGCTGAAGACCGGCTACCCGGGAGCGGATGGAAGCCGTCCGCATCTCGGTTTGATCTGCGGCAATCTGACCCCGCCCGTAGCGGACCGGCCGGCCCTGTTGACACATCATGAAGCCCTCACCATATTCCACGAATTCGGCCATCTGCTGCATCACCTGCTGAGCCGCGTGGAAGTGCGCAGCCTCGCCGGCACCAACGTGGCTTGGGATTTCGTGGAACTGCCGTCGCAGATCATGGAGAACTGGTGTTGGGAGCGCGAGACACTCGATCTCTTTGCCCAGCACTACCAGACCGGCCAGACGATACCCCACGACCTCTTCCGGAAGATGTCCCGCGCGCGCAATTTCCGCAGCGCTAACGCGCAGATGCGCCAACTCGGATTTGGCTTTCTGGACCTCGCCTTGCACATCGAATACGACCCGCGGCGCGATGGTGATCCAACGGACTACGCGCGCGGGATTCTGCGGGAGTTTTCGCCGGCCCCGCTGCCGCCCGAACACGCCGCTGCGGCAGCTTTCACCCACCTGTTCTCGAGCCCCGTCGGCTACGGCGCCGGCTATTACTCGTACAAGTGGGCGGAGGTGCTGGACGCGGACGCTTTTTCCCGCTTCCGCGAGCAGGGCATTTTCAGCCGCGAAGTGGGGGGGGAGTTCCGCGAAAGGATTCTGGCCCGCGGCGACAGCGAAGATCCGGCCGAGCTATATCGCGGCTTCATGGGCCGTGACCCAGACCCGAATGCCTTGTTGGTACGCTCCGGCTTGGTTGGGCAGTGAGGCTGATCGTTTACAACACCGCCAGCTGATGATCCGCGCACCCCAGATTCAAACACTCATATAAATCGCCGATAAGTCCCATCCCGTGCTTCGCCAGAAACGGCAAAATCGAATACAGCCGTTCCTGCAGATGCCGCCCGGGGAAGACCAGGTTCGAAAGATAATCGGCGTCCCGTGCCACGCGCGCGTCCCGCGCCATGGTCTCGCGTCCGATCTTCCGCTCCATTTTTGCGAATTGGTGAAGCACCTTGCGCCGGCTGGTGCCCAGCGCGGCGGCGAGGGTGGCATCGAAGCCGCCCAAGTCTCCCGCCAGGCGGTCCATGGCTTGCTCCACGGTGACTTTGGCTTGCACCAACCTGCCCGCCAGCGCCGGCGGAATGAGCCGTGCCGCAATCCGCTCGCGCACGAAATCGGCGCCGCGCGCGCATTCCGCGAGCGTGAACCCGTAGCGCGTCATCAGCTTGTGGCCGCGTGCGTCCAGCAGCGTGAAACCCGCGCGGTGCAGCGCCACCGGCATGCGTCCCAATATCTCCCGGTAAATGACTTCCGCTTGCGCCAGGTACGCCAGCTCGGCCGGACCCCCGATGTAGGCCGCCGTCGGCAACATATAGTCCTGCACCACCGGGCGCAACAGCGCGTTCGGCGAGAGCGCCTCGGCGCGCTCCGACAATTCATCGGTGCTTAACCGACGCCCGTTCTGCATGTAGTCGCGCCCGTATCGCCGCAGGGTATACCGGCGCCCTTTCTCCAAGAGGAACACAAACGAGGTTTGTTCTTCCATGTGAACCTGCGCGTGGTACCCCGCCGCTTCCAATTCGCGATTGCGTTGCAGCACCGCCGCGGAAAGGTCTTGCGCCGCATCCAGGGCGCGGCGGATCGCTGGTGTGGCAAGAGCACGAATTGCGGGCGCCATCGGGTCCACGTGCAGTAACCCGTAATCGGCCAGCAGCCGTTTCAACAGCGCATTAAAGGCCTCGCCCAAAGTGCGGCCCGGCCGGTAAGTCGCCTCCACGGCCGCGCTGACCTCATCGCCAAATGGCAAGCCCGCCAACGCCTGCCGCAATTGCTCCACCGGTGGTGCTTGCAGAACAATCTGCCCCACTGGCTGATTCTGCGGGGCCGCGTGATTCGTCTCCAGCTTCACGGGGCGCTGCCCGGCATCGAACACCCAGCAATGATTCACTTCCGCGAAGTCGTGATCCTCGGTCGCGAGCCAAAAGACCGGCACAGCCGGGATGCCATGCGCGGTGAGGTCCTTGGCCAGTTTCGCCGCCGTGAGAGCCTTGTAAATTGTGTAAGCCGGTCCAGAAAACAATCCCGCCTGCTGCCCCGTCACCACTGCAACGGTTCCTTCGCGCGCCAGCAGGCTCAACTCCGGACTATCTCCGTTCTGCTGCCGCAACGCCGCCACCAGCGCCGCGCGCCGCTCCGCCGGAAACCGCATCTCGCGCGCCACCGCCTCGAATACGCCAGGATCGCCTGAAAGGTGGGGGTAAAATGGCCTGACCTGCTCGGAATGGTAAATCAGATCTGTAAATAACTTGCTGGTCTGCGGCAATTCCGTGTAGCGCACACAGGTACAGTTCATGGCCGAAATCTTGAGATGTTGATGCGCTTGCTAAGGATTCAGTCAGCCCGCCGGCAAGATCTTGGAAATGTCGTTGTAAATCACGAATGCCACCAGCATCATGATGAACACGAAGCCCACTTTGAACACGGTCTCCTTCACCGACATGCTCACGTCGCGCCCGATCACCATTTCGATCAGCAGCATCAGAATCATGCCGCCGTCCAGAATCGGAATCGGCAGCAGGTTGAAGATCGCCAGGTTTAGGCTCACCATCGACATCAGCGCAAGAAAAGCCGACGGCCCCTGCTTGGCGGCCTTGCCCGACAAGTCTCCAATCCCGATCGGCCCGGTCAGCGACTTGGGAGAAATGCGCCGCTCCACGATTCCGGCCAGAAACTGGAAAATCACGCCCGCGCTCTTCACGTTTTCGCGCACCGATTCCGCCAGCGCATCCGGCAACGAAAGCCGGGTCGTCACGATGTTCAGCTTGGGCTCCACGTACGCCCCGATCACCCAGCGCGCTGGCCCGTCTGCACTGCTCCACACCGGCGTCACGGTAATCTGCCGCGGCTGTCCGCCGCGTAGGAGTTCGATCGTCACCGGTTTTCCGCCGCTCCCCCGAATCACTTCATGGAAGCGCACCACCGAGTGAATCGGATGCCCGCCAGCCGAGACGATCAGGTCGCCTTGGTGCAGCCCGGCTTTTTGCGCCGGCATCCCGTTCGATAACGGGCCCAACTGCACCTGCCCCTTTTCCGCCCAGCCCGCCGAGCCCATCCCGGACCGTTCGTCGAACTCCGGCGTTACCACCGTGTCGAACGTCTTGCCGCCGCGCAGAATTGTGAGCCGCATCGGCCGCGACGCGCTCTCCACTTCCTTCAGGATCACGTCCTCCCAAGTGGGATTTCCCTTGCCGTTCAACGCTACGATCCGGTCGCCTTCCTGAATACCCGCCTTGGCTGCCGGAGTGTTCTGCGTCACGCTACCGATCACGACGCCGTTGTCGGCGTCCACCACCTTCTGGAACTTCACCATGTACAGGCCGGTCAGCAGGCTCACCGCCAGCACCACGTTCATGAACGGTCCCGCGAACGCGATGATCAATCGCTGCCACCGCGGTTTGGCCAGGAATCCGCGCGGGTCGTTAGCGTTCTCGTCGCCCGGTTGCTCCCCCGCCATCTTCACGTAACCGCCGAGAAAGAAGACCGCGGACACGCGATAGTCCGTCTCGCCTCTGCGAAAACCGAACAGCCGCGGACCGAACCCGAAGCTGAATGCGTCCACCCGCACGTCGAACAGGCGGGCCGCCCAAAAGTGCCCTAGTTCGTGGATCAGGATCATCACCCCGATCAGCACCAGTAGCCAGAATGCGCTCTGCAAAAATGCCATCTAATCAAACCCTCGCCGGAACCAGTTCGCGAGCCATCGCCCGCGATTCCTTGTCAATCTCCAATATCTCGCCCACTGTCCGGGGCTGCCGGTTCGGCAGCCGCTGGATGGTTTCTTCCACCACCGCCGCGACCGCCGTGAACCCGATTTTTCCTTGCAAAAATGCTTCCACCGCCACCTCGTCCGCCGCGTTCAGCGTACATGTCGCCGACCCGCCCGCCTCCTGGCAATCGTACGCCAGCCTCAAAAGGGGGAAGCGGTCGAAATCCGGTGGCTCGAAATCCCAATGCCGCGCCGCGCTCCAGTCGATCTTCGGCACCGGCGCCTGCCATCGCTCCGGCCACGTCAGCGCGTACTGGATCGGCATCCGCATATCCGTCGCCGCAACCTGCGCCAGCACACTGCCGTCGCTGTACTCAATCATGGCATGAACCGTGGATTGTGGATGAATTACCACCTCCACTTGCCGCGGCTCGAAACCAAACAGCCAGCACGCCTCGATCACCTCGAAACCCTTATTCATCAGGGTGGCGGAATCGACAGTGATGCGCCGGCCCATCCTCCATGTTGGATGATTCAAGGCTTCGGCCGGAGTCACCGAGGCCAGCCTATCTTTCGGAGTCCGCCGGAACGGCCCGCCCGATGCGGTCAGGATCAGCTTGGAGACCTGGTCCCGGTTTCCCGCCCGCAGGCATTGGTGAGCCGCGTTGTGCTCGCTGTCAATGGGCAGCAACTCGGCGCCACTCGCCGCAACCGCGGCCATCACTAGGCGCCCTCCCGAAACCAGCACCTCCTTATTTGCGAGCCCCACCCGCTTTCCAAGCCGGATGGCTTCGTAGGTGGCTTCCAGGCCGGAAACGCCTACGATGGCCGAAACCACTAAGTCGGCCCCGGGGGCGGTGGCCACCTCCACCAACCCCTGGGGGCCGAACATGAGCTCTGGCCAGTGTTGACGCGCTAATCCTGAATTCGGTAGCCCCGCCGCCACCCGGTCCATCCCCTGGGCCGTCGCCACCACCGCGACCTTAGGATGGAACTCAATGATCTGTTGGAGGATAGCTTCGGTGTTGTGTCCCGCGGCCAGCCCGAACACCTCGTAGGTGGACTGATTCCGCCGCACCACATCCAGGGTGCTCGTGCCGATCGAGCCGGTCGAGCCGAGCAGCGTGAGGCTTTTCATTTCAATCAGTTGCGGCCATCTGCCATGATAGCACGCGATATCTGCCCCGCCCGAATTGTTACGGAACTCACCACGTCCGGCTGATGGCGCATTGCGTAGCAGCATCCGCCGACCGCACGACCGGGGCGGGCGACGATTATAATCGCAGCATGTTTCGATTGCAGGTGGGAGTCTTCATGCTTCTCTTCGCCGCTTTCCCCGCCGCCGCGCAGCCGGCTGCCGATCTCGTCCTGTTCAACGGCAAGGTCTGGACCGTCAACGAACGGCAGCCTCGCGCTGAAGCCGTCGCCGTCGTTGGCAGCCGCATCGTCGCCGTGGGCGCCAACGACGAAATCCGCAAGTGGATCGGGGGGGGGACCCAGGTGCTCGACGTCGGTGGCAAGCTGGTCCTACCCGGGTTCAACGACTCGCACGTCCATTTTCTCAATGGCGGTCAGAGCCTGGCCACCGTCCAGTTGCGCGATGCCAGGTCTCAATCGGAATTCCAAGCCCGTATCGCCGCATTCACCGCCAAACAACCCGCCGGCCGTTGGATTCTCGGCGGCAATTGGGATCACGAAAACTGGAGGCCCGCCCAACTGCCCACGCGCCAGTTGATCGACGAAGTCACCGCCGGCCACCCGGTGTTCGTCAACCGCCTCGATGGCCACATGGCCCTGGCCAACTCCCAGGCGCTCAAGCTGGCCGGCATCACGCGCGAAACCCCTGACCCGCCCGGGGGGACGATCGTCCGCGACGCTTCGGGCGAGCCTACGGGCGTGCTCAAGGACGCCGCCATGGGGCGCGTTTATCACGTGATCCCGCCGCCAACTTCCGAGCAGATGGCCGAAGCTTTGCGCGCGGCCATGCATTATGCCGCCGAAAACGGCGTCACCAGTGTCCAGGACATGTCCGCCGAGCCGGACGTGCTGCGCGTCTATCAGGACCTGCTGGCGCGTGGCGAACTGACCGTGCGCATCTCCGGCCACCAGCCACTGGCCACATGGCAGGGCCTCGCGGCGGTCGGCGTGCGCGCGGACTTCGGCGGCGAGAAACTGCACATCGGTGGCCTCAAGGGCTTCGCCGACGGCTCCCTGGGTTCCACTACCGCCTTATTCTTCGAGCCCTACCTCGATGCCCCGAACACCTCAGGCCTGGCAGCCGATGAGATGATCCCCGAAAGCAAGATGCTGAGTCACATCCTGGATGCTGACCGCGCCGGCTTGCAGGTCGCCATCCACGCCATCGGCGACAAGGCCAACCATATGGTCCTCGGCATGTATCAGGAAGCGGAGCGAAAGAACGGCGCGCGCGACCGGCGGTTCCGTATTGAGCACGCACAGCATCTGCGTATGGAAGACATCCCCCAATTCGGCAAACTGCACGTGATCGCCTCCATGCAGCCGTATCACGCCATCGACGACGGCCGCTGGGCCGAGAAGCGCATCGGACCCGCGCGCGCCAAAGGGTCCTACGCATTCCGTTCGTTGCTCGATTCCGGCGCAATACTGGCTTTCGGCTCGGATTGGGATGTGGCTCCCATGGTGCCGCTCGTGGGCATCTATGCAGCCGCCACCCGCCGCACGCTCGACGGCAAAAGCCCCAATGGATGGATTCCCGAACAGAAGATCTCCGTCGCCGAGGCCGTTCGCGCCTACACCATGGGCTCCGCCTACGCCAGTTTCGACGAGAAGATTAAAGGCTCGATTGAACCCGGTAAGCTTGCGGACATGGTAGTCCTCTCCGCCGATGTTCTAACGATCCCGCCGGAAGAGATCGAAAACACCCGGATTGAGATCACGGTATTCGATGGCAAGGTCATCTACCAGCGCTGAGACACCTACGGCTGGCTGACGCGCTGCCACCCTAGCCCGCTTGCTTGGCCGCCAGGTCGCCGATCACGGGCAGCATCACTTTCTTGCCCTGATAGGTCTGGATCATCATATAGACCCATAGGACCAGAAAGGCCATTTCTACCAGCAGGCTCAGGCGCCAAGCAAAAGTGAAAGCGAGTCCCACGATCCACCCGATGACAATCCACGCGAGGTTCAGGAAGATCGACTGGAACGCATGGAAGCGGATCAGTTTGTTCTTACTGTAGGGCTCCAGGACCAGGAAAATGATCCCGGTGATCAATCCGAGCAGGTAGCACAGGGCGGCCGCCGTGTTCTCCGGCAGTCCGCCCGCGGGCGCCACCGTCGGGGGGGGGCCGCCTGCCGGCGCGCCGCCATCCATCGCAGTCCCGCATTGTGGGCAATAGCGCCCTTCCACCGCGGCGCCGCAATTCGAACAGAAAGGCATTTTTCCTCCGTCTCGGGTTGGGTGTCAGGCCGAGCCTCCCAGACGCGGCGCGACGAACGCAAACAGGACTGCGCCTACGGCAGCACCCAACAGGATCGCCCGATTACCGGCTCCCAGCAGGGCCACCACCAATCCAGCCAGTCCACCCATGGCCATACCAACGATGGCCGCCAATAGTCTCTTTAGCATAAGTTGCTATGCTCATGTTAGCCATGGGTACCGGGATTGTCATCTTCGGACACGGCTCCAGCGTGCCGTCCGCCAACGACGCGGTGCGGGCGGTCGCGCGGGCGGCTGCCGCGGCCGGCGAATGGCAATTCGCGGAAGTTGCGTTTCTCGAAGCGCAGCCTTCCTTGGAGGAAGCTGTGTCCAGCTTGACGGCAAGGGGCGTGCAGCGTGTCCTGATCGTCCCGTACTTCCTCACCTTGGGCATTCACCTTCAGCGCGATCTGCCGGGCATGGTTGCCCGGCTGGCGGACGCGCATGAGGGTGTCCGGATCCGCGTGGCGCCTCCGTTGGACGGCCATCCGGCACTCGCTCAGATCCTGCTTGACCGTGCTCACGCGGCGGTCCAGCCAGACTTCTGGGACGCCTGAGGTCACTTGGCGGACGCTAAGTCGGCCTTCACCAATTCGCCGGTGTGCAGCGTCAAATCAGTAGGCATCGCCACGTCGTCGCCGTCCGCGAGCCCTTGCGAAATCTGCACGCGCGTGATGCTCGACACGCCCGTGATTACCGACTGCCAGACGATGTGATCGCCGTGCAGCACAAATACGCCCACCCCCGCGGCGTCCCGCCGCAAGCATTCCTTAGGAATTGTGAGCGCTCCGGCAACTGTGGCCGTACGGATCCGCGCATCCACATTGGTGCCCGGCAGCAGATCGCGGCTGGGGTTGTCGATGGTGCATAGTACCTCGCCGACCTGCCGGGCGCCCAGCGCGACGATGTCTGAGGGCATCCGTTCCACGCTGCCTTCCCACGTCCGGCCTGGCAAGGCGTCCCAAGTGATGGTCACGCGTTGTCCCTGCTGCACCCGGCCCAACTCCGGCTCGTCGACATACACCCGCACGCGCATGCGCTCGGTCCGTCCGACGTTCGCTACCAGCTCGCCGATCTTCAGATATGAGCCGGGCCGCGCGGCGAGGTCATAGACCACGCCCCCGATCGGCGCGCGGATGACGGTCAGGGCCAGGTGGTTGCGCGCCAGGTCCACAGCCGCCTGTGCGTCGCGCAAGCGGGACAGCGCCACGGTCTTTTCGGATTGCGTCACCAACGCCGCGCGCCGCTTCTCCAGGGCCTCGATCGCCATCTCCACCTGGCGCACCTTGTTGCGCGCCAATTGCACCTCAAGCGGGGTGGCCGCCTGCTTGTCGGCCAGACGCCGCAGGGACTGATACTCTTTCTCGTCCTCGTCGCGCTCGATGCGCAGACGCGCCAGGTCGCTTTCGATGCCGGTCAGTTCCAGGCGTTTTCCGCCGGCCTCGAGTGTGGCGAGGTCGGCGCGGGCTTGCGCCACGCGCGCTTCAGCGGCGTCCAGGTCGGCCTGCAAGCCAGTGTCGCTCAGGGTAGCCAGCACTGCGCCTTCAACCACGATCTGCCCAGCCTGCACCGGAACCTTGGTCACCAAGCCTGCCTGCTCGACGCGTACCGGCTGCCATTCGATCGGCTCGACCTTGCCATTCGTAGGCAGTGTGCTGAGTAATGTCTCACGAATGGCCTTGGCGAAAGGAACCTGCGGCGCGTCGCTGTCCCGATGAAACATCCACCAACCAAGGGCCGCCAGCGGGATCAGCGCCAGCCACAGCAGTCTTCTCAAATAGGAGCTCCCGTCACTATTCTAGAGAAGCCAGCCATTCGCGGGCGACTTCGGCAACCTGGCGGTGCTTGCCGTCCACTTCGTAGTTAAGCTTCCGCATCGCGGTGTCGGGAAGCTTGCCGGCCAGTTGGCCCAGCGCCACCTGTAGGCCCGCGTGTCCGGCCAGGCACTGCGCCCGAACGATCAGGGCCGCCTGATACGGCGGGAAGTAGCGCCGGTCGTCGCGCAGTACCTTGACGTCGAGGGCCGACAGCATTCCGTCGGTGGCATTGGCTGCTGCCATATCCACCTGCCGCTGTTCGAGCGCGCTGTAGAGCAGGCCGAGATCCATGCTCTTGGGCGCACCATCGAGGGGCAGGTGATATGTCTGAAGCAAGCCCGGCAGGCCGTCGGGACGTTGCATGAATTCATAACCCGCGCCGAGTTTCCATCCGTGCGAGCGGTGTGCGGCATCGCTGAGGGTGTCGAGCCCCGCGGCGCGCGCGTCCGGGCCACGCACCACCATGGCGAACGTATTATCGAAGCCCAACGGGTCGAGCCATTCCAGATTCCAGCGCTTGCGATATTCGCCGCGCACCCGCTCCATCACAGCGGCGGGATCGGAGAGCGGCGGCAGCTTCAACACCGCGGTCAACGCAGTGCCTGTGTATTCCGGATACATATCGATTTCGCCGCTACGCAGAGCCTGCTGAGCCAATAGCGTGCCGCCCAGATCCAGCTTCCGATCTACCGGGACATGCAAGCGGCGTTCGATCAGTTGCGCGACAATCTCGCCGAGGATGATCTGCTCGGTGAAGTTTTTGGACCCCACGGTCAGCCGGTGCGGGCGCGAACAAGACGCGAGCAGCAGCAGTGAAAGCGAGGCGGCGAGCCCGCCCCTCATATCCGCACTCGTTTCCAGCGGCCGCGGCGGAATACCAGGATGCTGACCACGGCGATACCCGTCTCGGCGATCGGGATCGCGAGAAACACACCGTTAGCGCCCATCCCGGAATGCGACAGGGTCCACGCCAGCGGGATCTGAAAGAGCCAGTAGCAGAACAGGTTGATGATCATGGGCGTGAAGGTATCGCCGGCGCCGTTGAAAGCCTGGACCATCACCATGCCGTAGGCGTAGCAGACGTTGCCCGCGCTAACGATGCGCAGGCAGGCCACCGCAACCGGCAGCACCGCGGGATCGTTGGTGAAGAGCCGGACCACGAGCGGGGCGAAGATCAGGAACACAATCGCCACCGCGCCGAGGAAGACCATGTTGTACAACCCGGCAAGCCACACGGAGCGTTCCGCGCGCTCGGGCTTCCCCGCCCCCAGGTTTTGGCCGACCAACGTCGCGGCGGCGTTGCTCATGCCCCATGACGGCAGGATTACGAACACGACCACGCGGATCGCGATGGCGTAGCCCGCCAGAGCGGTTGCGCCGAAGAGCGCGATCATGCGCACCAGCGCCACCCAGCTTCCCATGGAAAGCAGGAACTGCAGCATTCCGTTGAACGACACGCGCATCAGCCGCCACATCACCTGGCCCTGAATACGGATCTGCGGCGCGCGGATGACCACTCGCCCACGCCCGCGCAGCAAAACGCTCAGTTGGTAAACGACGCCGCAACCACGCCCGATGGTCGTGGCCACCGCCGCGCCAGCTACGCCGAGCCTCGGAAACGGGCCGAGGCCGAAGATGAAGCAGGGGTCGAGCACGATGTTGATGATGTTGGCCAGCCAGAGCACGCGCATGGCGATGGCTGCATCTCCCGCACCGCGGAAGACCGCGTTGGTGAGGAACAGCAGAAGGATGGTCACGGTGCCGCCCAGCAGCACCGCCGTGTACCTCTGGCCGGTTTGGACAATCGCAGGCGTAGCGCCCATCAGGCGCAGAAGATCCGGTGCGAATACTAAACCCAGGGCGCCCCACAACACGGAGACCGCACTGCCGATCGCGATGGCCTGCACCGCCGAAACGGCCGCGCCCTCCGGATCGTTCTCACCAATGCGACGCGCGACAAAGGCCGTCGTGGACAGGCTCAGGCCCATCGCCACGACGAAGACCAGCGTGAGCATGGATTCGGTCAGCGCTACGGTAGCCACTGCATCCTTGCCCAGATGCGACACCCAAAACATATCGCTGATACCGAACAGGGATTCCATCACCATCTCCAGCACCATGGGGATGGCGAGCAGGGTGATGGCTCGGCTGATACCACCTTCGGTGTAGTTGCGGTGACTGCCGGCGAGCGCTTCCCTTACCGCGGGCCAGAAGCGCACGGGTGGCTCTGGAGTGATGACCGGTGCGCCCACTGCATCCAGGATAGCCTACGAGCCGAGCCAGCTCTGATCACGCGACTTCAAAACGCCCGCTTATACAAGAAGTCCAGGCCCACCAAGCCATTCTCCTCGCGCAACGCCACCGCCGACCAGTGCTTGGCGAATGCCCACTCCACTCTCACCACCAGCGGATTGCCGCTGCTGACATCAGTGATGTAAGTGAAAGTAATCTCCGGCGTCACCTGCTGCTCGATGGTCAGCCGCGCCTGTGGGCTATTCGCCACGCCCGTCAACCCCGATACCGTTGGATCGATCTTCAGGCGGGTAACTCCGAAGAACCGCTGCAGACGCCCGGTCACCGGACTGGTGATCGCCTGCCCCAACAGCGCCGACGCACCCAATTGTTGCATGGATTGCGGGGATGCCGGACTCGCCATCAGGCTTGCATAGTCAGTGGTCGGCGAGCGGCCGGTGGCCAGCAGCGCCAGGACGTCGGAGAACGGCATCGGGGGGTCCGAACGCGGCGTCAGGTTCAACTTGTTGATGGGCCCGGATATGTTCAAAGTCACATCGACTCCGCGCGCCTTGGTCTCCAGGTCTACGTTCAGCACCGGCTCAATCTTCACTGGATTGTAGAACGCGATGGAGCCCTCGCTGACGGTGAAGGACGTCCCGAAAAAGACCAGTTGACCTTGTGTGATGTTAATGCGCCCCAAAAGCGACGGATTGCTGCCGGTGCCCCGCAAGCGCAGGTTGGCTTCCGCCTGAATCCCTTCCGCCAACGAACTCTGGAACGTAATATCGGGCGCAGTCTCGATCTGCACGTCGAAGTGCATGTTGCCGATCACACCGGTCTGAGCGGTGGGCGTGCGCACCGGTTCGGCCGACTTGCCCAGGATGGAGCTGAAGTCCGAGTGAGGATTGAAACCCGTTTTGAGGACCGTGATGCGGCCGGAAAGCGTGCTGCTGTCGCTGGCGCCGGTCAAATTGAGCGAGGCGTCCGATACCGTGCTGAAGTCTTCCGGATAGCGGACACGCACTCCCTTCGCGTTGAGGCGCAGGCGAAACACCAGCGCCTCACCACCAAACACCGCAAAGCCGGATAGCCTCACTTGACCGCCACCGCTTTCTCCAGTAAAACTCTGGATGGTGGCGCGGTTCCTGTCGAACAGAATCGTGCCGTTGGCGTGGTAAACACCCACCGGAATCCGGATCAGGCTGAAGGTGGCTTCCTTGACGTCCAGCCGCCCGGTCACCTGTGGTTGCGCCAGCGTTCCACGAATGGTCACGCCCGTTTCGACGTCACCGGCGCTGTAGATGTCCCTATCGAAGTTCTGCAAGGCGCCCAAGTCAAACCGCCCGTTTACCCGCAGATCCAAAGCACTTTTCTGTGCCAGGTTGACGCTACCGGTCAGCGACAGGTCGGTGGCGTTGCCCACCAGCCGGGCACTCTCGACCCGAACGAGGTTCCGCTCCATCCTGATGACGATCGGCGCAGCATTGCGCAGCGCCAGACTCTTGGCCCGGGCGCCCACGTCGCCGCCCGGCACCAACTCCAGCGATGGTATCCGCAGTTCCGCCTTCCACAACTCCGGTTTCGCGGCCGGACCGTTAATCGTAAGTGCGCCTTCCGCCGAACCCAAAAACTGGAAACCAGCCGGCCGTGCGGTACCCCCCAACAACGGGATGAATCGGTCCAGTGCGATCTGCCTGAAAGTGACCTCCAGGCTGCCCGGATAGTCATCCGCCAGTCTCCACGTACCGTCGCCTTTTATTTGCGCTCCCGCCAGGTCCGAATCGAGATGTGCCTTCAGTTCCGAACCATTTGTCGCCGCCGTCAGCTTGACTCCACCCAAGGACTGATTGTTAATAGTGAGGCCCTTGCCTTCCAGAGCGCCGTTGATTTCCACGACATGGAAACCGGGTTCGCCGGGTTTGGCCGGAACAATATCCACCACACCGCCGGAGTGCAATTCGGCCGTGCCTTGAATCCCCGGCGTTTCCGCCTTCAAGGTCTGGAACTGGTTGATCGCGATCGCGTTGCTGTCCACCTGGAATCGCAAACGGCCGGCATCGAACTTCCCATGCTGGTGCACGTAACTTGCCCGCAGAGCCAACTGTTTGGTACCCGAGCTTACCTGCCCGTCGCTCAACTCCGCGGTGTTGGCCGAGTATCGCAGCGTGCCCGAAATGCGGTCGAAGGGCTCGCCGTGAATCATACCTTTGCTGGCCGTGAATGCGGCTTCCACGCGTGGATCGCCGAGAGTTCCCGTGACTTTTGCGTCGGAGCTCAGCAACCCGTTCACCGGCGCGTCTTTCACGTCACCCACAGCCAGCAGATCGGAAATTGGCGCATTCTTGAAGGATGCCGAGGCCGTGATGGTGCTCGCATCGTCTACCTTCCACTGCCGCATGCCGAGCGCGCCGCTGCATTGAGCGTGCCACGCACCGCGTTGAACGATTCCGTCTTTCACCGTCAGCCCCGCGGCGCTCGAGTCGATCTCTCCGCTCACCAGGTCGATGGCCCGGTCCTGCCACACGATATTGGTGCCGGCGGCGTGCCCGGCAATGTGCGGATCCTCCAGGCTGCCGTGGATCGCGCCTTCGAAGCGCGCTTCGCCGTTCTGCAGTCTGACCGGCAACGGCTCAGATCCCAACACCGGCCGCAGATCGTCCAGGTTCCGCGACTCGGCGCGTACGGCCAGGCGTTGGCCCAGCACCCCGGAGAAATCGACGCGCGAAGAAGGCAGCGCCACGTACGACTGACCCAGGTCGAGGGTTTCGCCGGCCGCGTCGTAGGCCAGGTCGATCGCTCCGCGCACCGCGGGTCCGTTGCCTGCCGGCGCTATCGCCAGGTGCGCGCCCGCCTGTAGGGCATCGCCTCCCAGGGTCGTGCTGAGTTGTATTCCGCCGGAGATGAGGCCGTCCCATGGCGCGCGCTCTCCGTTGTAGAACTGCAGCATCTGCTGCAGGTCGAAACCCGTTACATCGCCTTCCACACGCGCGCGCTCCATGCGTGCGATCTGCACTTTGCCCTCAAACCAGCCGCCCAGCGCTTCCAGGCGCAGGCCCGAAACATCCACAGTGCTTTGCCGGAGCACCACATTTTCCGCCCGGCCTTTCACCGGGAGATCGGCCGGTCCGCGGGGCCGGTACGCGGTCCACGCCACCTTGGAGAGGCCGCCAAATCGCAGGCCGGTCACGGCCACCCGGCCCGGGTCGATCTTCACAGCGGCATCCAAGTGAAAATCGCGCAAGGTGAGATGCTTATCGGGCCGGAACATCACCCCCCCCGCGTGCACGGATCCCGTAACCGTGTAATCCGAGACGCCTCGAAACCGCCCTTGTCCGGCCAGCGCCGCCAGGCCTTCCAATTGGGGCCGCAGACCGAGGGTACGCACCACCTCGGCCAGCGCGAGCCGCCCATTGTACTTGAACGCGCCGGAGAAGTTGGTCAGACTGTCGATGGCGCCCGAAAACTCGACCTGCGATTGTTTCGCGGAGACCTGGGCGGAATCGATACGCACGCGGTCCTTCTCGAACGCGAGCGCCAGCTTGACATCCAGAGCCAGGCGCCGGTCCCCAGCCCACGCGAATTCGGCCGGAGCCACCGAGGCTTGGCCCTGGTAGCGGGGAACCGCCGCATCATAGCTGAACTGCGCCCTCAAGTTCTGCCCGTGCGCCTGAAATGGCTGCTTGCCGCGGCCCTGCACCTCAACACTGCCCGCGTCAAGATCGAACCGCCCGATGGCCAGGTCGAGGATCGTCTCCACTGTGCCCTTTCCTGACCGTGTGGTCTTCGGCGCCGGCAGGTTGGTGTGCCCGTCCGGGTACAGAACCACGTAAACCGAAGGACGGCGCACCTCCAGGTATTGAAGATCCATGCGTCGCTCGAACACGGACACCACCTTGAGGCCGACCGCAATGGCGTCCGCGCGCGCCAGCGGCGGGCCTTCCGCCGGCTCCGTTCCGTGTAGGACGAATCCCCTGACCTC
>Ga0335077_10005525_pt1 | contig 15510 bp, 15 predicted proteins | sample Lox_Sample_31_FD_207151 | JGI IMG/M metagenome (GOLD analysis project Ga0335077, IMG submission 207151) | Soil microbial communities from Loxahatchee National Wildlife Refuge, Florida, United States - Lox_Sample_3.1 | ecosystem: Environmental > Terrestrial > Soil > Wetlands | place: USA... | reverse complement strand
CGCCAACAGATCTCCGCGTTTTTGTCGACGCGCACACACCAGCAGGTCTCAAGTCCGACGAGCTGTTCGCGCGCGCGCAGGACTACCTGGCTCGGGCTGGCAACGGGGTGAGCGAATGAGGCTTCTGCAGCTGAAGCTGACGAACTTTCGGCCCTTCGAGAGCGTCGACCTCGATCTGAACGCCGACGGGCTGATCGGTATCCGCGGACTGAACGGCGCGGGGAAGAGCTCGCTGCTTGCTGCCATCGACTGGGCTATCTATGGCCAGCGAGGGTCCGGTGGCCTGACGCCCAGGCGCACCGGCGCCACTGCCGGTGAACGCTGTGAGGTCGAGCTGGAGTTCTCGTACGACGGTCACCACTACCAGGTCATACGCAACGAAAAGAAAGCGCACCTGCGGGTAGATGGCGAGCCCGTTGCGCAGACACTCTCAGCCACAACGAACGAGCTGGTCGAGCGCCTGGGGATCACACGCGAAAGCTTCACGAGCACCTTCTACGCGCGGCAGCGCGAGATCGAAGCGCTGAAGCCAGATGCCGATGAGGGCAAGCGTCGCCGTCAACTCGAGGACCTCCTCGGGCTCACGCGCCTGCGAGACGCCTGCAAGCTCGCGCGTCAGGAGGCGCGCGAGCAGGAGGTGGTCGTCCGCACGCTCGAATCGGAGGCGATCGATCAGGGCGAGGCGAAGCGAGTTCTCGCCGAACTCGAGGAGCACGTCAAGGAGCACACACCCGCGGTCGAGGCGAAGCGCAAAGCGAAGGAGGAGACGCAAGCGCAAAAGGACGCGGCATGGCAAGCGTTAATAGGCGCGCGTGAGCGCACCGAGCAGGCGATGAGCGCCAACAGTACGGCGAAGATTGCTGAAGCGGAGGCAGAGCAAGCCTCCCAGCGCGCGCAGGCAACGACGGCTGCGCTCACCGCTGCACGTGAGGCGGCAGAAGAGCTTAAGACGCTCGAGCCCGTCGTGGCGCGGACGGCCGAGCTCCGTGCACGAGACGGCGAGTTTGAGGCACACCGGCAAACGCATGAGCGCGCGATCAAGCTACGCGAACGCAAGCATGACGCAGAGCGGCGTGGCGCGACTCTTGCCGACCAGCTCGCTGCGCTCGCTCCCGCCCCTGATGCGCCCACAGCGCTCGCTCGAGAGATCACCGAAGCTGAGGAGGCGCTTCAAGCGACGACCGACCGCCTGCTCCAGCTAGGCACGGAAGTCCCGGCGGTCGCGGCGCGCGCTCGCTCAGCTCGTGCGCGCACAAACGCCCTTCTAGAGATCGAGCAGCTCGCACCAGCCGTTCAAGAGCTCTCCGAGTTGCGCGGCGAGCAGGCGGCGCTCGTCGGCACCATCGCCGGTTGCGAAGCGGAGGAGCGCGAGCTACGGCGAGTGCTTAGCGAAGAAGGGGCCCACCGCGAGGAGATCAGGCGCGACGGCGAGAATGCGCGCTGCCTCCGCTGCAAGCGGCCCTACGGCGCCGACTTCGAAAAGATCATCCTCGAGTACGACGAATCGATCGCCGCGCTTCACGCGCGCGTCGAAGCAGTCACCTCGCGCACATCAGCGGCACATGAGCGCCAGCACGTGCTCACAGGTCGAATCAGCGAACTCGCCGCGTCGGAGGCGCGAAGGGCTGCGCTTGAGTCACAGTTCGCCACTGAAGCAATTGATGACCCTGACGCGCTCGAGCTCGAGGCCGAAGCGCTCGCCGATGAGCAGACACGTCTCCGGGCGACACACGACCAGCAGGAGGCCCATCTCAAAGAGCTCCGCGGCCGCCGGGACGAACTCGCCGCATCGGACGAGCAGCGTCAGCAGGTCGAGCAGGCGATTCGCGAGGCGGCGGCGGAAGCAGATCTCTTTGCCCGCGAGCTTTCCGAGCTGTCAGCGAACGGCTACGACGCGGAAGCTCACGCAGCACTGCGCGAGGAACTCGCGGCAGTTTCGAATGCCGAGGATCGTGCACGGGCGCTTCGGCCGCGCGCTGCGGAGCTACCGCTTCTCGAGCGCCGTCTCGCCGAAGAGGAGGAGCACGCGCGCGCGAAGCAGGAGTTTGCGGGGAGTGCGCGCGAAATCGCGGCGTCGCGTGCCCCCGATCGTGAGGCACTCAAGGCAGCGCAGATTGCGTGCGAAGAGGCCGACAAGGCGCTTGCGCTGGCAGACCAAGAGCTGAAGGCCGTCGAGAAGCAGGCGCTGCAAGAGAGCGCTGAGGTGCAGGCGGCGCGTGACTCGGTTGAACAGGCGCGCAAGCAGGGCCTGCGTCTCAAGAAGGAGCGGCTTGAGCTTCGGTATCGCGCGGCTGCCGCGGAGATCCTCAAGGACTACAACGCAGAAGCCCAACGCCGCGCTTTTCCGACCGTCGCGCGCGAGACAAGCGAGCTACTGGCGGCGCTAACGCATGGTCGCTACAGCGATGTTCAGCTCGACGAGACCGGTGCGCTCGAGCTCGCTGACGATGGTGTCTTCTACCCACTGCGCCGCTTCTCGGGCGGCGAGCAGGATCTTGCCAACCTCTGCCTGCGCATCGCCCTCTCGCGCGCGGTTTCGCGCCAGCGTGGTACCGAAGCCGGCTTCATCATCCTTGACGAAGTCTTCGGAAGCCAGGATCTCGGGCGCCGTGAGCAGTTGATCGAGCAACTCAAAGAGCTCCGCAACGACTTCCGGCAGGTGTTCGTCGTCTCCCACTTCGACGACGTAGTCGAGGAATGCGACCTCCAAATCGATGTCGATCGCAGCGGTGCGATCAGCACGGCGGTGCCGCATCAACTATGACGAGTTGGTCCGCGCCTCCGAACGAGGACGCTAACAACGGCCTGCCCGGCTTCACGCCGTCGTTCAGATCACCCCAGCAGTCCGCAAGCCCCTTGCCCGCACCGACCGGGATATCGCGTGATTGGGCTATGCCCAGCCGAAGTTCCATGGGAGGTCGGAGGCGATTCGGCGCCGACGGGACCGGCGTGCGTCTTTCAGACATGCGACGCGTCCACGGCTATGCCAAGAGCAGGCTCCGACCTAGAGTGAGGACGCGGTGACGGGCACGATGCTCGATCTCTGGCCTGATAACGACGACCCTGCGACCTTCGAGGGATACGCCGACCTGCCGTTGCGGCCCGCGCTCGAGCTCGACGACGCCGGCAGGCGCCGCCGCGCGAAGACGCTCGCGACGCTCGCCCCGCTTGTCCTGCTGGAAGCACACAAGGGGCTGCGCAGCCTCGAGGAGTACGACTTGCAGGAGCTGGCGCTCGCCGCGATCGAGCTGATCGCCGTCGGCATGACCTTGGAGGGCGGTGCGACCGCCGCAGACGTCGTCCGGGCGCTGCAGCCGGCGCTCGCTGCCCAGCACCCGGAGGCGGGCGAGGAGGAGCACCGGCGGGTCGCGAGCATCGTGATCGAGACGCTGATCGAGTCGCACAAGGCGAGCTACGCCGATTACGCCGACAAGGACTACGTCCGCCGCCGCTACGACGTCACGCTCGTCCGTGAGACCGAAGGCCCGGACGGGATCCACCTGCGCGCCTCGATCGAGGCGATCAACGCGATCATCGGCGCGCTCGACACCGACATCGAAAGTGCCCAACATGCGGCCGAGGAGGCGCTCCGCTACGCACTCGAGAAGGGCAAGCTCGACGCGGCCGTGCAGGCGGCCCGGCAGGCGACGCTCCGCTCGATCCAGTACGGCGAGCAGATCCGGACGCTGCTCTCAGCGACCCGCCGCAACGTCGCCGCCGTCGACTGGGAGGAGACGGCACCGCGCGTGATAGCCGACGCACTCGACCATCTTGCCGCCCGCCTGGAGACCGAGCGGACGATCATCCGCAGCCTCGCCGAGCAGCGCGAGGAGGCCGGCGACGACAGCGAGCTCGACTTGGCGAAGATCGCGACCCTGCAGCGGCTGCTTGAGACCTGCATCGCCCGGCACGCACTGCTCGAGAACAAGCTGCTCGACGCGCACAAGGTCTTCCTCGACCAGCAGGAACGGCAGAGCTTCGCGCCGGTCGGCGCCAGCTACCTCTACGACGTCGAGCAGGAGCTGCTGCGGCCGCTGCTCGAAGCCTCCTACGGGACGGTCGCCGACCTCCTGGAGCGGTTCTTCGCACGCGTCGGCGGCATCCGTACGCCGACGCTGCCGCGTCTCTCGACGCTCACGCCGGGGCTGCTGCGGGCGCCGTTCGAGCGCAGCGAACTCGGTGCCGAGCTCGTCGAAACCGAGTTCGCGCCCGAGGCTGAGCTCGAGCACTTTCCCGCCCCGGTCTGGGCGGCCGTCGACGCGCAGCGTGTCGGGGTACGAGCGATCGCTCGCCGACTGAATCGGTCCGCGTCGACGATCTCGAGGGAGCTGCGCCGTAACGCATCGACGCGTAGCCATTCGATCGCGTACCGCGCGACGACCGCGCAGTGGCACGCGGAGCGGCGCGCGAGTCGCCCGAAGGCCGCGAAGCTGGCCGCCAACGACGCGTTGCGCGAGTACGTGCAGGAGCGGCTCGCCGGCACGATCGCGAGACCTGACGGCGAGCCGGTGCCCGGGCCGACTGTGCGCTTCACCAGTCGTCGGCACGGTCGCCGTCAGGACAGGCGCTGGGCGACCTCGTGGAGCCCGGAGCAGATCGCAAATCGGCTCCGGATCGACTTCCCCGATGATGACTCGATGCGGATCTCGCACGAAGCGATCTACCAGGCGCTCTACGTCCAAGGTCGTGGCGCTCTCCGACGCGAGCTCGCCGCCTGCCTGCGGACCGGACGCGCGCTCCGTGTACCGCGCGCTCGCACACAGGCGCGCGGCAAGAAATTCGTCAGCGCCGAGGTGATGATCAGCGAGCGGCCGGCCGAGGCCGACGACCGGGCCGTCCCCGGCCACTGGGAAGGCGATCTGATCCTCGGGCTCAACAGCTCGGCGATCGGGACGCTGGTCGAGCGCACCACCCGCTTCACGATGCTGTTGCACCTGCCGCGGATGCAAGGCCACGGCGATCAGCCGAGGACAAAGAACGGGCCCGCTCTGACCGGGCACGGAGCCGAGGCCGTCCGTGACGCGATCGCCGCCTCGATCACGACGCTGCCCGAGCAGCTGCGCCGCTCGCTCGTCTGGGACCAAGGCGCCGAGATGGCCCAACACGCGCAACTTCGAATCGACACCGGGCTGCAGATCTACTTCTGCGACCCGCAGAGCCCCTGGCAACGCGGCACCAACGAAAACACCAACGGCTTGCTCCGACAGTACTTCCCGAGAGGAACCGACCTCTCGAGACACAGCGCCGATGACCTCACCGCAGTCGCCGCGACGCTCAACAGCCGACCCCGCAAAACGCTTGACTGGCGGACGCCGGCCGAAGCGCTCGACGATCATCTGCTCGCCTGCACAGCCCCCGAGACCTCGCGGTCGCCGTAGTCTCGCGTCGCTAGTCGGCTACACGAAGATGTGCTCCAGCGGGACGCGGCCCGACATCGGACCGCGTCGGCAATCGCTCCGGCGGCTACGCCGCCTCCGCGATCGCCGACGCAACATCAACGCTCGTCATCCGATCAAGCACCACGAACCAGGGCGCTACGATCCATTCCGCAAACCGGCTGTGTTGCGACGACCGGTTGAACTCGGGCAGTACACGAGCATCACCTACACCGACCGGCTCGCCGAGCTCGACGTCGCGGCGAGCATCGGCTCCGTCGGCGACGCCTTCGACAACGCGATGGCCGAGGCGGTGATCAACACCTACAAGCACGAGCTCGTCCGCAACCCGCACGCGATCCCCGACGTGCGCCGCTGGCGCTCCCTCGACCAGCTCACCCTCGCCACGACGGCCTGGGTGGGGTGGTACAACCACGAACGCTTCCACTCCGCCCTCGACGACCTGCCGCCGGCACACTTCGAGGAGATCAATATCAAGACAGACAACACCCCAACACTGTCCGCCAGATAACAGAGCCTCTACACAACCCAGGACGGCTCAAAGTGCGACGAGTTGTTTGCGGGTCAGTCCCGCCCTTGCTGGTTGGCGAAGAACCGTTGCAGTTCTTCCGCGACGACTTCAGGCTTGCCGTCGTTGGCGGCGCTCAGGTGGTCGAGCCCATCCAGCGTCTTGCGCTGGACGCTGGGCAACTCGTGTTCGAGTGCATCGAGGGATGTCTTGAGAAACAATGGGCTCTTGTTGCCACCGAGCAACAAGACGTCTGCCTCGACTGACTTGTAGTCCTCCATGCTGTCGCTGGTTTCCCGGACGATCATCATGTCGTACTGTTGGGTAGGTACCAGAGCTTTGATGGGGATGTCATCCCCTTCGGGATTGTCGACAAATCGTGTCGCGAGTGCGAGGACAGGTGCGAGGATGAAGCGCGGCGATCGCACAATGAGTGGCGGTCCGACCGGGATTCCTTTGAAAACGGTGACCAGTGCTTGCGTGATCTTGCCTTGCGCGATCTCCCGTTCGTATCGAGGCAACCACGATACGGGGACTGATCCATCGATGGAGAGGGGCGGTTCGTAGAGCGCTGCATTGCGAAGATTCGGCACGGCCAGGCTGGCACGCAAAGCGATGATGGCACCTGAGCTCAAACCGAAAATGTTCTGAGCTCCCGTCGTCTCTACCAGCGCGGCAACGTCCTCGCACTCTTTGATCACAGAATAGTTGTCGCCGAACGGTCCGCTCAAGCCGCGACCTCGGCGGTCGGGTACATAGATCGTGAACTGGCCCGACAGTTCGGTCGCCAGCTTCATGAGGTCCTGCGATGCTTGCATGCCCCCGTGGACCAAGATGACACCGGGACCGTGACCGAGCTGTCGGTAGCCGATTGACGTCCCATCGGCAGATCGCACAGAGCCCTTCGTGTAGGAGAACTCCTCATGCCGAGGCACGAATCAGCTCACCTTCGTCATCGGGAGCAGGTTGAGATTTGCTCCAGTCACAGCAGTTCGTGCCTTCCGGCTCGCATTGCGTACCTAGCGACACGGACGCTACCGCACCTCTTGAGTCAGTGACATGAGATGACGGAGGATCAGGAGTACGCGTTTAACAGCTCGGAGGTGCTGGTCGAGTGTATGTTGGGGCGGTTGCTGATTCCAGGCGAGGAGTACGCCTTAGTATCCGCCGCTCGCCAGTGGCTGAGAGGGAACGGATGACCGAGAGAGCCGCACACGAGGGGTCGTGGGCGCTACCTGGTGCCTGCTGAGCTCGCGGGGCGGTTCCCGTCCGACTGTTGGCTGCATATCAAGTACCTGCGTCGTCGTTGACGAGGCCCGCTCTAGGGGTCCAGATTGCCAGATCGGCAAACACAAGAGCCCGATTTAAGAACTTTCGGAAGGGCGGTTCAGCGCGGTTTCGAAGCTGACTGCTCCACAACGTGCTCCACACCCACCGCAAACACGACAAACCGCAAGTCGAACGTCACACGAAATCGCGCTGAGCAGGTATTTTGTAGAGCCCTCTGACGGACTCGAACCGTCGACCCCCTCCTTACCATCAAGAGGTGGTCTGTTGCCGTGGGCTGCCAGTGGTTGCCGAATCGCCTACTTGAGCGGTTCTCGCGTAAGCGGCGTTTGCGGCGGGTTGCCACCCGTTGCGCCCGCTTGGCTCCATTAATGCTCCATGCTTGGGCGCCCGCGGCCGGTTCAGGCTGCGGTTTCGGAGGGAGAGGCTGCAGAGAGCCTCCAGGCATTCGATCTCCTCATGGTGCGCGTTGAGGTTGCGTGACGCGCTGCTCTGAGCGTGGATTCGCTTCGTCTCGTCTCCATTCCACGACCACACATTCGATCGGCGGCCGACTTCACCATGAATAGGAAACTCGCGCCGACAGATGATCTATTTCTCGGAAACGATTGGGCAACGGTTGAGGGGAGGACGCGATGAGGTATCTGCTTTTGATCCAGCATGGTGATTCGCCGCTGCCGGGGTCGGCGGAGTGGGAGGCGCTTTCCGCGGGCGAGCAGGAGAGGATCGCTGCCGACTACCAGGCTGTCAGCCAGACGGCTGGCGTGACGCCCGGCGTGTGGATGGAGTCTCCGCAGACGGCGACGACGGTCCGGGTCGAAAACGGTAAGACGTTGACGACGGACGGTCCGTTCGTGGCGGTGAAGGAGGCGCTCGGCGGCTACCTCTTCTTGGAGGCGGAGAACCTCGACGCGGCGATCGAACTGGCGGCGTGCATCCCGGCTGCGCGGCTCGGCGGCGCGGTGGAGATCCGGCCGGTCAAGGAGGGCCGGTAGCCGCGTGCCCGCCGGCGGAGTCCGCCCGGGCCTCGGCGCCGATGCCGTCGCCTGCGCCGTCGGCCCGTGCGCGGGCCCGGAGCAGAAGACAAAAAGGATCGACGTGTCCTCTGGCATGGCGGCCGTTCGTCTTTGCTGAAACGGCCCAAAGGAGGACGGCAATGAAGTACATGCTCTTGATCCAGCACGGTGAGATGCCGAAGCCAGGCTCGCCGGAGTGGGCGGTGCTTTCCGAGGAGGAGCAGCAGGCGATCGGCGCCGGCTACCAGGCTGTGAACGAGACGGCGGGTGTCACGCCGGGCGCGTGGCTGGAGTTGTCGGAGACGGCGACGACGGTTCGGGTCGAAAATGGTGAGACGTTGACGACCGACGGTCCGTTCGTGGCGGTGAAGGAGGCGCTCGGCGGCTATCTGTTCTTCGAGGCCGAGAACCTCGACACGGCGATCGATCTGGCAGCGCGCATTCCCGCGGCGCAGTACGGCGGGGCGGTGGAGATCCGCCCGGTCAAGGAGGGCTACTGAGCCTCGAGCAGGTCTTCCGGGAGGAGTGGGGCCGCGTCGTCGCGGCGATGGTCGGCTTCCTCGGCGACTTCACAAACGCCGGGGAAGCCGCCCACGACCCGGTTGCGATCGCGGCCGAGCACAGGCCGCGCGAGGGTGTGCCCGGACACCCACGCTCCTGGCTTGTGACGACGGCGCGCAACCGGGCCATCGACCGGATCCGCCGTGACCGCACACTGGCCGCCAAGACCCGGTTGCTCGAGGTGCCGCAGCTGGTGGAGGAGGAGATGGACGAGACGACGATTCGTGACGAGCGGCTGGAGCTGATCTTCACCTGCTGCCACCCCGCGCTCGCACTCGACGCCCAGGTTGCGCTCACGCTCCGCACCTTGGGTGGTCTGGACGCGGAGGAGATCGCCAGGGCATTCCTCGTTCCCGAGCAGACGATGGCGAAGCGGCTGGTGCGGGCGCGGGTGAAGATCAAGGCGGCCGGGATCCCGTTTCGGGTGCCGCCGGCACACCTGCTTCCCGACCGGCTCGCGGCTGTGCTCGCGGTCGTCTACCTGATCTTCAACGAGGGCTACGGCGGCCGCGGCGAGCTCGCCGACGAGGCGATCCGGCTCGGGCGCGCGCTCGCCGAGCTGATGCCCGACGAGGCCGAGGTGCACGGGCTGCTGGCGCTGATGCTGCTGAACGACTCCCGCCGCGCGGCCCGCTTCGCCGACGGCCAGCTGGTGCTGTTGCGCGACCAGGACCGCACGCTCTGGAACCGGGAACAGATCGCAGTCGGGAGGGCGGTACTCGAGCAGGCGCTCGCGCTCGGCGGCCGCGGGCCGTACGTGTTGCAGGCCGCGATCGCCTCGCTCCATCTGGACGAGCCGCAGGACTGGCCACAACTCGCAGCGCTGTACGGCGAGCTCGCACGCCGCACCGGCTCGTCGGTTGTCGAGCTCAACCGGGCAGCCGCGCTCGCCGAGGCGGGAGAGGTCGAGGCCGCGCTCGCGCTCGCCGACCGGCTCGAGCTGGACCACTACCACTACCTGCACGCGACGCGCGGCGAGCTTCTCAGCCGGATGGGCCGCACCGACGACGCTCGCGCCGCGTACGCACGCGCGCTCGAGCTTGTCCACTCCGACGCTGAGCGGCGCTTCCTCGAGCAGCGATTGGCCGACCTCGAACAAGGCTAGAAAGGAGGAGCAGACGATGAAGTTCAACGCCCAGGTCGAGCCGCCGGAGCCGATGCGCGGGCTCGAGATGCCGCCTGAGGTGGTGGAGGCGCTCGGTGGAGGCAAACGGCCACCGGTGGTGATCACGATCAACGGCCACACCTGGCGGAGCAGGGTGGCGATCATGCGCGGCCGCTTCTTGCTCGGCCTCAGCAAGGCCAACCGGCAAGCCGCCGGCGTCGCAACCGGCGACCGAATTGAGGTCGACGTCAAACTCGACGCCGAGCCGCGGGTCGTCGTCGTGCCCGCCGACCTCGCCAGCGCCCTCGCGTGCGATGCGGTCGCACGTGCCGCCTACGAGAGCCTCTCTTTCAGCCGCAAGCGCGAGCTCGTGCTCGGGGTCGAGAGTGCGAAGAGACCCGAGACGCGCGCCCGGCGAATCGAGAAGGCGCTGGCCGTGCTGCGGGAACCGGGATCGGCCACGAGTCGAGGCCGCGTCACCCGGCCGAAGAGGTCGACGGGGCCGCGCAGCTAGCCGGCTCGTGGATTCCGGATCGGACCGGCAGGAACGCGGGCGAGGCTCAACGACCGACGCCGGAGCGCAGCCGTCGGACCTGCGACCGGGCGGCGAGGGCTTCGCCGTCCTCGCCAATCCGACACGGCGCGCCGTCCTCGCGTGGCTCGCACCCGGCAGCGCATCGATCAGCGAACTCGCCGACACCTTCGGCATGTCTCTGACCGGGATGCGCAAACACGTCCGCCTGCTCGAGCAGGCGGATCTCGTTATGACGGAGAAGGTCGGCCGTGTGCGCCGCTGCAGGCTCGTCCCCGACGCGCTCGAACGCCCGAGCGGTTGGCTGCACCAATTTCGGACATGCGCAACAAGAGCGTCGTCGAGCTGCAACGAGGCGGATTCGATCGTGTGACAGCACTCGATTGGCCAGGGCGGGAGCGTCCGCATGTCGCCCGCGTCCGCCGAGATCCCCATACGCACTTCGGGGGCGAGTTCGTAACGCGAGCGGTTCAACGGCTGCAAGGCGAGAAGAGCGCGAGCCGAGGCGCATCGTCGTTTGATCCGTCGGTGGCTGGTTTCCCGTGCGGCAGGTCAGACGCGGCCAGCCGCGACCGGCTCGGGGCAAAGCGCGGATGCTCGGCTGCGGCCCGGCCGCCAGAGGGGGATCGCGACGGCTGCGAGGAGGACGGTGGCGACTCCTGAGGCGGTGAGCGTCCAGCCGGCGCCGAGGCCGGCCACGATCGGCCCGCCGACCGCCGTGCCGAGTGGGCTGGCGACGATGATCGCAGCGCTGCGGGCGGCAAGTACGCTCGGCAGGCTCGCCGTTGTCGCGATCGACTGGAAGAGCGCGAAGGTGAGCGCGGTGAACGGCCCGTAGATCAGACCGCCCAGGGCGAAGCAGGCGAGCGTGACGGCGGTAGGGGAGAAGGCGAAGGGCACGAGACAGCCACCCCAGCCGGCGACGATCAGCAGAACGACCCGGCGGGTGGCACGGCCGCGGAGCGCCCCGATGAGGAGGGTCGAGACGAGCGCACCGACCCCGAAGCTTGTCCAGTAGGCGCCAAGCAGCCCGGCATGTGCGTGCAAGTCGTGCGCGACGTAGACCGGAAGTGCGTCCTCGACCGGCCCATAGAGAAAGAAGAACAACCAGGTAAGGACGATCAGGCCGACGAGGCCGTGCCGGCGTAGGACGCGGAAACCGGACTCCGCAGCTTCCGGGTCGGCCGGCCGCCGAGTCGGTTGCGTGGTAGCCGGCGTGCGCCAGGCTTGCAGGCCAAGGAAGGCGAACGAGACAGCGTCGAAGGCGAGCAGCCAGCCGGGCGCGATCCGGGCGAGGAGCAGGCTGGCGAGTGCAGGCCCGACGATCGTCGCGAGCGAGGCTTGCGCGCTCGCAAGCGAGTTGGCGGCGAGCCTCCCGCTCTCGCCGCCGATCACCGCCAGCATTGTGTACTGGCCCGCGCTGCCCCAGCTCGCCAGCAGCGACGAGCCGGCAAGCAGCGCGACATACGCCGCGGGTGAGAGTGCTCCGGCCGTTGCGAGCACGGCGACCGCGCCGAGGAAGCCGGCACGGAGCAAACAGTGGAAGAGAACCAGGGCTCGGGCCGGCCGGTGGCGGAGCCAGCTTCCGAGCGTGAGCGCGCCGACCGCGCCCGGCAGCGTGTAGGCCGCCAAGGCGAGCCCGACATAGAGGCCGAGCTCGCCGGCAGGCGCGGTGCGGACGGCGAGCCAGGCGATCGTGACGGTGCTCATCCCGTCTCCGAGCGAGGAGACGCCGAGCCCGGACAAAAGCCGCCGGGCTCGACGTTCTCGCAGCAACACCCGATAGGCGTGCGGGATCAGCGGACTGCCTTCCGCACGAGGGCGGCGATCTTCTTCTCGTCTGCCGCGGTCAGCTTCGTGAGCGCGTAGACGACCGGCCACATCGAGCCGTTGTCGAGCTTGGCGCTGTCGTTGAAGCCGAAGGTCGCGTACCGCTCCTTGAACTTGCTCGCGTTGCGGAAGTAGCAGACGACCTTTCCGTCCTTGTTCGCGTACGCGGGCATCCCGTACCAGGTCCTCGGCACGAGCTGCGGCGCGACCTCGGTGACGAGCTTGTGCAGCCGCTCGCCGAGCTTGCGATCCTGCGGCCCCATCGCCGCCAGCGACTCGCGCAGGACGCTCTCCCCCTCCGCGGCCGCCTTCAGCTCCTTCGCGCGCGCCCTCACCGCCGCCCGCTCCTCCGCGCTGAACCGCTTCGACGACGTGCCTGGGGCTGTCTTGGTCTGGGCCATGACGCTCCTTTCCTCCGTCCGACCTCGTTGGAAATCGCCGACGTGTCGAACGCGTCTTTGCTTACCGGTCGCCATGGAGACGAACGGCAGCGAGCGGAGAGGACAGCGCGATCGCGACTCTCTCGAGTGCCATCTACCGGCCGCGCCGGAACCCCTGACCGACGTGAGAGTTGACCGTGCGAATGCGTGCCGACTGTACGAACGCGCTCGCCTCAGCCGAGGCGTTGCGCGAAGCCCTGCGGCCAGCTCGCGTACGTGGCTGCCAGCCCGAGTTGCTGATTCTCGTTCGAGGGCGCTGTGGATGTCGGCATCGCGACGGCGGCCATTTCACAGGGCGCCAACTGCGCCAGCCAGCGCCGATCCGCCTCGGCGGTTTCGCGCCAGCGCGCTCGCCCTGCGACGACATGCCACCGCGGCCGCCGAGAATCAGCTGCCGGCGCTTTGCGCGCCGGCGCCGCGACCACCGCGCCGGAGCCATGCTGATCGCGGTTCCGGGACCCCACAAAACGCCGTACCGGAAGACGAGACCCTCGGTCGGGAGAGCGTCTTGGGTGTATCTGGTCGGCGTAGTGTTTGCGGGTGTGATTGCAGTTCTTTTCATGCGGGGTTGCGAATGGGATGCGGGGCGCCCGCTTTCGGAGCAGGCGGGCTTTTCGGAGCATGTCGAGTTTGTGACTGGGTTGCGGGAGTGCGGGTCGATCGTCGAGGTGGGGCCTCTGGTCGACCTCTCGGCTGTGACGGACGAGGATCCGGTTGGGCTCGCGCTGCTCGATGTTGACTCGGTCGAGGCGGCTGCGAGTGTGCTCGCGGATGATCCGATGGTCAGGACCGGGGTCCTGATTGCGCGCGCGCGGCCGTGGGGAGGCGAGCTGTTGAGCCGCGCCGGTTAGGCGCGGCTCGCGAGCTGGTCGCAACCAGGAGTGGCCTGCCACGGCCGCTGCCGCGTGCTCGGCCCGGGTAGGGAGCGCGAGGCAAGGTGGCCGGCAAGTTGTCGCAGCCGGCGCAGGCGGGGCTCGGTCGAGATGATGGTCGGGTTGTCGTAGATGCGGCGCAGCGTGCCGGGGCGCTGCAGGTCGAGCAGGATCGAGACGGGTGGATACATCACGCTGGGGCTCCTTTCGCTGCACTCGGAATGGCTGACCTGGCGGACCATAGCACAGTTGGTTCCCTAAAGAAACTATGCTAGGCTGCAAGCTATGCAAAGGACCGACTTCGGTGAGATGGCCTGTTCGATCGCCCGCACGCTCGAGGTCGCCGGGGAGCCGTGGTCGCCGCTGATCCTGCGCGACGTCTTCGTTGGCATCCGCCGCTTCGACGCAATCCGGAACGAGCTCGGCATCTCGAAGAAGGTGCTGGCCGAGCGGCTCGCTTGGCTCGTTGACCATGGATTGCTGGAGCGCCGCGCCTACTCGACACGGCCGCCGCGAGACGAATACCACCTCACCGAGAAGGGCTGGGAGCTGTGCGACGTCTTGCTCGCGATCACAGCCTGGGGCGACCGCTGGACCGCTGGCAGGGAGGGGCCGCCGGTGCTGATCCGCCATCACGGCTGCGGTGAGCACACCCACGCCGACATCCGCTGCGCCGCCTGCGGCAAGCCGCTGCACGCCAGCGAGGTGACCGTCGAGCCGGGCCCCGGCCAGGGCGCCGCCGTCCACCACCACGCAGAGGAGGCACCATGATCGAGTCGACCAACCTCGACCCCGAAAGCAGCGAACCGCTGCCCTGGCAGCGGGCCCTCGACCAACTCGAGCAGCTACGACCGGCCGGCGGCAGCCGCGGCCCCACCTGCTGGCTGTCGACCATCCGGTCGGACGGCCGACCGCACCTCGCCGGCGTCGTCGGCCACTGGCTCGACGACACGCTCTACTTCGTCAGCGGGCCGGCTACCCGCAAAGCCCGGAACCTCGTCGCCGACCAACGCTGCAGCTTCGCCATCTCGCTCCACGATCTCGACCTTGTTCTCGACGGCACCGCCGGCCGCGTCACCGATCCGCAAACGCTCGCCCGTGTCGCTCGCGGCTTCTCCGAGCGCGGCTGGCCGCTCGAGGTGGCGGGCGACCTCGTCACCGCCTCCTTCCGGGCGCCGACCGCGCCGCCGCCGCCGTGGCACCTCCACGCCTTCACCCCCACTACCGCCCTCGGCGTCGCGACCGCCCCACCCAGCGGCGCGACCCGCTGGCACTTCCGTCCATAAACCACGCCCGAGCGGCCCCGAACCTCATAACCACCGACCCCCTCTCGAGCTGAGAGGTGGTCTGGGCGAGATTCCTCGGTCCCGTTGTTCGATTGAGGAGGCTCGTGATGATCCAGCAGGGTCAGGTGTTTAAGTTGAAGGCGAAGGGTCCCGACGGTCAGCCGTTGTGGGCGTATCGGTACCGGATTGAGGGTCGCGGTTCGGAGCGGCCGCAGGTGGGTGGGTTCGCTACCCGGGCGGAGGCGGAGAAGGCGCTTCGGAAGGTGCTCGACCGGCTCGGCCCGGGAGGCGGGCGGGCGACGATCACACTTGCCGAGTTCGTGGACGAGTACCTGGAGATGCATCAGGCGGCGCCCGTGACGATCGCGAAGCTGCGCTGGCTGCTCGGCAAGGCCACGAGCACGCTCGGCGAGAAGCGAATCGCGGACATGTCGCCGAGGGAGGTGTACGCGTGGCGTTTGAAGGTTCCGGAAGGGCATCGATTCGAGGCGACGCAAGCGCTGCGTCAGGTTCTCAACTGTGCGGTGGCGTGGGGGCTGCTCGATTTCAACCCGGCGAAGCGGGGTGTGGCGAATCCGCAGCGGCGGCCAAAGGAGAAGCGGCCGTTCGAGTCCTGGGCGCAGATCGAGGCAGTCGCTGCAGAGCTCGGGCCGGTGTACGGGCCGATGGTCATCTTC
>Ga0335077_10005523_pt1 | contig 15515 bp, 14 predicted proteins | sample Lox_Sample_31_FD_207151 | JGI IMG/M metagenome (GOLD analysis project Ga0335077, IMG submission 207151) | Soil microbial communities from Loxahatchee National Wildlife Refuge, Florida, United States - Lox_Sample_3.1 | ecosystem: Environmental > Terrestrial > Soil > Wetlands | place: USA... | reverse complement strand
GGGGTCGTCGCGCAACAGTCGTGCGGCAGGAGACACAAACGTGCGTCGCCCCCGCTTCATTCCAAACAGCGGTCTTGCCAATTCGGCAACTGCCTGCGCGCGGTCGCTGCAGTCGAGCACTACGAAATCCGCCGGATTGCCGACTGCGATGCCGTAATCGCGAAGCCTCATGAGCTTTGCCGGCAAGGTGGTCACGAGATCAAGACAGGCCGCCAGTTCGTTCGCACGGCCGACTTGCGCTACATTGGCGTAGAGATTGGCCATACGCACAAGCGAACAGTCGCCGAACGGCGTGAACGGGTTGAGCACGTTATTGCTGGCGATCGAACAGACGACGCCATGTTCATGCAGCCGATGCGCCGCCGTGACGCCACGCGGGACGTCGTGATCGCGATCGCGCCCGGTCAGATAAAGATCGGTCGCCGGCAGCACGGTGACGGCGACACCGACTTCCGCCAGACGGCGCGCTGTCGCGGCGAAGCGCTCGGCGGCGAGCGCCGAGAGCTTCGTGACGTGACCAACGGCGACGCGCCCGCCCCAGCCGATGCGCTCGGTGTGCCGGCAGACTTCGTCGAGGTCCATCCGCGACGGGTCGATGTCGAAGTCGAGGTGAAAGTCGATGTCGCGATCAAATCGCTCCGCGATGGCAAAAATGCGTGCAATCTGCTGGTGCGGGTCACTGTCGGTATAGGGACAGCCGCCGATAACGTCGGCTCCCTGCGCGCAGGCTTCGATCAGCAGTTCCTCGGCGCCGGGATCGTTGACGAGGCCCTCCTGGGGAAAGACGCAGATTTCGACCTCGATAGCCCAGCCATATTCGCGCTTGAGGCGCCTGACGGCACGAAAGCCCTTCAAGCCGATGCGCGGATCGACCTCGACATGCGTGCGCATGTGCATGGTGCCCTGGAGGATTGCTTTCTCGAGCGTGCGTTTGGCCCGCGCATAGATGTCGTCTTCAGTGAAGTCGCGCTTGACGCGCGCGACTTCGGCGACGGCCTCTGCGAGTGTACCTTCGTGCGATTGACAGCGCTCGAGGATGCAGGATTTGTCGAGGTGGATGTGACTCTCGACAAAGCCCGGCACGACCAGGCGGCCGCCGATATCTTCGGCCGGGCCATCGGCGGCGATTGACGGCGCAATCTCGGCAATGCGCCCGCCCGCTAGGCCGATGTCCAGCCGATGCCCCTCGCTTCCGCCGATCGCGGCATTGCGCAGGATGAAGTCGAAAGCCATGACCCTTGAATTATCCGATGCCTCGCCGGGCGTCGCCTTGCGATGACGAGGCCAGTGTCCAATTCTAACATTCGCATCCCTGTTCGGCTCGCTGTCCTGCGAATGCTAGAATCAAAAGTCACTGGCGTGGCCCGTAGGTCGCGACGAGACGCTGCGTCAGATAATCCGCCGCCAGGATCGCAGGATATTTCGGCCTCTGGCCTGGCGCGGTGCAGCCCGGCAGGCATTCGATCTGGGCGTCCGGATTGGGATCGAGGAAGAACGCGACCGAATAGCGATCGCGCCCCGCCGGGTTCGTCACCCGATGCGGGGTGGAGACGTAAGTGTCGTTGCTCCAGCGCATCAAACAGTCGCCGATATTGCAGACGAAGGTACCTGGAATCGGTGGCGCCTTGATCCAGGTGCCGTCACGTCGCCGCACTTCCAGCCCGCCCGCGTCATCAGTGAGCAGAATGGTGAGACTGCCGTAGTCGGTGTGCTCGCCGGCTCCGGGACTATCCTGCTGGTTGCGGTCGCGCGGTGGATAATGCAGAAGTCGCAGTGTCGCCATTGGCCGATCGAACTTGTCGGCGAAGAAGCTGGGCGGCAGACCAAGATCGGCGGCGATTGCCACATGCAGATCGAGGCCGAGGCGCCACAGCGCATCGAAATAGGCAAGCGCGATGTCGCGAAATCCCACAATTTGCGGCCACAGATTGACGCCGCGAAACGGCTTATGGGCGATGACGTCGGGGTCGTCCGGTGCCAGATCGAGACCGATATTGAACGCCTCCTTGAAGTCCGCGGCGACGAGATTGAGCCTTTCTGTTGCGATCCCGACATGGCCGCGATTGTGCGGCGAGCGCTTGATCGACAGTTCGTTCTTGGCGGCGCCGGGCTGCGCGAAAAAAGTCGCCGAGACGGCGAAGATCCCGGTAGTCAGCGAAGTCGGAACGCCGTGATTGCCGATGTAAAAGAAGCCGACTTCGCGGCAGGCACGGCCGAGCTGACCGGCGACGCGTCGCACGGCCTCTGGGTCGCCTGATCGCAGCCCGTCAAGGTCGATCACATCAAGCTGCGGTTGGTCACGCATCGGCGCATTTCCCCGAACCTTTCATGCAAAGCACAGGCCGGTGCCACGCCGGCGATGGCATGATGTTTGCAGCCAACTTTCCCTCGGCTGTGAGGCAAAAGCAGAGGTGGAGGACGAAATGTCGCTTCTTGGACTGGACCGCCGTACATTCTTGAAATCGGGTGCCGCTTCGCTGGTCGCCGCCGGCACCGGCGCGAAGATGGCGCGCGCCGCCGATGTGAGCATCGGCATCGTTTATGTCGGTCCACGCGACGATTTCGGGTGGAACCAGGCGCACGCAGTGGCGGTGAAGGCGCTCAAGAGCCTGCCGGGAGTGAAAATCTCCGAAGAGGAGAACGTTCCCGAAACCGACGCCTGTTCCAAAGCTATGGAATCAATGATCAATCTGGATGGCGCCAACATCATCCTGGGCACGTCGTTCGGCTACTTTGATCCCTTTATGATCGATCTGTCCAAAAAGTATGCAAAAGTTGAATTCCGCCACGCGGCGCCACTTTGGAATGCATCTAAGCATCCCAAAAACCTTGGCAGCTATTTTGGCTATCTCAACCAAGCCCATTACGTCGACGGCGTTGCCGCCGGCCTATCCACCAAGTCGAATAAGCTCGGCTTCGTGGCTGCCAAGCCGATTGCCTCGGTCCTCAGCAATATCAACTCGTTCATGCTGGGCGCGAAATCGACCAATCCGAAGGCCGCGGTCCAAGTCATCTTCACCGGAGACTGGTCGCTCCCGGTCCGCGAGGCCGAGGCGACGAACGCGCTGGTCGACGCCGGTAACGACGTCATCACCTGCCACGTCGACAGCCCCAAGGTTGTTATCGAGACGGCCGAAAAGCGCGGCGTGAAGACCTGCGGTCACAATGCCTCGCAAGCACCGCTCGCGCCGAAGGGCTTTATCACCGGCGCCGAGTACAAGTGGGTCACGATCTACAAGGGCTACGCTGCTGACCTCGCCGCCGGCAAGACGCTGCCCAATATGGTCAGCGGCGGCTACGAAGCCGACATGGTGCAGAACACTCCGTTCGGCGCCGGTGCTGACGAGCCGGCCCGCAAGGCTGCGCTCGCCGCGATCGATGGCTTGAAAGCCAAGAAGCCGATCTATGTTGGTCCCCTGAAAGACAACAAGGGCAATGTTGTCATCAGCAAGACCTACGACAATCTCGATCCCTTCCTGGACCAGATGAACTATCTGCTCGAAGGCGTTCAGGGTTCGATCACCTGAGTCGCGTCGCTTGACGACCGAGCCGTGCGGCGGAAACTCGCCGCACGGTTCACCTACGACGCCGTGTCGATCGAATATCCGGGAGTTCGCCGCAGAACATGGCTGACATTGCACAACCGCTGCCGTCGACGGCAGTCGCCGCAAATCACTGGGGCGACCTTTCGGTGCGCCTGCGTCGGGGCGCGGAATATGTCGCCATCCCGCTGTTCGCACTCGCGATTTCGGGATTCCTGTTTTCACTGCTGCTGCTTGCGCTCGGCAAATCGCCGATCGAGTTCTTTCAGCTCGTCGAGCGCGGCGGCTTCGGCACCGCGTTCTCCCTGCAGAACACGCTGCAGCGTTCCTCGCCTCTGATCTTGACCGCGCTCTGCGTGGCGCTGCCGGCGCGCATCGGCCTCGTCGTCATCGGCGGCGAGGGTGCCCTGGTGTTGGGAGGCTTTGCCGGCGCAGTCGTCGCCATCCCTCTTGTTGTCGGCAAGGTATCGCCGCTTTTGACGCTCTGCATCATGGCGGCGACCTCGATGCTGATCGGCGCAATCTGGATCGGCATCGTCGGCTATCTGCGCTATGCGCGGGGTGTCAACGAGACCATTTCGTCGCTGCTGATGACCTATATCGGCATCGCGATCATGAACTTCTTCGTTGAGGGTTCGCTTCGCGATCTCACCAATCCGAACAAGCCGTCGACCATGCCGATTGGCGATACCTATATGGTCGGTCACATTCCGGGCACCGACGTGCATTGGGGATTGGCCGCCGGGATCGTCCTCTCGATCGTGCTCTACATCCTGCTCTCGCGCACCACATTCGGCTTTGCAGTGCGGGTGTCGGGCGGCAATCCGCGCGCGGCTCTCGCACAGGGTCTTCCGGTCGGCCAGCTGATCGTCATCTGCTGCGCCATCGCCGGCGCCTGTGCCGGCCTTGCCGGATTTTTCGAGGTTGCCGCGATCCAGGGCCGAGCCAATGCCTCGCTCGCCGCTGGTTATGGCTACACCGGCATCCTGGTGGCGTTTCTCGCCCGGCATAATCCGCTGGCGATCGTACCAGTCGCGATCCTGTTCGGCGGCATCGTCGCCTCGGGTGGTCTCATCGAGCGCCGCATGGGGCTACCGGACGCCACTGTGCTCGTCCTGCAAGGGCTGACCTTCGTGGTGCTGCTGATGTCGGAGACTCTCTACGGGCGCTTCAAGATATTCCAAGTTCGCGGCGCGGCGGATCGCACATGAGCGGCGGAGCCACCTTTATTGTCCTCGTCGCCCTGATCGGCGGTGCGCTGCGCGTCTCGACGCCCTTCATGTTCGTCGCGCTCGGCGAATGCCTGACCGAGAAATCGGGTCGCGTCAATCTTGGGCTCGAAGGCACGCTGGTGCTCGGAGCCATGACCGGCTACGCGATTTCCTATCACAGCGGCTCGCCGTGGCTTGGCGTGCTCGCGGCGGGTTGCGCCGGTTCCGTGCTCGGCGCCATGCATGGCTACATTTGCAAGCTGCCGCGCGTCAACGACATTGCGGTCGGCATTGCCATGATGCTGTTCGGCACCGGCATCGCCTTCTTCTTCGGCAAGCCCTACATCCAGCCGTCGGCGCCGCGGCTCGGCTCGTTTTCGCTCGGTGCCTGGACCGGCAATCAGGAAATTGCCACCGCGCTGCAGATCAATCCGCTGCTGCTCGTCGGCATCGCGGTCGGGCTGGCGATGGCCTGGGCATTTTCCAACACCAAATGGGGTCTGATCGTCCGCATGACCGGCGACAGCGCTCCTTCGGCCAAGGCCATGGGCGTGTCGGTCGATCTGGTACGCTTCCTGGCAACGACCGTGGGCGGATTCCTCGCCGGCATCGGCGGCGCTTTCTTGTCGCTCTATTACCCCGGCTCCTGGAATCAGGGTCTCTCCTCCGGCCAGGGGCTCATGGCGGTCGCGCTGGTGATCTTTGCGCGCTGGAGCCCGGTGCGCTGTGTGCTGGCCGCGCTCCTGTTTGGCGCTGCAGGCGCGATCGGTCCTGCGCTGCAATCGGTAGGCATTACGCAGGGCTATTACTTCTTCAATGCGGCGCCTTACATCCTCACGCTGTTCATCATGATCGCGTCGGCCGGATCGGCGCGCGCTGCACGCGATGTGCCGGGCGAACTGAGCATCACCAAGTGAGAGGCGTCGTCATGACGGTACTCGCATGAGTGCGTGCGGCGGATGGGGCGGGGCGGCCCTGCTCAAGCGGCACAACGAGCGACGCTGGCGAGCCGCAGATTGAGCCATGTCGACGATCCCCAGCGATCCTTATCCCTGGCCATTCGACGGCAGGCTCACGCCGGACAATACGACGCTGATCATCATCGACATGCAGACCGACTTCTGTGGCAAAGGCGGTTACGTCGATGCCATGGGCTACGATCTCTCGCTGACGCGCGCGCCGATCGATCCGATCCGTTCCGTGCTCGAAGCCATGCGGGCCAAGGGTTACGGCGTTATCCACACGCGTGAAGGTCATCGGCGCGATCTTGCCGATCTGCCGGAGAACAAACGTTGGCGGTCGCGGCGCATCGGCGCCGGCATCGGCGATCCTGGCCCCTGCGGTCGCATCCTGGTGCGCGGTGAGCCCGGCTGGGAAATCATTCCGGAACTGGCTCCGGCACCGGGCGAGCCGGTGATCGACAAGCCCGGCAAGGGCTCGTTCTGCGCTACCGATCTCGAACTTCTGCTGCGCACCAAGGGTTGGCGTAACATCGTGCTCAGCGGCATCACCACCGACGTCTGTGTGCACACCACCATGCGTGAGGCGAACGATCGCGGCTTCGAATGTCTCCTGCTCGAAGACTGCTGCGGCGCGACCGATCACGGCAATCACCTCGCCGCGATCAAGATGGTCAAGATGCAGGGCGGCGTGTTCGGCTCGGTCTCAAATTCCAAAAGCTTCCTGGAGAATCTCCCGTGAATGACGTCATCTCCGCGACCGGTGCGCACTCGACGATGCGCGCTCCTTCGCTTGAAACGATCGGAATGACCAAGATTTTTGGCTCGCTCGTCGCGCTCGACGATGTTTCGATCAAGATCGAGCCTGGCACGGTGCACGCGCTGCTGGGTGAGAACGGTGCCGGCAAATCGACGCTCGTCAAATGCATCATGGGTTTCTATTCGGCGGACAAGGGCAAGGTTCTGCTCGACGGGCGTGAAGTTCCGATCCGCAATCCGCGCGACGCGCGCGCTCTCGGCATCGGCATGGTCTATCAACACTTCACGCTGGTGCCGTCGCTCACCGGGGCGGAAAATCTGGTCATCAGCCGCGCCGATGCGCCCTCTGTCATTGACTGGAAGAAGGAGATGAAGGCGCTCAACGCCTTCCTCGATCGCATGCCGTTCCGCGTGCCGCTCGATGTTCCGGTCTCCGCCATGGCGGCGGGCGAGAAGCAGAAGCTGGAAATCCTCAAGCTCCTCTACCTCGATCAGCGGCTGCTCATTCTCGACGAGCCGACCTCGGTCTTGACCCCCGCTGAAGCCGACGAGATGCTTGGATTGTTGCGCGGCATGACGCAGCGCAAGGAAATCACCGTCGTCATGATTACGCACAAGTTTCGCGAAGTGCTCAGCTTCTGCGACAGCGTGACCGTACTGCGGCGGGGACGCAAAGTCGGCGGCGGCGAGGTCAAGGACCTGACCACGGATGCGATGGCGCGAATGATGATCGGCGACACGCAGATCCGCGAACGCGCCGTGCGCAACGACAAGCCGGCCGGCGACACGACATTGGAGCTGGTTGCGCTATATGCCGACGACGATGAGGGCCTGCGTGCGCTCGATCAAGTCAATCTGAAGGTGCATTCCGGCGAGATCGTCGGTATTGCCGGCGTTTCCGGCAACGGCCAATCCGAGCTCGTCGAGGTACTTGCCGGGCAGCGCCCGCTGACCGATGGCCGCATCCTGATCAAGCAGCACCCGTTCGAGCCCGATCGCGACAGCTTCTATCGCCTCAAGGTCTTTGGTCTTCCCGAAGAGCCGCTGAAAAACGCCACCGTGCCGAAGATGACGGTCGCGGAGAACATGGCGTTCCGCACTTTCGATCGGCCACCATCGGCGAAACTCGGCTGGTGGCTGTCTCCCGGGCCGATGCGCGAGAAGGCACGGGAGCTGATTGCCCGCTACCGGGTCAAGACGCCGTCGCCGGAGACGGCAATAGCGGACCTCTCCGGCGGCAACGTGCAGCGTGCCGTGCTGGCGCGAGAATTGTCCGGCGACGTCGACGTACTGATTGTCGCCAATCCTTGCTTCGGCCTCGACTTCGCGTCCGTTGCGGAAATTCGCTCGCAGATCATGGAGCAGCGCAACCACGGCGCGGCAGTCCTGCTGGTGTCGGAAGATCTCGATGAGATTCTCGAGCTCGCCGACCGCGTTGCGGTCATGTCGGGGGGCACTATCAACTATCAGGCGCCGGTCGGCGAAACCGACCGCGCCACGATCGGCCAACATATGGCAGGTCACTGACGGCAGGGACGCCGAGCGGCGCCGGCAAAGCGATGGGCGACGGCAAACTCATCGTTTTCGATTACGACGGCACACTGTTCGATACGCGGCCGGCCATCCACTACGCCCTCACGCACGCCTTTGCCGCGCACGGACGTCCTCTCCCGCCCGATCGGGAGGTTGCGACTGCGATCGCACAGGGTACGACGCTCGACGACACGTTGCTCATTCTCGATCCCGGCCTGGGGCGCGACCGTGCCGCGCTCGACGATCTCGTCCTGTCCTACCGGGCGCTCTATCTCGACGCGGCGGAACCCCTGCTGCGGCCATATCCTGGTGTCAGTAAAGCGCTTGGCCAGTTGCACGCCATGGGAACCGCAAGCCTTGTCGTCAGCAACAAGGGGCTCGCTGCCATTCACCGATCGCTCGCCGCGAATGGGCTCGCCGCGTTCGTTGCGGCAGTCTATGGCGACGAGCCGGGCCTGCCCAAGAAGCCCGACCCGGCGATTTTGACCCAGCATGTGCTGCCGCGCCTTGGGCAGACGCAGCGCGAAAGGATGTTGGTCGTGGGCGATACTGCGACCGACATCATGTTCGCCAAGGCCGCCGGCCTGCCGTGCTGCTGGGTGTCCTACGGCTACGGCGCGATCGATCGCTGTCGCGCGCTCGCACCCGAGCACGAGATTTCCAGCATCGATCAGCTCCCGGCGCTGGTGGCGAGGCTTTGACGCAGGATCGTCGCCCGCAGTGGATATGCGGGCGACGCCGTCGCTAGAGCAAAATCGTTTCAGATTGAATCGATTCTTGCTCTAGCATCTTGATGGAGCATGATCTTTCCGGAAAACTGGTTTCCACTTTTCCGGATCATGCTCTAGGAAGCTTGCGCGCCGGCCGCTATTTGGCCTTGCCAATCACGCCTTCGACATACCAGTCGAAGTTTCCCATCTTGTCGCCGCCCCACGTTTCACCGGCCGGGATACGCACGGTGCCGGTATTGTCGGTAACGGGTCCGGTGAACGGGTTGAACCCGTGTCCGACCTTGTCGGCCGCGGCTGTGACAAGAGTCTTCACATCGGCGGGTACCGCCGGACCAAATGGCGCGACCGCCATCATGCCTTGGCCGAGACCCAGCCTGACCATCGCGGGCTTGAAGGTTCCGGCCATGACGCTCTTGGCGGTGTCGGTCATGAACGGGCCCCAGGTGAAGCCGAGGCCGGTGATCCAGTATTTCGGCGCGAGTTGCTTGGCCTCGATCGACTGGAAGCCGATCGAATAGGCGTTACGGCTCTCTGCGGCCTGAATGATCGTCGCCGGCGAGTCGACGTGCATGGTCACGACGTCGGCGCCTTGATCGATCAGGGCGTTTGCGGCTGCTGCCTCCTTCGCCTTGTCGGACCAGCCGCCGGTCACCACCACGCGTGTCTTCGCCGCCGGATTGACCGACAGCGCTCCCATTTCGAAAGCGTTGACATTGCCGAGGGCATAGCCAATCGGCACTCCGACGACAAAGCCGAGCGTGTTCGACTTCGTCATCTTGCCGGCGGCAACGCCCATCGGATACCAGGCGGCCTGCGTTGCGCCGAAGAAATTGCCGAAATTCGGCGCCTGCATCCAGCCGCCGGCGTGCTCGAAATAGACGTCGGGATGCGTCTTGGCCAAATTGAAGGCGAACTGCTGGTGACCGAAACTGGTCGCGAAGATCAGTTTCGCTCCCTGCTGGATCATGCCTTCCATGACACGCTCGGACTCGGCGGTCTCGGGCACATTCTCCGCCTCGATGAGCTTGAGTCCGGGAATAGCCCGCTTCATCTCTTCGAGGCCGTCTTTCATCGATCGGTTGTAGCCGTAATCGTTGACGCTGCCGACATAGATTGCTCCGACCGTCAGCGGTGGCTTGTCTTGTGCCGCAGCCGGTCCCACGGCGAACAGGGCGAGGAGCATTGCTCCAGCGACCCCTGCCATCCTGCTATGCATCATCGTTCTCTCCTTTCGTTGGGCGACGTCCCGGCATCGCCGCGCTTGAAATGCTTGCTACTCGACCCCCACGAAGTTTCGCCCCAACGCCATTGGCGCGGTCGCTTGCCTACGCCATCCCCACAGGATCAGCACCAGCAGCGTCAGCAGATACGGCACCATGTTCATGATGAACGGCGAGACGTCGGCGCCTGCAGCCTGCAACTGCAATTGCAATCCCTCCGCGCCGCCAAACAGCAGCGCTCCGGCAACCGCCCAAAGCGGATTCCATTTGGCGAAGATCACCAGCGCGATGGCGATGAAGCCGCGTCCGCCGGTCATGCCGTCGGCCCAGGTCAACGTCACGGCCAGCGACATATGCGCACCGGCAAGGCCGCTGAGCGCGCCGGCGAAAGCGAGCGCCTGATATTGCAAGGTCTGCGGCCTGAGACCCGCCGCAAAGGCGATCGCGGGGCTTTCGCCGACCGTCCGCAATCCCAGTCCCCAGCGGGTCCGGAAGATCAGCCACCAGGTGAAAGCCGCGGTCGGCAGCGCGAGATAGACCAAGACGTCGTAGCTCAAGAGCCGTGTGGCGAAACCACCCGACGCAAATCCCGGCACTGCGAGATGCGGCAAGCCGGTGATGAGCGCGCCGACAAAAGGCCGACCGATCAGCGCCGACAGCCCGATACCGAAGAACATCAGGCTGAGACCCGCCGCCAGCTGGTTGGCGTGGCGGCTGACGACCACATAGGCGAAGATCAAGTTGGCGGCAGCGCCGGCGCCCATGGCGGCCGCAACGCCGAGATAGGGTGATGAGGTCACGGCGGTGGTGGCAAAGCCGCTGGCTGCGCCAATCAGTAATATCCCTTCGAGGCCGAGATTGACGATGCCGCCGCGCTCGCCAACGATCTCGCCGAGGGTCGCGTAAAGCAGCGACGTGCCCGACATGATGGCACCGGCGAGGATGCCGACGACGAGTGCGGTGTTCATCGGGCCGCTCTCCCGCTGGGCCGGCGACTCAGCACAATGAACAGAATGAGTGCCATCAGGATATTGACGACCGCGTAGGGGACACCCTGCGTGATCTGCAGAATGTCGCCGATCGCGCTGATCAGGGCAAAGGCGAGCGCCATGATCACGATGCCGCTCGCGCTGGTGCCGGCCAGCCACGACACCAGGAAGCCGATAAAGCCGTAGCCCGGCGACACTTCGGAGACGAGGCGGCCCTGGATGGCCGAGACCTCGGCCATCCCGGCAAGGCCGGCGACGCCACCGGCCACGAACATCACAACGAGGATGTAGCGAATGATCGGGATGCCGAGACGGCGAGCCGCCTCGGCATTGCCGCCGATGGCGCGCATGTTGAGACCGATGCGGGTTCGGCTCATCAGCAGCGAATAGATGATCAGCCCGGCCAGCGCGTAAACCAGGCCGAGATGCACACGCGTATGAAAGAACGTCGGCAGTCGTCCTGCATCCGAGAAAGCGGGAGACTGCGGATAAGACGAACTCTCTGGGCTGCGCCACGGTCCGAAGATGAAGTAGCTGACGATCAGCGGCGCCACATAGTTGAGCAAGAGCGTCGAGATCGTCTCGTTGACGAGACGGAAGGCGCGCAACAGGCCCGGGATCAGCGCCCACAGGCCGCCGCCGACAAAGCCGAGCAGGGTCAGGAGCGGCAGCAGGATTGCGGCCGGTTCGTCCTTGAAGGCGAGCGCCCCCGCGGTGGTCAGCCACGCGCCCATATAGAGCTGCCCTTCGGCGCCGACATTGATCAGGCCGATCCGCGCCGGTAACGCCGCCGCCACCGCGGTCAGCAGCATCGGGATCATGCGGACCAAGAGCTCGGTGAATCCGTAGGTATTGCCGAACACATAGATCAACGTGTCGGCATAGGCCCGAAACGGGTCCTTGCCGGCGGCGATGAGCAGTGCGGCGAACACAGCGAGCGAGGCGCCGGCGACCAGCGCGAATGGCTTCGCCCGCATCGAAGCGGATTGCCAGAGCGCGGCAGGATCACGCAACACGGCTTTGCTCCCGCGCACCGACCATGAACGGTCCGACCGCTTCGGTCTGAAACTGTTCGGGCGTGAATTCGGCCGCAACTTTGCCCTGGAACAGCACCAGCAGCCGGTCGCTGAGTTCGAACAATTCGTCGAGGTCTTCCGAGATCAGCAGCAGCGCGGCGCCGCGTTCGCGCGCCTCGCCGATCAGGGTGCGTACGGCCCGCGTGCTGCGCGCGTCGAGGCCGCGGGTGGGATACATCGCGACGATGAGTTTGGGCTCGTGCGCCAGGTCGCGGGTCAGAACGAGACGTTGCAGATTGCCGCCCGATAGCATTCCTGCACGGACATCGAAATTCGGACGTGGAAATCCCATCCGTGCGAAATTCTTCTGCATGTCGGCGTCGAGCCGCGTCCAGTCGATGCCAAGACCTGCGGCATAGCGGCGGCTGCTCCCCAGTGCGAGATTTTCTCGCACCGTCAGACTTGGCACGCAGGCAAGCGCCAGGGGGTCGTCGGGAATGGCCGTAACCCCTTTGGCGCGCGTTCTCGCCGCCGACCATCGCGATGCGTCCTCGCCCCACAGCAGCTTCCTTCCGGCATGCGGCTGCACAAGTCCAAGGATCAGGTCGGCGAGCTCGCGCTGACCATTGCCTGATACGCCGGCGACACCGACGACTTCGCCGCCTCGCAGGTTCAGGCCGATGTGACGCAGCGGGACCTGTCCAGCCGTACCGGCTGTCGAAATGTCCGCCAGTTCGAGCGCCACCGGTCCGCGAGCACCGCTTCGCACCGCTTTAGCGGGGGTCGCCGCGGATGCCTCGCCGAACATCAGCGTCAGCAGATGCTGTTCGCTCGTTTCGCGCCGATCCGTCACGCCCGCGATGCGGCCTTGCCGCACCACGGCAATGCGGTCGGCACAGGCCAGCACTTCGCGCAATTTGTGGGTAATCAGTACGATTCCGAGCCCTTCGTTGCGCAATTCAGCAATCGTCTTGAACAGGCCTTCGGCTTCTTGCGGCGCCAGGACCTTGGTTGGCTCGTCGAGGATGAGGATGCGCGCGCCGGCAAGCAGTTGTTTGAGGATTTCGACCTTCTGCTGATCACCGACGGCAAGTTGGCGCACCGGCAGCCACGGATCGACCGTCAAATGAAAGCGTTCGGCATAATGGCGCATGCCGTCGAGAATTGCGTTGCGCGGCACCACAGCCGGCAAGTCCTTTTGGAACAGCGCCACATTGTCGAACACGCTGAGCGCCGGCAGCAGCGTGAAATCCTGAAAGACCATGCCAATGCCAAGCGCACGAGCGTCGCGCGGCGAGGCGATTTGGACTCTTCTGCCGTCGATCGCGATCTCGCCGGCATCGGCGCGGTAATAGCCGTAGAGGATTTTGGCCAGCGTGCTCTTGCCGGCGCCGTTTTCGCCGAGCAGCGCCAGGACTTCGCCTGGACGGATGCTGAAATAGGCGATGTCATTTGCCAGCACGCTGCCGAACCGCTTGACGATGCCGCGGGCCACGAGCAGCGGGGCATCGGCAGCGTCGCTCATTGCAAGGCTACCAGCGCCCAAAATGGCCGCCGCAGTTCAATTGGCGGCATGTATTTTGCTTTGTGATAGTGGACGTAACCGTCATGCCCGGCCGGCATGATGCTGGAGTAGATTTTCGACACGGCTTGGTCTCCGGCACATAAGCCGTTGAACTTGCTTGTCGAATGCTGCGGCTTCGGCCCGCTTTGCGCCATCGGAAAGCCCCTAGGAAGACCCGTGGGAAAATCCCTGAAGACCATTGCTCGCAGAGCGCCCGGAGCTGCAGGCCGCGCAAGCGGTGGGCCCGCAGCCTCTTCTGTTTCGGCTGGGATGATGCCGGAACGTCGCCCGGCAGGGAAATGACAAAGCAATATGAATGTCATAGCCGAACGGAATTTGCGCTCGGTCGACCTTAATCTCCTGGTCGTATTCGACGCGCTGATGGCGGAGCGCAGCGTCACCCGCGCGGCGCAGCGCAATGGTCTCAGCCAGCCGGCGGTGAGCAAGGCGCTCAACCGGCTGCGCGGCCTGTTCGATGATCCTTTGTTCGTGCGGCGCGACCGCAGCATGGAGCCGACCGCGCGGGCTCTCGAAATTGCCGGGCCGATCCACGGCGCGCTCGCCGGAATTTCCCGGACTTTGACGCTGCCCGCCTCGTTCGAGCCGGGGAATGCATTGGCGACGGTCAAGCTGGCGATGATCGATCTCTATCACACCAGGCTCCTGCCATTGCTGGTGCAGCATGTGCGCCAACAGGCGCCCGGCGTGGACTTGCAGATCAGGGCCAGCAACTGTGCGCGTCTGCCCGAGCAGCTCGCTTCCGGCGACATCGATATCGCGATCGCCCCGCTCGCCGGCAAAACGGCCGAACTGCCTGCCGAGCCGCTGTGGAAAGACCGGCTGGTCACCCTGGTTGCCAATCACAACCCGCTTCCGGATACGATGACGATCGAAGACTACGCCGATGCTGCACATCTCGTCGACGCTGGGCACGTGCAGGTCTCGCCCGACGGCGTCGGCTCGAGCGTCGTCGATGCCATTTTGGCGGCGCGCGGCCTGCGCCGGCGTATCGCTCTGGTGCTGCCGAACTCGACCGCCATACCGTGCATCGTTGCTGCGACGGATCTCATTGCCACGCTGCCGAGCCGTATCGTGAAAGGCCTCGCGCCGATGCCGCATGTTCGCCAACTGACGCCGCCGCTCTGCGATGTCGAGGTTGCGCCGCACTTGGTCTGGCATCAGCGCACCCACGCCGATCCCTTGCAGGTCTGGCTGCGTGCGGTGATCTGGGACATTGCCGCCGACATTTGAGGTTGCTGCGCTGCCGGCGTGCGGACAGCGGTCGGTCGCAGACGGAGCTCGGGCAGCCAACCTCAATCGCTATTTACGGTCCTTGGATCGCTCGCAGATAGGCGACGGCGGCGCGGGCGTCGCTGCGCGAGAAGCGGAACGTCGGCATGTCAGGGTGGCCGGAGCTGAAGCCCTCGCCAAGTTGGCTGACGAAACTATCGAGGTCCAGGCGTCGGTCGATCTCGCGGAACGGCGGGGCATCCGGATGCGGGCTGGCGCCGGAGCGGTCGATAGCGTGGCAGCGCGCACACATGGTCTTAAGCAGAGCCCGGCCGCTGCGTTCGAGCGCAGTAAAGGCCTTGGCCTGCGAAATAGCCGCGCAAGCCGCCAACAACACGGCCGCCATCGGCAGCCATTTCGAATGCATCGGCATCATTCCATAATGTGCAGGATCGAGACCTCGTCCTTCGGGCTCAGCGCTTTTACCGATTCGTCTTCGACGATGGTTTTCCAAGCGGCGACGCGTCTTTGCAAGGCGCGATTGAGAGCCTCGACAGCGGGCAGCAGACGCTCTTCGCCCGCTCCGGGTTTCGACATTTTTTCCGTATGGCCGGCGAGCTCCTGCAGTATCTCGGCAAGCAGCCGAAACCGCAGGTGAACTCGAACGGTCTTTCGGTCGTCCGCGCCTCCGGCCTGGTGCAGAGTCAGGGTGACTCCCGTTTCGTCCCAATGCGTCTCGAACTGGGACGAGCCCTCGAATG
>Ga0335077_10005522_pt1 | contig 15515 bp, 16 predicted proteins | sample Lox_Sample_31_FD_207151 | JGI IMG/M metagenome (GOLD analysis project Ga0335077, IMG submission 207151) | Soil microbial communities from Loxahatchee National Wildlife Refuge, Florida, United States - Lox_Sample_3.1 | ecosystem: Environmental > Terrestrial > Soil > Wetlands | place: USA... | reverse complement strand
GCCCAATGTAATAGTTTCCCATCGTGCCAGGTGGAAAGCCCATACTTAAAAATAAGACGAGCTTCCCGGGCGCGTCAGCTATATTGCTTAGAAATAAACCGACACCGTCGCAGTACACCTCGAAGCGGCCGGTGGCGTCAGGCGCAGATGCAGATGAGGGAAAAACCGCGAGAAAAAGTGCGCTGAGGCTAACACAGAGATATCTTCGTCGATTGAAGGTGTTCATGATGCGAGTCTAGAGCGGAACTGGTCGACTTAGAAATATATACGAACTCTTGCCCCAGTGCCTGGTAAGTCAGAAAATCGAAAACTGAGGTATCAGTACGCATTCTTGACGGTTTGCCCGTTAACCACGATTTGAGTCGCTACCTGTCACAATTGACAGTTGTTCGCGCTGGGAATCTTGCCAAAACTGCCGGACACGAGCGGGGGTCGTCATGGAAGTCACGCGAAGAGAATTGTTCAAGTGTTCAGCAAGCCGAAGAACGCCCGTGAAGAAGGCAGGCTTATCAGCCTTTGCCGATTGAAAGGACTAAAAATGAAATTGGCTGTAGATAATCTCAAGGTGCTCGTCTGTGTTATTGGCCTAGCCGTGGCGTCATTTGCAGAACCTTTGAATGCGCAGGAGAAGTCCAGCAAAGCAGGATTCTCTTTTGATGTGTACGGTGATTCACGGTCGATGATGTATCTGCCATACAAACAGAGTGAAGAAGCGGAAGCACGTCAATTGATGGTGGACATGTTTGAACTGGTGCTGCCAGCAAAAGTAGCGGATGCGGTCGTACAAAAGGATGTCAAGCTGACCTACGACCCGTCCAACAACGAATTGGTGCAGCTTATGATGCCGTTCATGACTGCGAGCGAAGTAACCACATTAACGTTGGACAAGGGTTGGGTCACAGAGGCTTCGGTCGAGGACGTGAAATTAATGCCGGGCGTCCGCCATGTGATGTTCCGGCTGCAAGGTGGCGACTGGGTTGCCCGTGAAGTAGTGAAGGACATCAAGGGTGGTAATGCAGAGTTTCTTCTCAGCACCGGCGACCTTGTGTGGTGGGGCAAGCAAGGCAACAAACCGTCCGAGAATCCCTATTGGAAGTTGGTGAACGAAGACGTATTGAAGCAGTTGCCGCACCCAGATAAAGAGATGAGAGCCGCCGGTTTGGATGGGCGCGTTTTTCCCGCCGTTGGCAATCACGAAGTGTGGGACGACTCCGACGTGGAAGGCTTGCTGCAATCGTTCCCATACTTGAAAAAGTTTGGAGTCACTGACAAACAACTGATTTACAAGTTTGATTTTGAAGGGGTACGTTTCATCTTTCTGTGGACCGGCAAATACGACTATCGCGACCCCACCGGCTGGGGCGCGACGCGCCCTGCCTACGAAGAACAAATGAAACAACTCAAGTCGTGGCTGGATGAGGCCAAGACAAAGGGCACGAAAAAGGTGTTCATCACGTTTCATGCTCCGGCGTTCTGTCGCTCGGGCATGGGACCAATTCCTGAGGAGCAGAATCCACATAAGACGATTGCGGCGTACGCGAAGGATTTGGACATCGTGGTGTTCAATGGACACGTGCACACGACCGAAGCCTACCAAGTGGATGGCGTGAAGTATTTTGTGCTCGGCGGCGGAGGCGCGGAGCAAGACCCAATCCTGCCCGGCAGAACACACAACAAGGTTCCCGATGGTTATCCGCTGGACCAGTACTGGAAGGGTGAAGCCCCCAAAGAGGACTACAACTACTTGCACGTGGAAGTGAAACCCGGACAGCCGACGAAGTTCACCATCAATCGTTTCCGGCCATGGTCAGCTGAGCCGTTCGCAACTGTGGAACTATTTGCCGCTTCCAAATAAGGACACGGCTCGATGCCATTCAAGTTCGTGCTTCCGTTGCCACGATTCGTGTTTCATCCGCTTACATCAGGAACCATCGCGGCCATCCATATCTATCTAGCCTACGGTCACCTTGCCATGCTGGCGACGGGCCACGTCGAGTGGGTACACATGTGGAAGGGCTTCGGCGCGCTGTTCGGTGCATACGTATTCGCGGCACTCGCGTCACGCCGCATCCCCACATTCGTGCAGCACGCCCGTCCAGTATCAAACTGCGTTTCCGAGCAGGGGCGGCTGCATATCCCTGAGAACTTCTTTCGGTCATGAATGGGATTGCATTTTCCCCCTAAGCCCTGTGTAGTCCACGCAATATAAAAGGGCGCCCCTTGTGGAGTAGGGTTTTGAGTGCTAGCTCAACCGCTCCAGAGGAGGAACGCCCTTATGACTAGTGCTAAATATATCGGCATGGATGTACACAAGGAAAGCATTTCGATTGCCGTGCTGAACTCCGTCGGCAAAGTGGCGATGGAATGCGTCATCGAGACCAAGGCCAGCGTGATTCTGCAGTTTTTGAACGGACTGAGCGGAGACTTGCACGTTACGTTTGAGGAAGGAACCGCAGCTGCCTGGCTGTATGACCTGCTGAAGCCGCACGTCACGCGATTGGTAGTGTGCAATCCACGTCGGAATGCCTTGTTGAAGGTTGGCAACAAGAGTGACCGCATCGACGCGCAGAAATTGGCCGAACTGCTGCGTGGCAACCAACTCCAGCCGGTCTACCACGGCGAGCACGGCCTACGTACTCTGAAGGAGTTGGTGCGCAGTTATCTGACCGTCAGCAAAGATCTCGCCCGGGTGATGACCCGCGTGAAAGCGTTGTACCGCAGTTGGGGCATTCCCTGCAGTGGTACACAAGTTTACTCGCGGTTGTACCGGGTGACTTGGATCAGCAAGCTCACCGAACCGGGCGTTCGGCTGCGGGCAGCGTTTTACTTCCAGCAACTTGATGCGTTGCGGACATTGCGCCAGGAAGTGCGGCGGGAATTGTTGGCGGAGAGCAAGAAGCACAAGGTCTGGAAACGGCTCTGTGGGATTCCCTCGATTGGCCCGATCCGCGCGGCGGTGGCGCTGGGCATTTTGCAGACTCCGCACCGTTTTCGCACCAAGCGGCAGTTGTGGAGCATCAGTGGTTTTGCGATCGAGACGCGCAGCAGCGCCGATCACCGCCATGTCCACGGTCGACTGCAAAAAGTGAAGAAGAGAGTATCGATTCGCGGCTTGAATCAAAATCACAATCACGATCTGAAAAATCTGTTCAAAGGAGCGGCGGTTGTTGCCTCAACGAAGCCTGGCCCGTTCCAAGAGTTCTACGAAGCATTGCTGGCCAAGGGCATGCGGCCGGAGATGGCGCGACTGACCTTGGCAAGAAAGATTGCCACCATCGTGTTGATCGTGTGGAAGAGAGGAGTAAACTTCGACGCCCAATATCTGAAACCACAAACAGTTTGAGTGTCTCTGATCGAGCCCGTTCCATCACTGGATTTCTCCGGCGGTGGCCTTCGGTTCTCGAGACACTCAGGTTCGAGAGTGAGTCTCAACCGATTTGCTAGGCGCAGCGTACCTCGGTCGTGCAGTCTCCCGGTCCACCCTAGGCCCTCTCGGATAACCTGAAAAAGCGATGGGCCACGAGTCCCAAATAGAACCATGGTCGCCAACTTGACCACCGTTCTGCCTTACTGGTTTCGGAACTGACAGGCTTCGTTGCCGACGAGCAATGAAAACCGCTGGTAGAGAAAACCAAAACCGCTGGGGCACCGTGCCCGGCAACCGAGTCTATGGTGCGGTTGGTCAGAACAGATCACACTTGATCAGTTGGGCTGTGAAGCAAGAAAGAATCCAGCCGGCGTGGATCTGTTTTTTCTTGACTTCTCCTTTTATAGAGCAAATCGGAAACTGACGTATCAGTACTCTGTGGGGAATATTTAGGAGTATCTGCTAGAACTCCAGCACGGGGAAATTCAGCCTTTGTCTGACTTCGACCTAATCACACCGACACCAATCGCCTTCTGCTCGCGTTCAGGATATTTCAGTCGCGCTCTCTCAGCTTGCTCTCTCGTTTTGAATGGCTTTGACAAAGGCGTGAATTCCAGACCGATATATTTGTAAAGCAGCCACTGCTCGGTAATTTTGGGCATGGAATTTTATAGCACGGGTTGGGCATTGCCCTCCAGAAGCGACCGCGAAAACGAGCTGGTCCGCAAAGGTACGCTTATCAGGTCGCGCAAGTTGCTGATTTCAGTGGACGGGAAATCGCAGTGTGAGCTGGTCCCGAACGTACAGTTTTTTGACCACTGTCCGGGTCAGGGAGAACCGGGGCGGCGGTTTCCGCTCAAGGTTCGGAGAACCCAGCCCAGTCTTGATTGGGGACATCATGCGGTCGCAAGATTTCCTCACAGCGTTGGCCGAGCATAAAGTTCGTGAAGCCCTCGTCCGTTAGTGAAAACCGAGTAGCGTCAGAGTTGCTCAAGGATTTTCGTATTCTTCCAGCAATTTCTTCAACCTCACCGAGTCCTTTCGCGACAACATGCACGCGAGAAACAGCTTCGGCTCTTTGCCTGAGCAGGTTGAGAAAATGCTCTTCGGTTGCTCGCCACCCAACCGTCAATATTCTCTTTACTTTCGGCAACAACGCGGTTAGTTCATCAACCATCGCCTTCGGACATTCATACGTTTGCTTGGTTGTTACGGGAATTGCAATTGCGGGAAACGTGGGAGCTCCTTTAGCTTGGCCCGCGACATCGTTCGGGCTGAAAAGAAAGCTGTCGCTTAGACGAACGTCATCCCAGTGCTCAATGATTTGCAATAGAACTTGGTCCGAATTACCTGACATTTCAAACCGCGCGTCAGATTGGACTTTGTGCACCCAATCGAGTGACCCGTGCAGCTTGAAGACTTTGTAGATGGTCTGGTTCTTGGTGTAATCGTCGAGGCCAGTGATTGGCAGGTTGAACAGCCTTAGGGCATCTTCCAAAAGAGTGTCGTAGTTGAATGTTACGAGACAAACGGCACCGCCCGGGCCGTTTAATCGCTCAATTTCATCGAGGAGCGTTTTGTAATTTGTAATGCCTTGGGACACTTGGTGCCACTGTTGCTGGGCCGCGCTAAGTGCCTGATGAATGTAACACTGGACAGAGGCGAGTTGACGGCGCCTTCTTGGGTAATCTTGTGCCTGATTTCGCAAGGATTCGAGAACAGCTTCGAGATTGTTGTCTTTAAGGTGCCTGAGGGACGGGACGATTGGTGCACACTCAGGAAATCGCTCTAGTATGCCCGCGAACACGGGTCGGTCCTCGAATAATTCGTTTGCTAGTGGAGGACGACCGTGGTGATTGGATATGTCGGGATTTCGCAGGGGCTGCGTTCCCGGAGGATACGTGGGGCAAGAGTCGAACGAAGCACCAGCGCCGAAGACAACCATTAACATGAGCAGAGTATAACCGACCTTTGGAGTGAATAGGTCGTCGAGCGAGGTCGTACTGAAAAGCTCGTGGCCGTCGCGATGCATTCGGCATGCGGGCCACAAACTGCTTGCAGAATGCTACAGAACACCGAGAATCCAACCCTCAATCTCAGCTTGTTTGCGGTCGCACGGTTCAAGATGGGGGTTGAAATATCTTTCAAGACTTCCATCCGCATCCGCACCTTGCATCCATCTTACGATTGCGAACGCATCTTGCTGGTCTGGCGTTCGACCCGCGCTTGGGAATGTTCTGCTCCAAAGCGCAGGATAGACTTCCGCTGCCACCGAGCGATTCAGCGGCACATTCCACCCGTCGAACGGCCAGAAATGAACGCGGTCTTTAGAGTGGAGTCGAATATAGCGGAGCCACGGGATTCCTGCGTGCGTTGATTTCGCCACCGACCCTTGCACGTCGAAATGGAACACGGATTTGGCGGTTCGCGCTCGTAAATCGGTCACCCGTCTCCAGCGTGGATTGCCAGAGCGGGCCGCACCGTTTCCACTGCTGCCGTCACGGACAAAATCGATATAGATGTCTTCGTCAGTCGGCCAATGGCGCTGAAAATCATCGAGGAAATATGGCCAGTCGAGGGGCAACTCATGCTTCTCGAAGTATTGCAGCGGGAATGAGAATCCGTGGTCGATGCCGACGAGCGTCAGCGTTTCTTCTGCAAGCCTGTCAACTAGCCATTCGGCAATCCCCCTGCGAGTCCAATACTTGCGCGGACTGGGTGGCGGCGCGACTTCCTGCGGTGGGGACAAACGGTCGGCCGCGTAAACGCGCAAACCCTTAAGACTAGAAGAGGGTGTTTGAGCGCCCGAATAGTCGATACCGATGTAGCGTCCGAAGATAGGGTTCACGCGAGAGCGCCTAGCTCTGCATCCCACTTGGTCTTGAACTCGAAGAACTCCATCCTAATGGCAGCTTCGATGTCGAGGAAAATACTGATGGGTTTATGGTGGTCGTCCAAAGCTTGCAGTGCTTTTCTGGTTGATAGGTTCGGAACCTGATTTGTCAAACCGTAGGTGCTATTGATGTCGCCGTCCTCAATCACATGATTACAGCAGAAAAACGCGGCAGGAAGTATTCTGCCTATCTTTACGAAAAGGGCAAGCGGGTGCGCGGGCCACTTGGCACGCGAAGCCGTGGTGTGGCACTACGTCTGATTCACAAACTGGAAACCGCAATGGCTGAAGGGCGAGGCTCTGCGTTGTGGCCTGAGTTGCAGACACTGCTTCCGTTGAGCACCTACGAGAATTTCGCTGGCTACACGGGCGTGAAACCCAAACAAATGCCCAAATGGGAAGACTTGAAGGCTGGCTTCGCAGTGTTCAGGGAACAGCGCGTGAAGCTGGGGAAGCTGGCACAATCAACGTCAGACCGCTACGATTGCACCATTCGTGAGTTTGGCGAATTTCTGGCTGCTGAGAAAATCACTCTGCTTCAGGACATCAGCAGGCCACTTGTGGAACGCTTCAAGGTCTGGCGCGTGGAACGCATAAACGCGAGGAAGCATTCCCGTGGTGCCACGGGTCTGGTCCTTGATACTGCCATTCTGCACTGTTTGTTCTCATTCGCAGTCGAGAATGAACTGGTGCCGAAAAATCCAGTGCGCATGGAAGGCAGGCCGGGTGAGAACCCGCAGAACGGCGCAGAACCGTTCACAGCAGCACAGCTTTCCAAGATGCGTGAGCAGGCTGGCCCGGACCTGCTGATGTTTTTGCTTCTCCGATGGACAGGGCTGCGCGGTGTGGACGCAGTGAAGCTCACATGGTCTGAAGTTCATCTTGACCACAGGGAAATTGACCGTGTCACGCAGAAGCGCAAGAAGAGGGTCATCTTGCCTCTCCATGCAGAGCTTGTCTTCGTGTTGGAAGCAGAGCGCGAAAAGCTGAGACCGCAAACATCAGACCGTGTGCTACTCAATCCAGCCACGGGCACTGCAATGACGCGGCCAAGGCTCTACACACGGATGCTGGCACTGGGAAAGCGTGCTGGCGTTGCTGGTGCGCACCCTCACAGGTTCCGTGACACTCTGGCGGTAGACATGCTCACCCGTGGTGCTTCTCCCTACGATGTCGCGAAGATGCTCGGAGACACGATTGACACGGTGGAGAGGCACTACACGCCGTTCGTGAAGGAACTGCGTGACCGCGTGCGCAATTTTCTTGAGACTGGTACTGGTATCGAAGAATCTGCCAAAATGCCTTCAGAACCACGTCAGAACGCGCAAAGAAAGCCCAATTAGTAGCAAAACTCGAATAATAGAAGAAAACACGCCAAGGCTGGAGTGTGTTTGAAATAAGTTCTGAATAAGTGACGCAATTTCAGTGGAGAGTCTTGCCACAACCTTGCCACAATCACGGAGCACCTAAACCTAACTGCTTTTTCTTCAAATACTTTAGTGCGGGTGAGCCTGTAAGCCGGATTCTGTTCGCCGCACCACTTTGCAGCAGTGCGCCGCGACGATCATTCCTCTAGCCCCGCCCTCGCGGACGGGATCCAGCGACCTACCCGAGGGTTCCTCATCTGCAAATCTCGTGTAACGGCGGGTCTGTAGACCCGTCAGTCCTCACGCTTCACAGTGGAGCGCTTTCTTTCGAAGGCGCTCAGCGAGCCGGGCCGGCTCTCCCCTCCTATTTGGTCTTGCACCGCGCGGGGTTTGCCTTGCCGCCGCCATTACTGACGGCGCGGTGGGCTCTTACCCCACCTTTTCACCCTTACCGACGTGCGTACCATTCGTCGACATCCCGAAGGTTTTCCTCCAGGCTATCACCGGGTTCCGCTCCGCTGGCGGTTTATTCTCTGTGGCACTTTCCGTGAACCGTAGCATAGGCTTTAGCCTGTGCCGTCTTTTTCGTCGCACGGCGCACAGACTCAAGTCTATGCTACAGCTCCCCTGGCGTTACCAGGCGCGTCGCCCTTTACCCCGAGGCCTCCCGGCCGAAGGGTACTCTTCGTTCTTCACGAAGTGGTGTCCGGACTTTCCTCCCGCTTGCCCTGAGGCCCCGCAGGAGCCGAAGGGTTGCCCCCGCGTCCCACAGTCCCCAAGGTAAGCCAGCGATCATCCAGCTCACCCGCACTTCGATTATACCGCGCATTCCCGCTTCCCGTGGGGGCACGATACATCGTGCCCACGAACGACGTCCGCCCACAGTCGCTTCCTCACCGAATCCATAAATCCGGTCGCCAAAGCTCGTATAACGTTGGTTTTCAGGGCGACTGCAGCTCGCCCTCTTCTCTGTCCGCATCGTTTCGTATAGCATCGGCTCAATGCGCGCACCCGAAGCCAAAACCTTTCTTGTGCAACAAATCTCGCAGCAGGCCCAGTTAGATGGAATCGAGTTGTCGGACCTCGAGAAGCGGATGCTGTATTTCACTGAAGGTTCGACTGCCGTCGAGGACCCGGTCGCTCTCAACGAAGAGTTTGAAGCTCAGTACGACACTGCAAAATTTGAGAAGAAAATTTCACGGCTCATGCACAGCGCCTACCAGCGGCTGAAAAAAGAAGGTGCGTCGGAGCAGCACGCGTGGGACGACGCGATCCGTAGGCTGAAGCGCGGGGACCACTATATCTTGGTGATGTGGGACCAACGACCAGGTATTCACGGAGCGCAACTCATCGGGTACGCGGTTGGAATATTGGTCTTAGCTACGCTGATTGGAGTGAAATCGCTAGGCCGCGAAGTATCTCCCCCTAATCCTCGTATTCTTCAAGCGGCGTTCTTGGCCATCGTGGCGGCGATTATTTTCTTTCCATCCTCAATCGGAAACGCATTGGGCTGGCTAGCAGATAAAACCGTGATGCGCTGGATGGGAGCCGACAAGCAAGACGAATAGGAGAGCATCCTTCACTTTACTCCAATCAGCTTCTCAAACTCCTTCTCACTTAGAATCGGCACGCCCAATTCCTTTGCCTTATCGTACTTCGACCCCGGGTCCGTCCCCACCACCACATAATCTGTCTTCTTGCTCACCGACCCGCTCACCTTCCCGCCATGCTCCACTACCAGCGCGCCCGCCTCTTCGCGCGACCGGTTCGCCAGCCCGCCCGTAAACACAAACGATTTCCCTTCGAACTTGTTGCTCTTCACTTCGCGCTTTCCCGCCGTCGGCCGCACACCTTTTTCACGCAGTTTCTTGATCACTTTCTTATTTGCCGCCTCGCCAAAGAACTCCGTGATGCTCGTCGCCACCTTGGGCCCCACTTCCGGCACATTCTCTAACTCCTCCGCCGAAGCCTCTGCCAATTCCTCCAGCGACGAAAAATGCTCCGCCAGCAATTGCCCCGTACGTTCGCCCACAAACTGAATCCCCAGCGCGTAGATCAACCGGTCCAGCGACTGTTTCTTGCTTCCCTCAATCTCATCGATCAAATTCTGCGCGGACTTCTCCGCCATGCGCTCCAGTTCCGCCACCGCGTCCACTTTCAGCGAATACAAGTCCGCGACATCCTTCACCATTCCCTTCTCTACCAACTGGTCCACAATCTTTTCGCCCAGCCCATCAATATTCATGGCGTGCCGGCCAGCGTAGTGTTCCACGGACTCTTTCAGCTTCGCCGGGCACGCCGAATTCACGCACCGGTACGCCACTTCCCCTTCCACTTTATGAATCGTGCTGCCACACACCGGGCACTTCGCCGGCATCTTGAACGCCTGCCGCCCCTTCCCTTCTTTCACCACCTTCAACACGTGCGGAATCACTTCGCCCGCCCGTTCGATCAGCACGGTATCGCCGATATGCAGGCCCAGTCGCTCGATTTCGTCCATGTTATGCAGCGTCGACCGGCTCACCGTCACTCCGCCCACCTGCACCGGCTCCAGCACCGCCACCGGCGTCAGCGTTCCCGTGCGCCCCACCTGCACAATAATGTCGTTCACCACGGTCTGTTCCTGCCGCGCCGGATATTTGAACGCGATCGCCCAGCGCGGCGATTTCGACGTGAATCCCAGCTCATTCTGCTGCGCCGTCGCATTCACCTTGATCACCACGCCGTCAATTTCGTAGGGCAGTTTTTCCCGTTTCCCGCCCCAGCTCTCGCAGTACGCAACCACCTCATCAATTCCATCGCACGGTTTCCAGTCGTCCGAAGCGCGGAATCGCATCTGCTTCAACGCCACCAGCGAGTCCGAGTGCTTCGCGAACGGCACTTTCCCGTCCACATGAAGGTAGTAGGCAAAAAAATCCAGTTTTCGCTGTGCCGTGATTGCGGGATCGAGCACGCGCACCGCCCCCGCCGCCGAATTCCGCGGATTCACGAAAATCTTCCCGCCAATCTCCTCCTGCTGCTTATTCAGCGCTTCGAACGCATTCTTCGTCATCATCACTTCGCCGCGCACTTCAAATGTCTGCGGCAATTTCACTTTCTTCAAAACCGCCGCGTCCACCACCAGGGGAATCGACCGGATCGTTTTCACATTTGGCGTCACATCTTCGCCCGTCGTGCCATCCCCACGCGTCACCCCGCGCACCAGCACACCCTTCTCGTACTGCAGTGAGATGCTTAGCCCGTCAAATTTGTGCTCCGCGATGTACTCGACCACCAGCCGCCCGGTTCCTTCGCGCACGCGGCGGTCCCAGTCTTTCAACGCCTCATACGAAAACGCGTTGTCCAGGCTCAGCATCGGCCGCGCATGCTTCACGGTGCTGAAACCCTCGCGCGGTGTTCCTCCCACGCGCACCGTCGGCGAATCCGCTGTCCGCAATTCCGGATGCGCCGCCTCCAGCTCCTTCAGCCGGTTCATCAGCTTGTCGAATGCGGCATCCGAAATTTCCGGTTCGTCCTGCACGTAATACAAATATTCGTGCCGCCGGATATCTTCCCGCAACTTCTCGGCTTCCTTCTTTGTCTTCCCGTCCGCCTTCGCCATGCTCCCCTCACCTAAACACACGCCGACCCGCAATTATATGCGACCTTTGGAGTGCGGCAGCCCTGCTGCCGCTTTTGCGTTCTAAGCCCGTCTCGGGCCGCCCACACTTCGCGAATCCGTCAATTTTTCGAGCTTTTGTAGGGCCCACTTTCCGAAGCGGGCCGCTCTTCGACATCGATACGATCCGCCCTACACCCAGGTCCGTAACCCGATCATTCCCCAATACGCCAAATACATCAGCGCAATCACCAACCCCGCGGTCACAATCGCGGAAAACCGCAGCACTCCCGGCCGTACTCCTTCCGCCGGGGCGCGCCACACCGCAATCACGCTGGCCAACACCGCCACCGCAAACGCGATCGTCGTCAGAAACAACGCCACTGACGCTCCCGTCATATTCCCCATTTTCCCGATCAGATCCTCTGAACTCACTATGAAAATCACCACAAATCCGACCAAACTCAGCACCGCCACCATTAGCCACACGCGCATCGCCCGTTCCGCGGGACGCCGCCTTTTCGCGCTCAGCCCTCCCAAGATCCAGAACGGCGCATAAATCGCAATTGCCATCACCGCCAGCGCAACAAAGCAAGTCATGGCAATTTCGAACAGCGCATACGGCGTGGACAGCTTCTTCATCGTCGTTCCCGCGCCAGCCTGCAGATAGCGCACGCCATCCTTCGGCTCCAGGAGAATTGTCGTCGCTACCGGTTCCGGCGATTCTTTCTTCGGCAAATAGCGGAACTGCGCTCCGCTCACCGGAACAAACGACTCTTTCCCTCCTACCGTGGCAAAAACCATTTTGCTATCCTGGAATTGCACGTGCGCCAATCCCAGCAGCCGTTCCAGGAAGAAAATCAGCTGTACGCGCGGTGAATTCGGTTCATACCAGCCCGCATACTCCGCTGCATTCGCCGGAATCGCTCCAGGCGGCAACACTTCAGGCTTCGGCAATTTATTCGTGATGTACGCGCGAATCGCCTTCCCGATCTTTTCGAACGCCTCCCCATTCCCGGAATTGATGCTGTAGAAATACCCCACGCCATACTCCGGCATGTACGACATATCCGTCAGCCCGCCCTCCACACCGCCGTTATGCCCGTGGTAGGCGAATCCGTCGTGAAAACTCCAGTAATCGCTCAGCCCGTACCCCGCCCTCAATCCTTCCTTCGCCGCCCAGGTGCTCTGTGGACTCTCCATCCGATCAATATTCGCCGCCGGCACCAAGGCCGCTCCATTCACCGCGCCGCGATTCAAATAGAATTGCACGTAGGCCGCCATGTCCTGCGCCGATGCATTGATCGATCCCGCCGGCCGCAACAAAATATTCCAATACGCATACGGCGTCTTGCCGTCGCTGTGATACAGGATGGTGGTTGTCTTCGGATCCATCGGCTGGAAATACGTCGCCGTTTTCATCCCGATCGGCAGAAACAGGTTCTGCGTCACAAAATCCTCGAATCGTTGCCCCGTCAACTTCTCCACAATATATCCCGCCACCGCCGGCCCTGAGTTGCAGTACGCCATCCGCGTTCCCGGCATCCACCGCGAAGTCCGCGAGTGGTGATCGTAATCCAATCCCTCTTTCAACGACATCCCCGGCGCATCCTTGGCATACTCGCGCAGGTGCATATCGTCCCAGCCGGTCGTGTGTTCCAGCAGGTTCACCACGCGCACCGGGTCCGTGACCTCCCATTTGTTCTCGAACCAGATCTCCGGCGCCAATTTCCTCACCGGATCGTCCAGCGACAATTTCCCCTGGTCCGCCAGCAGCAAGATCGACATCGACGCGAACGCCTTCGACGTCGACCCGATACGGAATAGCGTCTCCGGCGTCACCGGCCGGTTTGCCGCCACGTCCGCCACTCCCACTCCCCCCACCCACTCCGGCCCATCTTTCCGCACGATCGCCACCGACACGCCTGGCGTGTGCGTATCCTTCAAAATTTTCTCAATATGCCCTTTCAACTCCTCCACAGTCTGCGCCGGCTTGGGCTCCTCTTGCTTCTTCTTATCATCTCCAAAGCACGAGGGCGCGCACACCACGAGCAGCATCGCGCTCAGCACCAGTTTTTTCATTGTTTCCCCCGGAATCCTGACCCGCACCGTCTTTATTACTACTGGAGAGTCTTACTTGGCAATCCGGCCGCACCCGCCGGCGGCGCGCGCTTCAACTTCCCGTAATCCTTCACATACGTCTGCAGACCAAAATTCTCTTTGATCTTCGAATAGCCTTCCACCAACTGTTCCTTGTAATGATCCTGATTCCAATCCAACGGACCGGCCGGATCCATGTCCAGCACCGTCAGATCCGTGCTCTCCATCGTCAGCTTCCCGAACTGCACGCGGTTGCCCTCAAATCTCATGTAGCTGACTTGCTCTTTCGGCGGCGCCCCGCTTTTCCCGCCGTCTCCAAACGTTGTCAATTGTTCCCGAGCCTCACGCCCGTAACTCTTCCGCGTATATGTGGCGGTGGCAGCAACTCGCCCAAATCCATCAGCAAATCGTTTTTGTCCGTATCGATGCCTGCAATCTTGCTTGTGTTGACCACACTCGCCAGTTCAATGCCGAACAATCCCATTGCGCCTTTTACCGGGACATGGAGCGCCTTTACCTTCTCGGTTTTGACTCGTAGCCGTCCGTCTCCATTCACGCTCAGCGTCCCTGCCGTTTCGAACGGAATATCTCCTTTGCTGTGCAGTTTCCCCTTTATGATCAACCGATCGCCCTTAATCTCGATCGAGATGTTCTTCAATGGCGCATCGCTCTTCGCAAAAACATAATGATTCATCACGTCCGCCAGCGCCTCTGGGCGAATCGAGACCGTTCCGCTCGTCACGTGCATTTCGAACGACGTTTTGTCATCAAATACAATTAGTTCATTCTTACCGACAGGCCAAAGCTCTCCCGAAATTGTCTCCAGCCGCGCTGCCGCGCTGTCCGTCAGGTGAAACAGCACGTTCCGCATCTCGGCCTTCACCGTCCGGCCGCTCGCCGGCACCAGCGCATTCGCCGGCGCCTCGGGTGCAGGCTTTGTACTGACGCCCGTGCCAGCATCCGTTTTGGCCGTTTCGGGCTTTGGCGGATTTTCGGGCTTGGTCGTCTTTGAACAGCCCACCACTCCACAGCCCATAAACAACAGTCCCGCAAACAGAATCAATCTCGGCATGGCGTCACCAAGTCCTTTACACATTCTTATCGACGCTGCGTGCGGAAAATGAGTTTCGTCGCTGTGCGCAGCCGCGTCGCTCTCACTGGCTACACAACCCGTTTACTCGTCGTCACCTTCGAGTTGTGGATCGCGCCGGTAGGCCGTGTGCGTTGGCACCTCGTAAATCGGCGCGGGAATCAGGCGCCCCGCGATCAGATGGATCAGGAAAACGACAATGAGCCCGCCCCCCAAAGCCAGCACAAACCATTTCATATCCGTGCCCGGATAAAACAGCGCGTACAGCACCAGCACCCAGAACGACGTCGTAATCATCGGAATGCCCACGGCGATGAACATCGTTCCCGAAAATCCGGGCAGGTACCACGGGAATTGGTCGTGCACCGACCGCCTTGCCCACCACGACGTGTGAATCTTGATCGCCAGCCCCTCCGCCAGCGGCAATAACGTCTCTTGGGGCCCGCGCTTGTGCCCCAAGCGGTAAAACTCCGACAGGTGCGAGTCGATCGACGTCACGCCGGGAATCGTCTCGAGCAACCGCAAATAGGCCCGCCAGAATTGAATTACGCGCACGCCGCGGAATCCCAATGAGATGTAAAGTAGAGAGAGCGCCAGCCCGAACAGGTTTACGATCAAGCTGATGTTGTGTGCTGTTGTAGTCGCGGAAGTGGTGAACGCCAGCGCGGTCGCCAGAAACGCCTGCACCGTCGAAAAGTTATTCATCCGCGCGTACAGGATGTGGTCTTCGTGATACAGCCGCTCCAGCACTTTGTGCCAAGCCAGCTTTGGATCCGGAAATCTCTCATCGTCGACCATCTGGCTCTCGTCTGTTACTGTGCGCACCTCAATCCGTAACCGGCAATTCTACAACGAACGCACGTCCAGCCGTGCTTGCGCGCACGCGCTGCCGTGACGGCAACGTACGCCTATTTGCTCGGCGATGGAAAGGGGCGCCACTTCAGTCCAGTGCGCTACGGATGAGTTGGCGATTTTGCTAGAAGCTGTTGCACAACTTTGAACAAGCCATTGAAATGACTATGGTTGAGTATGGGGAAATTAGAGATAAGGAAAGTCAGCAGCGCCGAAGGAGGGCCGATGGCGCGGTCCGGTCCGTTGCT
>Ga0335077_10005520_pt1 | contig 15519 bp, 12 predicted proteins | sample Lox_Sample_31_FD_207151 | JGI IMG/M metagenome (GOLD analysis project Ga0335077, IMG submission 207151) | Soil microbial communities from Loxahatchee National Wildlife Refuge, Florida, United States - Lox_Sample_3.1 | ecosystem: Environmental > Terrestrial > Soil > Wetlands | place: USA... | reverse complement strand
CGCCCCCAACAGACGGCCCAACGGATTCTCACGACGCGGTTTCATGCGCGGCGTGGGCATCAGCACGGGTGCTCTGGGGAGCGGGATTCTCGAGACCGCTGCATTAGCGGCGCCGGCGGGCAACGTCGCCGGCCCGGGAGCCGTACCGGTCACGCTTAAGATCAACGGCAAGCCTTACAACCTGAATATCGAGCCCCGCGTCACCTTGATCGACGCGCTGCGCAATCACCTGGATTTGACCGGCGCCAAGAAAGTCTGCGACCGGGCAACGTGCGGCGCCTGCACCGTCATCATGGACGGCAAGGTGGTATATAGCTGCACGACGCTGGCCATCGAAGCGCAGGGCAAGGATATCCAGACTATCGAAGGGTTCTCGCAAAACGGCAAGCTCCACCCGGTTTCGGCGGCGTTCGTCAATCACGACGCGCAGCAGTGCGGGTATTGCACGCCGGGATTTGTGGTGGCGGTGAAAGGGTTCCTGGATAAGCATCCCAACCCTACCGAGGAAGACGTGGAGCACGGACTAGGCGGCAATTTGTGCCGGTGCGGAACCTACGTCGGAATGCGCAAGGCGGTGCTTGAGGCCGCCAAGGAAATGAAGGGAGGACGCAATGCCTGACACGCCCAATACGGCCAACTATAGCTGGCCTCCGATGGAAAAACGCCGGGTGATCGGCAAGGCGACCAAGCGCGTAGACGGCGCGATGAAATCCACGGGCCGCGCGAAATACTCGTCCGACTTCACGCAGAAGGACCTGCTGCATGGCGCGCTCCTGACCTCGCCCCACGCGCACGCGAAAGTGACCAGCATCGACACCAGCGAAGCCGAAAAGCTTCCGGGCGTGACGGCGGTACGCGTGATCGCTTCGCCGGGCACGGAAGTGATGTGGGCGGGACAGGAAGTGGCTTCGGTGGCGGCGGAAACGGAAGAGATCGCCAAAGACGCCACGCGCAAGATCAAGGTGCAGTATGAAGTGCTGCCGCACCTGGTGCGCGAAGACGATCTTTCGAAAGCCGGCGCGCGCGCCAAGGCCGCCGGCGAGCAGACAAAAGGGGATCCGGACAAAGCATTCCAGGAAGCCGATGCCGTGGTGGAAGGCCGCTACGGTATTCCCGTCATCACACATTGCTGCCTGGAACCGCACGGCAACGTGCTCGAATGGAAGGGCGACCATCTGAACCTGTACCCCTCCACGCAGAACGTTTCCGGGATAGGCGGCGATCTTTCGCAAAACCTGAAAGTTCCGGCCACCAACGTTCATACCAATATGCAGTATGTCGGCGGCGGCTTTGGCAGCAAGTTCGCGGCGGATTTGTGGGGCGCGGAAGCGGCGCGTCTGTCGAAAGCCAGCAACGGCCGCCCGGTGAAGCTGTTCTTGGACCGCGCCACGGAATTGATGATCGCCGGCAACCGCCCGTCGGCCTATGCCAACATCAAGGTGGCCGCCAAGAAGGACGGAACCATTACGGCGTGGCAGTCGGAATCGTGGTCCACCGGCGGCATTGGCGGCGGAGGCGCTCCGCCCATACCCTACGTGTTCGAGGTCCCCAATCAGCGCAAGAATCACACCGCGGTCTCGACCAATTGCGGCGGCGTGCGCGCCTGGCGGGCTCCCAATCACCAGCAGGCCTGCTACATCACCAATACGGCATTCGATGATCTGGCGGCGAAGCTGAACATGGACCCGCTGGAGTTTTACGACAAGAACCTGGGCCTGACGCCGCGCGCCGAAGTCTACCGTGCGCAGATGAAAAAAGGTGCGGAGCTGATCGACTGGCAGAAACTGTGGCATCCGCGGGGACAGGGCTCGGGCACGGTGAGACGCGGTTTGGGGCTGGCCATGAGCACCTGGGGCGGCGGCGGGCACAACAGCCAGTGCCGCACCAACATCCATCCCGACGGCACCGTCGAGGTGGAGCTGTGCAGCCAGGATCTGGGAACCGGCACGCGCACCGTCATCACCATGGTGGCGGCCGAAACACTCGGCCTGCCGCTGGGCGCCATCACGCTGAAGATCGGCGACAGCTCGCTTCCCCCTTCGGGAGCATCGGGCGGTTCGACGACGGTGGGCGGCGTTTCGTCGTCCACGCGCAAATCCACGGTCAACGCGCTCGCCAAGCTGTTCGATGCGGTGGCGCCATCGCTTGGCGGCGCGGCGGACCAGCTGGAAGCGGTGGACGGGCGCATTCAGGTGAAGGGGGATTCTTCGAAGAGTCTCACTTGGAAAGCCGCCTGCCAGAAGCTGGGAGTCAACAAGATCTCCGAAATGGGAGAGAACAACCAGCGCAATCCCGGCGGGTTGAATTCGAGCGGCGTGGGCGGTGTTCAGTTGGCGGATGTGTCCGTCGATACCGAAACCGGCATCGTCAAAATCGTCAGAGCCGTAGCCGTCCAGGACATGGGGATGGTGGTCAATCCGAAAACGGCCGAGAGCCAGATCCACGGCGGATGCATCATGGGCATCTGCGCGGCCCTGATGGAAGAACGCATCATGGACCGGCAGACCGGCCGCATGCTGAACCCCGACATGGAGTTCTACAAGCTGGCCGGGATCGGCGATATCGGCGAAATCATCGTGCATCTCGACATTACGCCGGAGCACGACAAGCGCGGCACGATCGGGTTAGGTGAGCCGGCGGCCATCGCCTTAATTACGGCGATCGCCAACGCCACGGCCAATGCCATCGGCGTAAGGGTGCCGGAGATTCCGTTGACGCCCGACCGCGTGCTGGCGGCCCTCGAAAGGAGGAATGCCTAAATGCAAGCCTTCGAATACGCAAATCCGGCAACCTTGCAGGATGCTTTGGGAATGCTGGGCAGCAAATGGGGCGAGACGAACGTGCTGGCCGGTGGCACGGACCTGATCAGCCTCATGAAGGAGTACATCGAGACGCCCAAGCGGGTGGTGAATATCAAGGGCATCAAGGAGCTGGGCGGAATCCAAATGAGCAAAACGGGATTGCGCATCGGCTCCGCCGTCACGGTCGAGGAACTGATGGAGAACGCCGAAGTCCGCAAGAATTTTCCGGCTCTGACGGAAGCGGCTCGCGGCGTGGCCAGCCCGCAGATCCGGAACATGGGAACGTTGGGCGGCGATCTGTGCCAGCGCCCCCGGTGCTGGTATTACCGCCAGGGCTTCGGCCTGCTGGCCATGAAGGACGGGAATTCTCTCGTGCCGGAAGGCGAGAACCGCTATCACGCGATTCTGGGCAATGAAGGTCCGGCGTATTTTGTCAGCGCGTCGAGTTTCGGTCCGGCGCTGGTGGCGTTGGGGGCCAAGGTCCGGCTGGCCTCGGCGTCGGGGCATCGGGAAGTGGCGGCATCCAAGTTCTTCGTCACACCGAAGAACGAGAATACCCGCGAGACGGCGTTGCTGCCCAACGAAATCCTGACCGAAATCATCGTTCCGCACGAAGGGACGAAGAACGCGACTTACGAAGTGCGCCAGAAACAGGCTCTGGACTGGCCGCTGGCGGCGGCATCTGTGGCTCTCAAAATGAAGGGCAGCACGGTGGCGTCGGCAAAGATCGTTTTGGGACACGTGGCCCCCACGCCTTGGGAAGCCACGCAGGCCGAACAGGCTCTGGCCGGGAAAGCGGTCACAGCGGAATCGGCCGAGGAAGCCGCCAAGGCGGCCGTGGCGGACGCCAAGCCCCTGAGCGGGAATGGCTACAAGGTACAACTGGCGCGCGTAGCCGTTAAGCGCGCGCTTCTCGAAGCCGTTCGAGCAAGAGGATAGTATGCAAACATCCGGAGAGCGCGCCGGGCTGACCAACATCGGCCAGGACCGGTGCGCCAAACTGCGCTGGAAAGGCCTGTTCATCGAAGCCGCTTGGGACCCTACTGTTCCGCACGGCAATGATCGGGCTTTCTGGTGTCAGCACACGTACAACTGTCTCGGGCCGGACAACAAACTCGTGGATGACTACGAGTGCAATCCGGCCCGCAAGTGTTACGAGGCGCTTTAGTTAACATTCGTTGCGACCGGCGGGCGTCTCGCGGCATCCAACAGGTGTATAATTTAATCTCGTGGGGAGGCTGGGATGAAGAGAGTTCTATTGTCTTTTTTGGTAGTGTCTCTGGCTGCTTGCCTGAGTTACGCTGCTGGAATCCCAACTAACAGCATTTACGGGAATTATGTCGAGGCTCGCACGGCGGACGTTTACACCGGGCCCTGTTTCGCGAATTCCGAAGTCGGCCTGACCGGACAGCTTGCGGTATTCGGCTGGAAGGTGACCAAGGGTTCCTGGGATGGCGTGCAACTCGATGACCTGGGCGTTGTCGGCGTGGTCCGCGCCTCTTCGACGCTGGGTGATGTTTATCACACTGAATATCCCGTGATAGCCGTTCTGATTGTGGACCAACGCGCTAATCTCGAACAGCGCCTGGCCCTGCAGAGCTTTGCCAAGCGTATGGGCGGCGACCTGCTGCAGGATGTTGTGCGCGTGGAATATCAGCCGATCGATCTGACACTCGCGAACGGCGACCTGCACAGCATGAAGGCTACGCTCACCGCGGGAAACCTGGCTAAGATTCAAACTCGCGCCCTGAGCGAGAACGATCACATCTGCCGCAATGAAGAAGTATGGTACCGGCCGCTGACGAAGGTGGAACACGCGATGCCCGCATTCGCGCTCGCCAATTCGTTTCGCGGCGAGGGGCTGGGCGAAAAATGGAGCAGCCCCGATAAGCGCAGCGCTTTCGTGGCCAGCTTCGTAGCGTCCGAATAATACGAAATCTGCCCGCTGTTCCTTCTCAACCCGGCGAGGTCCAAACTCGCCGGGTTTTCATTTTGTTGCGAATCCTACCCCGCCGATACAGATCACGCTCATGGTGGTCCGGTCAAATTTCAACCGCACAGTGCTTAGCTTGCGCGGGTCGAATGGCTTGGAACCGCTCGTGCTCTGAAATGCCGCCAGAGGGACGCGCACGGTCTGGAACACCGGCTCCCAATCTTTTTCGTACGCCACTTCGTCCATCGAATCGAGCTTGGTGAATTTTTCCTTTAGAGGAGGCGGGACGGCGGCGAAGCGGCTGACGGATGCCCGTACAATGGCGCCATCGCCCGATTCCAGCTCAATCGTGAAATCCGGCGATTCCCGCTCTTTCTTTTTCGACTCGTCGGACTTTTTGTCTTCATCTTTCTTTTTGCCGGGCAGCGGCGCGTCCTCATCGAGCGCCGCCACGGACAATTCGACGGCTGACCCCGAGCCTAACTGCCACTTCGCCGCCGCGCCCTCTGGCAGCGTGATGGCGTAGGACGCCGCCGGCGCTCCTTTCGCGCGATTCCATCCGAGAAACACGCCGTTATAATCACGATCGCCCTGCCGCCACGGAATGCGGCCCTCGCGCCAGACAGACAGGTTCTCGCCGGCAATGCGTCCTCCCGGCGCCGTGGTGGTGGTAATGTCAGCATCCTCCTGGAACCCAGCCAGCGGCACGTACGCCGCGTCCTGATAGCGGTTAACGTACACCGTGGCCGGCAGCCAGTCGCGCGCCACTCGCCAGTCTTGAAATAGCGGGATGTACTCGCGGCGGTCATGCAGCGTGGCCTCGAGGAATGCGCTGATGTAGGTTTTCGAGATCCGCCGCTGCTCGTCTCCGGGCATCAGCGGTTTAAGGTTCAGGAACCAGCTCAGCGGCCCGTCGCCGGCATCGGAGCGGCCCCAGACGGTGTTGAACTGCCCGTGATTGGCTCGGTACGCGTAAATCTCCGCCTTGAACCAGGGCCCCGGCTGGGTGTAACGGACGTGGTCCCATTGACGGCTGCCGACGAACGACGAAACATCAGCGTCGTGCGCGCCCTGCAGCGTCAGGTAGCTGACGTCTTCGATCCAGCGATGCTGCCCCGCCGGCTTGTACTGGCCGTCCGCCGGAGCGATGGCGACTACGGCTTTGATGGCGAACCCGTAGTCGAACCGGATGTTCGCATCGTCCGGGTCGTACTTCATGCGATTGAACGCCGCCGCGGTGGCGGCTGCTTCTCCGCCCCGCGAATGCCCCATGAGCGCGATGCGCGAAAGGTCCACTTTCCCTTGAAACGGATTGTCCGCCGCCTGGTTCCATTCGCGCCACAGCTTCAGATGTTCGAGTAACAGCCAGCCGCGCACCGCCTGCTGCTTCGGAGGATCGTGGAACAAGCCGCTATTTATGAAATTTTCGTCGGCCGATGCCAGGATGAAGCCGCGGCTGGCCAGCAATTGCCCCAGATACTCGTAACCTGGGTCGGAGAATTCGGCCATGTTGTGGTTCCCGTGGACGATGAGCGCCAAAGGGAAAGGCCCCGGACCCTCGGGATACCATACGCGGGCGTTCAGCGGCAGCTTGTCGACATCAAACCCCCAATACTTTTTGCGGGCCCAGCGCTTCCAACCTTTGAAATCCTCAAAGAATCGCGAGGCGTCAACGGTTCGCGTCTTGATCGCCGCCGAGGGACCATACTCCGGCCGACGGATGTCCGTGCCCGCGCTGTAGAACAGCATCTTCACACGATAGGGTCCGTTCTGCGACGGATTGGGCACAGACAGCTTTGCGGGCATCGTGTTGGCGGGCGGCTTCCATGAGATAAGCTTCTCCATCGAGCCCTGCTCTATGAAAAACCACACAAAGACCACGTTAGCGGCCACCGCGAGCACGCAAAGCGATACGTTGATGATCTTTTTCGCCAATCCGGCTTGCCGGAAGCTGCCCGTGGCAAACGTCGCGATGCTGGCGCCCAGAACTCCTTCCGCGAGACCAATCGTGATGGCCATGATAATCCCGAGCTGCGGAGGCCCCCAAATCACCATCACGATGGCGCAGGATCCAATGACCATGCCCGTCGCCATGCGCGGCAATCTTCTGGCGAGGGTCAGCAGGAGCGCCACCACCAGCATGATCAGCGGGATGGCAACGGCCGCTACAACCACGGCCAGCGCGAAATCGAAGGCGTAACCGAATCCGGTGCGCAGGTACAGACCGGCAATGATGACGCACGCAACCGCTGCGGCGAGCGTCCCCCAAACAGCTCCGCGGCGCGCTTCCTCGCCTGGACGGATCGCCGCCCAGCTCCGCACCCACCAGTCACGCACGATGCGCCAGAGCCGCGTTACACGGCTCCCAATCGAGGCACTCACTTCCGGTCCAGACTCCGCGGGAGTCACGGCAAGCCGCCTTTTTGAGAAGATCGCTTCTATTATGCCAGTGCGGGGGCAGGCTATTCGCCGAGAGCTTCGATGTCAGCGAGGTCTTTAGCACGGCCGGCAGCGCGCTTGTTGGCCATCAAAGCCTCTCGTCCGATAAAGAAGACGGCGACGTCACCATACTTCCCTGGTTGCCTGGAATCCCAGGCAGCCCTCCATGATAGGCCTGAAATATTGGTCATCACGTGCACCTGCACAGGCACACGGCCCAGTTGCAGGACCTTTTCCTGAGCTAGAAGATATTCCGGACTCAGGTCCTGGGTCGGGAAGTCAAACTCTTTGAGTGCGTCCAGTGCACTTCTTACTTGCCCGGCGGACGGATGGATGAAAATGTCCAGATCACCTGTAAACCTTGGGGCTCCGTGGAAAGCGACGGCGTAGCCACCAATGATGAGATATTCAATGCCTCTGGCGTTCAACAAGGAGCAGAGATCTGCAAAGTCTTGGTGGAAGTCCATCGTGTTGCGCTCCCTGGATGGCAGTCCAATATTCCCGCCTTAGCCGGTCCACCTCGGCGATTCGCTCCTCTGCACTGCGACTCCGCCAAAAGACGAGGGACGGCTTCCCGGCGCGCTCTTCGCTAAACGTTGTGAGACTAACGATGCGCTCCATCCTCGTCCGAATTTACCACGAGTGGACAGCTTCTCAATGCGGGTCCACTGACCGGTCGATGTAAATCCAGATCACGCGGGAGATCCGCACCACAAACGGAACGAACGGCAGATACGCGACAAAGGCGCCTAACACAGCGGCGCCGAACGACCAGCGGGCCAGCAGCCACAGAAGGAACAACAGCGCCAGCACGGGTGGGATCGACAAAAGGTAGCTCACATACATCGCGCCGAGAAAGTAACCCGGTTCGCGATCGAATTTCAAATCGCATACGGGGCAGACCGCGTACATATCCAGCCAGCGGCGGATGCTGAACGGCCGGAACATCGGTCCCTGGCGGCATCGCGGGCACACCTGGCGCAGAATACCTTGCAGAGCGGACATGCGGTGCGTGCCAGTCATTCCGGTTCGCACGGGTCTGCGGCACCCGCGAGTAGTGGCGGCGCGCTTTTTCGCCGGATTACGATAACCTGCATTATCTATCTGGAGGTTACACCAGTGAGTGAGACCAAACGAATTGCTGACCAGTTGCGGCGCTCCCAACAAGGCCCCGCCTGGCACGGCCCATCTGTAGGCGAACTCTTGAAGGGCGTGAATGCCGCACTGGCGCAGCGGCGAATCTTGCCCGGAGCGCACAACATTTGGGAACTCGTGCTGCACGTTACTGCTTGGCAGGCGGCGACACTCCGTGCTGTCAGAGGCGACACGATGCCGCAACTGGACGGACAAGACGACTGGCCCATCATGGGGCACACGGATCAAGATTGGCGCGAAGCCGTCGAGCGGCTTGAGCGGATTACCGAGTCGCTGGCAGCCTCACTCGCGAATTTTCCTGACGAGCGGCTCAGCGACACAGTCCCAGGCCGCGACTACTCCTTCTACTTTCTGCTCCACGGCGTGGCGCAGCACAACATCTATCATGCCGGGCAGATGGCGATGCTCAAAGTCGCCGCCCGCGCATAGCGGCAACACAGCTACGGCCCGCCAATCCTCAGTGCCATATACTGGGTCTACTTATGACCGTGTCTCCCTCATTTCCTGTGCTGGTTCTGGCGGTGACCCTAGGTGCACCGTATGTGGCGGCCCAATCGTCATCGCCGGTCGCGGCGTACAAGCTGGGCCATTCGTTCCACGGCGAGTCTTTTGACAGCGGGCCGCGGCAGAAACCCTGGGAGATGGCGGGCATCGGCGAGGCGCATTTCGCCATCACCACCAAAAATCCCGAAGTCCAGAAATGGTTCGACCAGGGGAACGCTCTGCTCCACTCATTTTGGTTTTATGAAGCCGAGCGCGCTTTCCGCTGGTGCTTGAAGCTGGAGCCGGATAATGCCATGGCCTACTGGGGGCTGGCGCGAGCGGTGGAAGAGGGTCCGAGAAGCTCGGCTCCGGAAGTGGATCGTGCGGCGGAATTCATCCGCGAGGCGGCGAAACGCGAGGACAGCGTCAGCGAGCGCGAGCGCCTTTTCATCGAAGCTTCCGAAGCGCAGATCTTGCGCGATCCCTTGCTCGACAAAGACGCCGAGCCTAATTACGACGAACACAACCGGCGCTATAAGAGAGTGCTGGAGACCATCTGTCTCCGGTACCCGGACGATGTCGAAGCCCGCGCGCTGCTGGCGCTGGCCAACATGGGCAGTTCGCGCTACGGAACGGAGCTGATTATCCGCGAGATCCTGTCGCGTCAGCCCAACCACCCCGGCGCGCACCACTATCGCATCCATAACTGGGATTATCACGAGCCCGAACAGGCGCTGGAGAGCTGCCGCCGCTACACGGACCTGGTGCCCGGCATCGGCCATGCACAACACATGCCGGGTCACATTTACAGCATCGTCGGCATGTGGCATGAAGCCGCCATCTCGATGGACGCCGCCACTCGGGTCGAAAAGCGTTACATGAAAGAGAGCCTGACGTTTCCGTTCAACAACTGGAATTACGGTCACAATCTGAATTATCTGAGCTACATTCAGGAGCAACTCGGCATGCCGCGCGCGGCGATCTTCAACGCCCGGCAACTCATCGACGCGCCGATCGATCCCAAGCATAATGGCGACGAAACGTACTCGGCCCACTCCGTCGGCATCCGTGCCATGGCGCGCGTTCTCACGAAGTACGAGCACTGGGACGAATTACTGGACCCTAAGACCATTCCGTGGCGCGATATTTTTCTAGACAAGATCAACAAGGCTTATTTCGAAGCGCGTGCGCACCTGGGAAAACGAGATTTGCAAAAGGCCGAGAAAAGCATCTCCGAACACGCGGCGTTGAAGAAGGACCTGGACAAGAACAAAGACGAGGAGGAATATTACGGGGTCCAGGCGCAGGAGTTGAAGGGCCGCTATGCGCTGGCCCGCGGTGAAACCATCGAAGGCCTGGGATTGCTGGCCGACGCAGCCAAGCGCGAGTTTGAGATGCAGAAGGGGTACGCTGATCCGCCCTTCTACCCGCAGGCTCTTTACGGCAGCCTGGGCGAAGCTTATCTGGATGCTAAGAGCCCCGTGCTGGCCGTGCAGGCGTTTGAGAAGGCGCTCGAACTGACGCACAACGATCTGTTCGCGCTTTCAGGACTGGTGCGGGCGCACGCCGCGCTCGGCGAGACGGCTAAAGCCGAAGATGCCATGGCGCGGTTGCTGTTCGTGGCTTCCGACGCTGATCCCGGATTGGCGGTCATCCAGCAGGCCAAAGCGACCGGCGCCACTGCCGCGCCACGCGATTCTTCGCCGGCGCCGCAACGAAACTATGCGCTCACGTCGCTCGAACGCTTCGGGCCCAATCGTTGGGAGCCTTACGAGGCGCCAAAACTGGATGTAAGAGACGCCCAAGGAAAACACGTGACTCTAGAAGACTACCGCGGCAAGAACGTGCTGCTGGTCTTTTATCTAGGCGCCGAGTGCCCGCACTGCATGCGTCAATTGCACGACATCGGCGGGAAGAAAGCTGACTGGGAGCGGCTGAACACCGTGGTGCTCGCCGTCAGCAGCACGTCGCCCGCGAAGAACGCCGCGGCGATGAAGGAGTTCGGTGATCTGCCAGCGCGAGTCTTGTCCGACGACAAGTTCGAAAATGCGCGGCGCTTCCACTCTTACGACGATTTCGAAGACTTGGAGTTGCACTCAACCATCCTCATCGACGCTAAGGGCCGTGTGTACTGGGCACAGATGGGCGGCGAACCGTTCAGCGACACGGCGTTCCTCATCAAGCAGCTCGAGCGGATGAACGACTTCAAGAGTCAGGAGACAGAAATCAAGAGTCAGCATGGCGCGCTAACGCTGGCGGCTCGCTGAGATACTACTGATTGCAACGGATTCGCAATTTAGCGGCTATTTCGCCGGCGCTTTATTGCCTTTAATCAAATCCTGCAGGCTGTCGTGGAGTGCGGCATCTTCGACGACGTAGAACAGGCCGCCTCGGCCATTCTGGCTGCTTTTGCAATTCGGTCCCGAGAGTGACCCCTGCTGGTTCATATCCCCGAAGATCGCATACGCGTGCGATCCGGCCGTCGACACGCCGATCTTGGCGTGGTTGCCCTCGGGCTCTGCCATGCCCACCAGCCCGAGCGTCATATTCTGTCCGGTTGTCTCATTCTTCCATGTGCCCGTGGTTGCGATTTCAACCGCCTTCGGTTTTCCCAGGGATGGGTCCCAGCACTTGGGAACGGGCGTCCTCGCCGTCGTAGTTGGAATTTCGGGCTTGGTCCACCACGTGGCGGCTCGCAGCGGCTCACCCAACATCGCGGAGACCATCTGCCACGGTGGAACATTCAGGTCCGAAGGCTTGGAGATCAATACGACTCCGCTCGATAGCGTGTCCTTGGTTGGCGTCTTGCTCGTGGAGTCCTTTCCAAGCACCGTCACCAATGCCTGAATGTCGGCGGGGCCGCCGTTATTGACGATTTGTGGGTTCGCCGTATCGGTCACCACACTCGCGTTCGCGAGGGCCTTCAAAACCGTGGCCACGTCACTCTTGGTGAGTTTCAGTGAGAAAAAATGTTGACTGACCATTACATCGTTGTCGTGAGCGATACAGCCCAAGGTGTTCCCGTCGGTTTTGCGAGGATGGTCCGAACTGCCCGAGGCTGGCCAATCGGGCGTGGAAACCTGCAGCACGAATCCGTTGCCGTCGTTGTCCCACGCCAGCATGCCCTTGGAGTGGCCCGCCGGCGCAGACTCGGTTTTTATCGGATCTCCATAGAATTGATCGTTCCAAAGCACGTAGAAGAATCTGCCGTTATACACCTGGCTGAACGTGGCGCCTAACGGGTCGGCCGTCGTGACGCCCACACAACCGCCGCCCTGCTGGAGTGTGTGGTTTGTGCTGCTGGCGTACGCGAACTGTTGGCTGAACTGTCGATAGGCCTGAGCGTCTCCGCCAAACGGGCATACTCGCTGCGCCGCGGCGCAGGATTTGGGGAAGGACGCCGCATTGAACTTGAACACAAACCACCAGTCCACGTTTGTATGCGCATCCAGCAAGGGGGTTGGGCCGCTTGCCGGTTGTGCCGCCAGAGATGTCGCGCATAGCAATATCGGCAAGACCCTCAACAGGCGAGCCCGATTCAGGGCGTTTCCATTCATCGATCGTAGGTGTCTCATGGTCGATCCTCCAACTTCGCAATGGGCGGACGTTCACATCCGGCTGATGCGCATTCCATCCGCTAACGAACGGATCGCATGGTGACGCTGTCCGCGTTGCATTGTCCGGCGCTGCTGCCGCAGGCGCGCGGCGAAAGGTCCTTATTCAGGCAGATTCGCATTTCTTGCAGCTCCTGGCTCGGATAACAAGAGATGCGAAATGATTCTTTCCCGAAACCCGGGTTTGCGCCGGCGAACTTGGAGACGAAATCAGCAGGATTCAGTTGCTTCTGTTCACTCGGCTGGTTCAGGTCTTCGGGGATTTTGACCGAGTCGCGTGCCTTGCGCACCAGCGTAAAATAGTCCTGCGCAGTCAACCCGCTGCAACTGCCATGCGCCTTCCACTCGTGCTGAATCAACGACTCTGTTGGGATATAGCTTAGCGTCGCGGCGATAATGTCCTGCGAAACCGGACTCGCCGATCCGCAGTTCTCCGGACCGCGAGTCGTTTCTCCTTGGGGCCACAATCCATGCACGACGAATCCGACGTGGCGTCCGGCGCCGCATTCCCGCGCGTCTTTGTCGCCGCTAGGCTGTGCACAAAAATCGGGAGCATAGGAAAGCACCAGCACGTAGTAGGAGAATGCGGCTCCGTTCTTGGGCGGCTTCTTGCGGCGTGGATGCGCTTGAAGAGTGAGGGTTACGGACAGGCTGATGAGGGCGATGACGGCAATTGCGGTCCGCGATACGGCCAGGAGCCGCGTGGTGATGCGTTCCATGTTTCCTCCACGTCCTGCCAATTGCTTAGTGAATTCTACGACGATTTCGTTTCACGAGGTCTGCCGTTGGTGAGCGAGTGTGAGATGCGGCACCGCGAACTGTCGGGCTCCTCAAGGTTCGGCGGGCGCTCCAAAGTACTTGTCATTCATCTCCGTACGGACGCCCGCGGTGACAGATTTGAGCGCAGTTTCCAGCCTCTGCTTGATAATTTCGCGTCTTATTTCTTCCTTGACTTGGAGTTCAGGCAGCGTCTTTTTCTCCTCTACTTTATAGATAACAAAACTGTACGGCTCATTTTCGACGCGGCTTATTTCTCCTGGCGATAGAGCAAAGACATCCTCGCTCACTTCGGGGGCGAGCGCCGATCGCCGCCGGTTTCCCACTTCGCTCGCTGGCGGTAGCACATTGAAACCAAGGTCCGAATAGGCTTCTTTCTGTAGCTGGTCAAGATCCTCCCCCTTGGCCGCGCGCTGGCGCATCTCATGAGCTGTCTGAAGCGCCTTCTTCTCGAATTCCTGTTTGCCAGGGTCGCCAAAGTTATTCCTGGGTAATAGAATTCGCCGAAGCTTTACCTCCTCAAATAGGGGAAGATGCTGGCGATAATACTCGTCAATTTCGTGTTCGGAAACTATACTCGATTCCTTCTCGAGGCTGCGGCGATACAGGTCGGCCAGCGTTCGCAGGCGCAGCCATTCCATGGTTTCGCGAAACTGGGCGGTGCTATCGATCCCCGACTTTCTGGCGGCGCCCTCAAAGGCGACCATGTCCGTGTAAATTTTGGCGAGACGTTGCTTACTGGCCGGTGTGACTTGCGCCCCTGGCGCCACAATCTTCATCAAGTCGTCAAACTGCTCTCGCTTCACTAACACCGTGCAGCCGTTGGCGCCCGCGGCGAGAGCATTCTCTGAAAGAGAGCAGATCCCGTGAATCGTAAGTACCGTGTCGCTCGCGGCAACGGTCGCTGCAGGTTCAACGGAAGTGTTCGCCGGAGCGGGGGCAACGGCCGCCGCGAGAGGGCTGCTGTTTTCAGCCGGAGTGGAAGTCTGGGCAAAAGCTGCTTCAACCAGTAGAGCGATCACGAGGATTCTAACCATTGTCCGTACTCCTTCTAAAGGTGTCTCTTATCTCCGCAAACCGTTTCGCCAGCGCGGGAACTTACGGAAGAATTGGTTTGCTCTAAACGGAGTGCTTACTTTAAATTGAAACAAAGATATCTTAGGGTGGCTCTAAAAAAACGTCAAGCGTCTTATTTGAATCGGACACAATTTTTTCTTGACAACATATCGGGACGAGAGCATTATCTATCGAAACGGGTGAAAGCAAATGATTGAAGATTCCGCGTAGCGAGAAAACTTTCTATAACTTCCGCGCCAATACAACCCGGTAATTTGGAATGGCATTAACGGATTATTGACACTCTGGATGTGGATAATCCGTCGCCGGCTCGCAGGGAGCGGTGTCTTTTTGCGCGCCACAAAAACGCTAGCCGTCTGGCCGGCAGGGTGAACGATCCAGGACAAACGTGACATTCGGGTGGTCACCCGGAGTGGCTTCGGGTTCCCGAGCCAAGTACAAACCCTTCTTCAGCTCGCTGGCGGAGGCCTAATACCGGTGTGTCTGGAGACAAACCTGTGGAAGAAACGTGAGGAACTTGATGACGAGGCTCAGCAAAAAGACGTTGGTTCAATTCGCGTGGTATCCGATTGTGGTTGCGACGCAGCTTCTATTTATTTACCCCATTGCGGGGGTGGCGCAGACGGATCCCGGTCCCCGGCCCGTCGGCAATCAGACCGCGGTGTTTGCCGGCCCCAAGTCCGGCGGCATCGCACTTCTCCCGACACCGATAGTCAACACGCGCCAGCCTGCCGACGCGATTGGCAATGAGGGTGCCGGCAGGGTGATCGCTCCGAATAACAATCCTGCTGCCGGTGCCGCGGGCAAATTCTGGGGCAATTCGGGCGCGGTTTTCGGTCAACAGGTCACGGTCAGCGGCGGCATCGACGGCGGGGGCAATCCCACACTGACTGGCCTGGGTCCCGGTTTCAACGGAGTTAGCTGTTTCATGTGCCACTCCCAGCCCACCATCGGCGGCAGTAGTGCGGGTCCAGGAACGCCGGGGTTCACCGTAAATCCGGAAATCGCCGCCGCCACGTTGAACGGCGCGCTCAATCCCGAGGATCTTTCGGCGTTCATCACGCCGAATGGCCCCATCCGCGAAGCTCGCTTCATTCTCAGCGAGTCCGATCCCCACAAATTGACCCTGGACGGCGGAGTGCACCAATTGTTCAGCATCCAGGGGCGGAGCGATGCTCCTCCGGGCTGTGTGCTTGCACAGCCGGATATCTCCACGCAATTCGCGAACAAAAATGTGAGC
>Ga0335077_10005519_pt1 | contig 15521 bp, 15 predicted proteins | sample Lox_Sample_31_FD_207151 | JGI IMG/M metagenome (GOLD analysis project Ga0335077, IMG submission 207151) | Soil microbial communities from Loxahatchee National Wildlife Refuge, Florida, United States - Lox_Sample_3.1 | ecosystem: Environmental > Terrestrial > Soil > Wetlands | place: USA... | reverse complement strand
GCGCCGCGTCATCCAGTCGGCGATGACCCTGCTGGCCAGGTCCCGTGCCTTGGCCGGGGTCAGGGTGTGCGGGTCGGCGATGAAGCTGCCGGCGAACTGCTCGCGGAGCCTGGCCGGGAAGGCGGCGAACAGCTGCGGGATGCTGTCCTCGTGCCCGCCGATGATCAGCGGGTCCAGGCCGTCGGCCCGGAGGCTCTGCTCGAGCGCCGCGACCGTATCACGGTAGTGGCGGCGGGCGAGTTCGACGACTCGGTCGTTGATCCGATAGGCCTCCAAGCCGTACCAGCCGCCGAAGCCACGGCTGGGCACACCTTCCGCGTCCGGCAGGACAGCGGTGTCGATCTGCTCTCCGACGACGCGCAGCAGCCACGCGTGCCGCTGGTCGGCTATGACGATGCGGTACGGGGTGGATCGCTGCAGAGCCAGCAGCAGCGGGCGGACATGCGGCCGGGTGGCCACGACAGCCCGCTCCGGCAGCTGGGCGGGCAGCGGAATGGCCTCGGCCAGCCCGATTCCCGCACAGGCGAAGATCGCGGCGGTGTGGCCGAGCCAGTCCCGGGCATGAGCAGCCAGCAGTTCGCGGACGGTGTCCCGCTCCCGCTGGGCCGCCTCGGCCGGCTTCCCGAGCAGCGCGTCGGCGCGGGCGGGCAACTCGCGTAGCTCGGCCGGATCCCGCGGCACCCGCAGGTAAACAGAAAGCAGTGACGGTCCAGCTGCGCCTATGTTCAGCAACTTGTCGACATCCGCGCGGGTAATCATAGGATCACCTCCGTCTACGAAGGGACATAGTGCCCCCGGCGATACGCGCTGGGCAGGGTCGTAGGTCCCGGGACATGGCAGCAGGAGGTCCCCGGGACAGTGGACCACGCAACCGAGAATTCCCGCTCGGCTACGTTCCGGACAGGACCAAAGCCCTGTCTTTGGCTGGCGGCAGCCTCTATCCGCGGCCGTCCCCCCCGGCGTTGGCTAAGTTGTCAGGCCAGATACGGACCTGGCAGGGGAATGAGGTGATCGGCTCATGAACGCCGTTCAGACAATGTCAGTGCAGGTTGAGGCTCATGGCCGGGTGCCAGACGGGATGCGCGAGCTGGCGGCCGCCAAGACAAGCTCGCTGCTCCGATTCGCCTCCGAGCCAGTCCTGCAAGCCCGCGTAACCCTGGCGGTATCCGCTGACCCGGCCGTGCCGCGGCCCGCGGTCGCGCAGGCCACCATCAACCTGAACGGGCAGACCATACGGGCACAGGCAGCCGGCGAGACCATGCGCGCGGCGATCGAGCACATGGCGGCGCGCCTGCGGGTCAGGCTGGACCGGGCATCCCGGGACTGGTCGGCCCGGCGGGGGACGCTCCCGGCCCCCGAGCCCGGCGAATGGCGGCATCAGAGCATTCCCGCGGATCGGCCTGCCTACTTCCCCCGGTCGGCCGCCGCGCGAGCCGTGATTCACCGGCCGGGCTACGCATCACGCTCGCTGACCCCGGAAGAAGCCATCGCCGAACTCGACCTGCTCGACTACGACTTCCACCTGTTCACCGAGCGGTCGACGGGGCAGGACAGCGTGCTGTACCGCGTGGGCGACCAGTACCGGCTCGCTCAGGCCCAGCCGAAGCCGGACCGCCTCGGCCCGCTGCCGCCCGCGGTCACGCTCAGCGAGTACCGGGCGCCCGTGCTGACCCTCGCCGAGGCCATCGGCCGGCTCGAGTGGCTGGGCCAGCCCTTCGTGTTCTTCGTGAACCCGGAAACCGGCCGCGGGAGTCTGCTGTATCACCGCTACGACGGCCACTACGGCCTGGTCAGCCCGGAGATCCCGCGCTGATCACCCGGGCGAAGTGGCGGGTGAACCAGTCCCGGGCCAGGTCCGTCACCTGCTCCAGCGTGCTCGGCTCCTCGAACAAGTGGGTCGCGCCGGGAATGACCTCGATCCGGTTCACGCACGTCAGCAGCTTCTGCGCCTGCCGGTTGAGGTCGAGTACCAGCTGGTCGGCACCGCCTACGATGAGCAGGGTGGGCGCCCGGACCTGGGCCAGGCGCCGGCCCGCCAGATCCGGGCGGCCGCCGCGGGACACGACGGCGGCGACCGGCAGCGGAGGGCTGGCACCCGCGGTCCACAACGCGGCGGCGGCACCGGTACTCGCGCCGAAGTAGCCGAGCGGAATCGCGGCGGTCGCGGGCTCGCTGCGCAGCCAGCCGGTGATCCCGGCCAGCCGGGCCGCGAGCAGCGGGACGTTGAACACGTACGAGCGGCTCAGCTCCTCCTCCCCGGACAGCAGGTCCACCAGCAGCGTGCCGAGTCCGGCACGGTTCAGCACGTCGGCCACGAACCGGTTACGGGGGCTGTGGCGGCTGCTGCCGCTGCCGTGGGCGAAGACCACCAGCCCGGCGGCGCGGTCCGGGATGACCAGCGACCCGGTCAGCCGGATGCCGCCGATGTTCAGCACGACCTCCGCCGGGTCCGGGTCCATGCTGTCAGGCCCGGCCACCGCCGCCTTGCGCAGCAGGATGGTTACTTCCTCGTCGGTCACCTGACCGAAATCGCCATACCACTCGCCGACCGCGTAGAACCGCGCCGGGGTGTGCAGGCACACCACCTCGTCGGCGGTACACCGCAGGGCGGCAATGCCCTCCGCCGAGCCCACCGGAACCGCTAGTATCACCCGGCTCGCGCCCCGCGCCCTGGCCACCAGGCAGGCAGCGCGGGCCGTCGACCCGGTGGCGATGCCGTCATCGACGACGATCACCGTGCGGCCCGCCAGCGGCACCGGCGGATGGTCGCCGCGCAGCTGGCTCACCCGGCGATCCAGCCGGATACGCTCGCGCGCCTCCACCTCCGCGATCTCCGGCCCGGTCACCCTGGTCTGCCGCACCACGTAGTCATCGACGACCCGGACGCCGCCTTCACCGATCGACCCGAAGCCGTACTCCGGCTGGAACGGAACGCCGAGCTTGCGCACCACGATCACATCCAGCGGAGCGTGGAGATCCTCGGCTACCTCGTACGCGACCGGCACGCCGCCGCGCGGCAAGCCGATCACGGTCACGTCGGTACCGCGCAGGTTCCGCAGCCGCTGGGCCAGGTGCCGTCCGGCATCCGCGCGGTCAACGAATAGCATCTCGCCACCTCCAATTACGCCCACGGTGATGGCAGCCCGCGGCGGTCGGCAGCGCTAGGGTCAATGGTCACAAGAACCGGCTCGACCAGGGACTTCACGCTGGCGATTTCGGGACGAACGCCTCTAGTGGCCGGTGGCCGCGGTGGCCAGCCTGATTCACATGGAAGCCGCGGAGGTCACGAGCAGGCAGCCCGGGAAAGACGGGGCTGTCACGCCAGCTCGGCGGTTCGTCGTCATCGTCGGCGAACCCGCCGATGGCGGTTCTGAGTTCCGGATCGAAGAGCCAGACCGGCTGCTTCGCGTCTGGTCGCTGCTGCAAGCGACCAGTGAGCAGCTGGACGGCACCACCTTGCCCCCGGAGGGGATCCCCGCACTGCAGCGGCAGCTCCAGGCGATCCACAGTGAGCTCGAGCGGGCAGTGTCCCCGCCGCTGGCCGAGGAACTCCGGCGGATTCTGCCGTCACATGACGCAGTCCCGAGCGCGGGCGCGTTGCGAATCGAGTGCGCCGTCCTGCTGAGCTGGGTCGGAAGCCTGGTGGTGCAGACGCTGGCCTCGCTCGCGGCCGCGCACGAGCGAGTGCAGCACGCCAGCGCGCGTCATGCCGCGCGCTGGCAGTGATGTGGCACCTGCACGTGAGGTCGTGCTCAGGGCTCGCGCTCGTACTTGAACGAGAGCGACAGCTTGGTCCGGAAGACGACCGCGCCGCCCTCGTCCATGTGGAGATCCTGCTTGACCACTTCGGCCACCCGCAGGTCGTGGAGGGTCTCACCTGCGGTCTTCACGGCCTGCGCCGCGGCGTCTTCCCATGACGTGGTACTCGTCCCGACGAGCTCGATTACCTTGTAAACACTCATGACACTTCCTCCTCGTGGCATCTGTTCCCTCCCTCATGATCGGCCGGATTGCGTGGCCGGGACAAGGCCAAAGGTCCCAGGCCGAGCTCAGGGCACTTCTCTAACCGGGGGAGACAGGGTGCCGAGCCGGGCGCGGATCTGGCCGCGGCCGCGGTGGAGGGATGATTTCACCGTCCCGACCGAAACGCCGGTCAGGTCGGCGATCTGCCGGTAGCCCAGGCCTTTCACGTCGGCGAGGTACACCGTGAGCCGGTAACCGGGCGGCAGCACCCGGATCGCCGCCACGAGCTCGGCGTGGACGAGTCGCTCCAGGACGTGCTCCTCGGCCGACCGGCCGTCAGCCGGGTTCGGTGACCAGGGCAGCTCGGCCTCCCGCCCGGTCAGGTCCGTGGTCAGCTGCGGCTCGCGCCGCCTCTTGCGGTAGTCGTCCGCGAACGTGTTGAACATGATCCGGTACAGCCACCGGCCGAGATTAGTGCCGGGCCGGAACCGGTCCGAGGACGCGAACGCCTTCGCGAACGTCTCCTGGACCAGGTCCTCGGCGTCCGCGGCGTTGCGGGTCAGCCCCAGGGCCGCCCGGCCCAGCCAGGCCGCGTGACGCCGGATCGTGTCATCGGTCCACACCGGACCGAGGTCAGCTGTCGCCGAGGTCATGCCGTACCTCCGCACTCGCGGGCCTGCTGAGGAGCCTGCCTATTAAAGCCCGCCCGACTCGCGGCAGCCAGAGTCGAAAGACCCTAGCGCTGGCGGGCCGGCGAGCGGAGCGTGACCGCCGTCAGGATTCCCGCCCCGATGACCAGTCCCGCCGCGAGGTAGAGAGCAGCGTGCAGGCCGGCTCCGAAGGCCTGGTAGGCCGCATTGATCACCTGCTGGACCACCGCGGCGTTCCCGGATCCTCCCGCCGAGGAGGTGGTGCCGCTGGGCGGGACCCCGCCGGTCTCGATCGCGTTCACCACGATCGACTGGAAGCGGGCCGGTATCCCCAGGTGATTCAGCTTGGCGATGAGCTCGGAGTGCAACTGCGCGTTGACCAGGGCGCCGAGCACGGCTACGCCGGTCACGGCGCCGATCTCGCGGCTGGTGTTGGCCGCCGACGCGGCCATGCCGGACCGTTCCAGCGGTACCGCACCGAGAACCGAAGAGGTGATCGGGACCACCGTCCAGCCGATGCCGACGCCGGTCAGGGCCAGCGCGCCGGCCAGCAGGGCGAGGTCCGGCTGCGGGCGGAGCGTCGCGCTGGTCAGCAGCAGCCCGGTCGCGAAACACAGGCAGCCGCCGCTGATCGACCAGCGCAGCCCGGTCGGATCCTCCAGGATGCCCGCGAGCACCGACGACGTGATCATCAGCACCGTCATCGGCAAGAACGCGAGCGCGATGCGGAATCCGGAATAGCCGGCCACCTCGTCGAGGTACAGCGCAGTGAAGAAGAAGATCGCGAACGTCGCGAAGTAGGAACAGAACGCGACCACGTTCGCCGTGGAAAACCGGGCCACCCGGAGGAACCGCAGATCCAGCAGCGGGTGGGCCGCGCGGTTCTCCCACCACAGGAAGGCGCAGCCCGCCACCGCGCTGCCACAGAACAGTACGAGCGCCGCGGGATCGGTGAACCCGGTGCTCTCGCCGGTCATCACCGCGAAGATCAGCGCGGCCAGCGCTGCCGCGCCGAGCAGTGCGCCGGTGATGTCGACCCGGTGCGCCTCAGGATCGGCGTTCTCGGGCAGGACGATCGCGGCCGCGATCAGCGTGGCCGCCCCGAACGCCAAGTTGAACCAGAAGATGCCGCGCCAGTTCCAGCCGCCGACCAGCGCCCCGCCCAGGACCGGCCCGGCCGCGAGCGCAAGCCCGGCCACGGCAGACCACACGCCGATGGCTCGGTTGCGGGCCCGCTCATCGGTGTAGAGATGCCGGAGCATGGACAGGGTGCCCGGCTCGCTGGCGGCCGCGCCGAGCCCCATGACGGCCCGGCCGGCGATCAGCGCCCCGGGATTGGGCGCCAGCGCGCACAGTACCGAGCCCGCGCAGAATACCCCACCGCCCGTGAGCATTACCTTCTTGCGGCCGAACTCGTCACCGATCATCCCGAAGGCCAGCATCGCGCTGGCGAACGTCAGCGCGTACGCGCCGACTATCCACTGCAGGGCCAGCACGCCCGCGTGCAGGTCCGCCTGCACGCTCCCGAGCCCGACGCTCACGATCGTGTTGTCCAGGAACGTCAGGAAGAGCAGCGTGCACAGGATGGCCAGCGCGACCGGCCGGCTTCCGCCCCGGGGCACGCCAGCACCGGTGAGGCGCTGCCTGACTGCGGTCATCTGACTTTCGCATGATCCCGGTGAACGGTTTCCAGCAGCGCCGCCTCGGCGGCGTCGGCCTTGCCCGGCAGGTTTTCTATGCGGGCCTGTGCGGCCACCAGAGCCGGGCGGCAGACGCGGTAGTGATGGCCGCACAGCAGCAGGTCCACGGAATGCCGTCGCCAGGGGGTCGGCGGCATGATCACCCGTACCACCGGCTGCCCCGGGCAGCAGCACGCCCGGTCCTCACGCCAGATCGACGAGTCTGGCAATAGATCGTCCTGAGGCGGCCCGCCGGTTTCCGGCGTGCCCCTCTCGGCGCCTGTATGCGGAAATCTCGGCTTCATGCATCAAACATGAGCGGACGGCGTCCCGGCCTGTAGAGCCGTACTTCCCGTGCTTGCGGGCCGAACGACCCGACGATGGGATCAACCGCAGGCCGGGGACCCCAGGTGACAGCCCACGCCGAACGCGCGGTGGGACCTCGGCACGGCATTGGGGGAGACCTTTGGCCCTAACTCTCCGATCCGTCAGGCCCTATTGCGCGAACCGCCGCGGTGCTTACCTGCGTGCATGCCTGCACTACGGGATTTTCTGACGCGCTTCCGGCCCGCGGGGTCCCCGGGAGCATCCGAGCGTGCCGGAGGACCCGCGGAACGTCCCAGTGAGCTGGAATCAGAGGTAGCTCCGGTGCTGGCCCTCCTGGCCGATACCGAGGCGGAACGCGAGCGCCTCCTCACGCAGGCCCGGGGGGATGCCGAGCAGACGGTGGCCGCCGCCCAGGCCGCGGCGGCCGCGATCGCCGCCGATGCCGCGCAGCGCGCCGAGATGCTGCGCGAGCAGGCGGCCCGGCAGGCGATGACCGCGGCCCGGGAGCATGCCGCCCGGGCCGTGTCGGACGCCCGGCAGCACGCCACGCAGACCCATGCGCTGGCCGGCCAGCGCATGCCTGCCCTGGTGAGCCGGGTGATCGGCATGATCAGGGAACTGGACGAGGACCCATGAGCGGCGGATGGGTAGCGGGCAGCGTGCGCGCGAGAGCCATGGCTCATCGCCGCATGGGCCTGGAGGCTACCCGGCGGGTGGCCTCCTGCGGTTCACTGGACGAGGCGTTGCGGATGCTGGCCGATACCCGCTACGGCGCCCGCGTCCGGCCGGAGCAATCCCTGGCCGCGGCGCAGCGTGAGATCGCCGGCACCCTGTTGTGGGATCTGCGGGTGCTGGCGGGCTGGCTGCCTGGGGAAGGCGTGCGGATGATGCGCGCCCTAGGGGCGTGGTTCGAGGTGGCCAACGTCGATGAGCTGCTCCAGGCCTTCGCCGGCCTGCCGGCCGAGCCTGAATTCCGGCTCGGCACGCTCGCCACGGCCTGGCCGCGGCTGCGCCGGGTCGCGAGCCTTGGTGAGCTGCGAGCCGCGCTGGCCGCCTCGGCCTGGCGGGATCCGGGCGGCCAGACCACATACGCGGTGCGGATGGGCATGCGCGCGCAGTGGGTGGCACGAGCCGCGGCCCTCGGCGGTCCGGCCCGGACCTGGGCCGCGGGAGCGGCCGCGCTGCTGGTGGCCGGGGAGCGGTTCGCCGCGGGCCGCGTCGTGGACCCCACGGTCATGGGCGGCGCGCTCGGGCTGCTCGGACCTCAGGCGTTCAGCGCTGCCACGCTGGACGAACTGGCCGCGGGCCTGCCGCTTCGCGCGAAGTGGGTGCTCGCCGGGATCACCTCGCCCGCCGAGCTGTGGCGGGCAGAGGAAACCTGGCTGGCCCGGGTCGAGCGGGACGGTCAGTGGCTGTTGCGCACGTCCAGCCTGGATAGCGGGGCCGTAGTCGGCGCCGTGGCCGTCATGGGCTGCGACGCCTGGCGGGTACGGGCCGCGTTGGAAATCGCCGCACGCGGCGGCGGACCACAGGAGGCCGTAGATGAGCTGGCTTGACACAGCGGTCCCGGACCGGATGAAGCGCGTAGCCCTGGTGGCCGCGGACGAGGCGCTGCGCGACGTCCTGGTGCGCGTGGCGGACTCGGCGGCAGTGGAGATCGGGCCGGCCGCGGGCGAGGCGACCGCTCCCGACGTCGTGGGCGGCCTAGCGGGAACCCCGGGCGAGGCAGCGCGAAGACTGCAGGGTTCCGGGCATCCGGTTTCCGATGCCGCCCTGTCTCCCTCGCGGCCCGACCTCGACGAGCTGGAGCGCGCGGGCCGCTACGACCTGCTGGCCGGCGAGGCTCAGCTCGAGGCCTATGCCGCCGCCGCGTTCCGGCGGTCGGGAACCTCGGCGCTGGCCGGCTGGATCCCGGCCCGCCGACTGGCCGCCCTGACGGCCAGCGTGTCCGAGGTCGGCGGGGGCGTGGTCCCGCTCCCTCATCCGCCAGCAGTCGAGCCGCCCTCGCTGATGGCTGGCCGGCCACTGCGGCGATCGGTGTCTACGCTCGTCCAGACCTACGGTACGGTGCCTTATGCGGACATCGCCCCGATCTGGCTGGCCTGGGTGGGCTACGTCCTGATGTTCGGCATGATGTTCGGCGACGTCGGCGAGGGCATCATGCTGATCGCGGCCGCGGCGGCACTTTGGGCCGGCTGGCCGGGCTGGACGCGCCGGTTCCGGCAGGCGTGGCCGTTCGTCGGCGGTGCCGGCGTGGCGGCCACCATATTCGGCTTGCTGTACGGGGAATGCTTCGGGCCCACCGGCCTGGTGCCGACGCTGTGGCTCAACCCGGAAGATCACGCGCTCACGCTGCTCCTGGTGGGGGCGGGCATCGGCGCGGTCATGCTCGCGGGCGCCTACGCGATCGGCGTGGTCAACCGATGGCGGGAGGGCGGCTGGCCGTCCGCGCTGTACGCGCCGTCGGGCGTGGCCGGGATCATGGTGTTCCTCGGCGCTGGGATCATGGTCGGCGGGTGGCACTTCCACCGGGGCCCGCTGCTTGTCTTGGGCATGTTCCTCGCCCTGGCCGGGCTGGCGCTGGCCACGGTCGGCTTCCTGGCCGAGGCGGGCGGCGGCGCCGCCGGTCGGCTCCAGGCCTCGGCGGAGGTCTTCGACCTGGTGGTCCGCTTGGGTTCCAACGTGGTCTCCTTCACCCGGCTCGCGGCCTTCGGCCTCACCCACGCGGCGCTCGGCCTGCTCGTCTGGGAAGGCACCAGCGCGCTGTGGCGGCGTGGCGGCGTCTTCGCGGTAGCGGCGGTGATCTTGTTCGCCGCGGGGACCGCGCTGGCCTTCGGCCTGGAGGGCCTGGTCGCGGCCATCCAGGCGCTGCGTCTTGAGTATTACGAGCTTTTCTCGCGCGTTTTCATCGGCCAGGGACGGTCGTTCAGGCCGTGGCACGTGCCTACGGCTGTCGACGTGGCCGCCTCAGAGGCTTCCCGGGCCAGCATTAAGGAGGGATGTACGTGACTTCCGCATGGGTAATCGGATTGCCCCTCATCGCCGTGGCCGTCGTGCTCGCGCGAGTCGTGACGCGACGCGGGCGATCGGGCATGTTTATCCTGGCTGGGATAGGCGGTTTGCTGATGGTCGGCGCCGTCGTCCTGCTCGTCTCCGCGCTCACGGCCGGGCCGGCCGGCGCCGCCGCGACCGCCACCGCGGTGGGGGCGGCCCACTCCGCCGCCGCCGCGGCGTCGGCGTCATCCTCGGCGACGGGGGCCTTGCTCGGGGCGGGGATCGCGGTCGCGGGATCGACCATCGGCGCGGGCATCGCGGTGGCGTACGCCGGGGCCGCCGCTCTGGCGATCATGAGCGAACGCCCGGAACTGTTCGGGCGGGCCATGGTCATCGTGGGCCTGGCCGAAGGGATCGCCATCTACGGCTTGATCATCGGGATCATCCTGATCGGGAAGGCCTGAGCGGCGATGGCACGGGCAGCTGTCATCGGCGAAGCGGTCCGTACGGCGGGCTTCGCCCTGGCCGGCGCGGTCGTGTTGTCGGCCGAGAATCCTGAGGAAGCACAGGTGGCGTGGGACTCGCTGCCGGCTGATATCGCGGTCCTCGTGCTGACCCCGCGCGCCGCGACCTGGCTGGGCGGCGAGGCACCGCGGTCCCGGCGTGACGTCCTGCGGGCGGTGATGCCGCCATGACCGGCACGGCCCGGGCCGCGGCGCTCGATCCGGTCCGCGCTTACCTGCTGTGCGAGGCCCGAGCCGAGGCCGACCGCATCGCCGAAGAGGCCCGCGGCATGGCGGCCGCGATCCTGCGGCAGGCACGGCGCGCCGCGGACGAGGCCGTCGCGCTCGCCGTGGCGGAGGGCCGGGCGGATGCCGCCCTGGCCACGGCCGCCGAGCAGGCCCGGAGCCGCGAGCAAGCCAGGTCGATCGTGCTCGGTGCGCAGCGCGAGGCGTACGAGGAACTCTGCGCCCAGGTCCTCACCGCGGCCGGCGGCATGCGGGACGAGCCCGGCTACCGGCGGCTGCTCAGCCGGCTGACCACCATGGCCACGCGGGCGGCCGGCCCTGACGCGGCGACCGCGGTCCAACCGGAGGGTGGAGTGGTGGCGCGATCCTGCGGCATCGTGGTCGACTGCACCCTCCCCAGGCTGGCCGACGTAGCAGTGGACGAACTGGGAGACCAGGTACGAGAGCTATGGACACCGTAAGCGCGAACCCGGCGCGAGTCATCCGGGTGAACGGGCCGCTGGTGGAGGTGACAGGCCTCAGCGGGGTCGCGATGTACGACATCGTTGAGCTCGGCGAGCAAATGCTGCCCGGCGAGGCCGTCGCGATCAAGACCGACGTGACCACCGTGCAGGCGTACGAGTACACCGGGGGCCTCGCACCCGGCCAGCCGGCCCGGTCTCGTGGCGAGCCGCTGTCGGCGCTCCTGGGTCCGCACCTGCTCGGCGGAATTTTCGACGGGCTGCTCCGGCCGCTCCACGGCGCACCCGCCTGGCTCGAGGCCGGCTATCCCTTCCGCCATGAGGCCGGCCAGGAGTGGGAGTTCACCCCGCAGGCACAGGCGGGCACCACTGTCGCCGAGGGCGCCAGCCTGGGCTCGGTGACGGTGCCCGGTGGCATCGGCTACCAGGTGCTCGTGCCGCCCGGCGTGCACGGAGTGGTAGACAAGGTGCGCGAGGCAGGCCCGGCGTCCGGCGACGCGGTGATCGCGACCGTCTCGGGCTCGGACGTGCACCTGACCTCGAGCTGGCCGGTACGGCGCCCGCGGCCGTACCGCCGGCGGCTGGACGCGACGTCGCCGCTGGTGACCGGGCAGCGGGTCATCGACGTGCTGTTCCCGGTGATCAAGGGCGGCAGCTGCGCCGTGCCCGGCGGGTTCGGCACCGGCAAGACCGTGCTGCTGCAGCAGATCACGAAGTGGTGCGACGCGGACGTGATCGTCTACGTCGGCTGCGGGGAGCGCGGCAACGAGCTGGCCGACATGCTGACCGAACTCGCCGAGCTGAGCGATCCGCGCACCGGAGGCCGGCTGGCGGCCCGGACCGTGGTCATCGCGAACACGTCCAACATGCCGATGATGGCCCGCGAGGCCAGCATCTACAGCGCCGCCGCGGTCGCCGAGCATTTCAGGGACATGGGCCTGGACGTGGTGGTGGTGGCGGATTCGACCTCCCGCTGGGCCGAGGCGCTGCGTGAGTTCGCGTCCCGCAACGGCGAGCTCCCGGCCGAGGAGGGCTATCCGGCCAGCCTGTCGTCCGCGCTGGCCGCGTTCTACGAACGCTCGGGGCGCGTCGTCACCAGCGGCGGGCGCGAGGGCTCGGTGACGATCATCGGCGCGGTCTCCCCGGCGGGCGGCGACATGACCGAACCGGTCACCGTCTACACCCAGCGTTTCGTCCGCAGCCTGTGGTCCCTGGACCGCGACCTCGCCTACGCGCGGCACTACCCGGCCGTCACCTGGGCCGGATCGTTCTCCCGGGACATCGACGTCGTCGCGGCCTGGCAGGCCGGCGCGGGGGATCCGGGCTGGGCGGACCGCCGGGCCCGGCTCGCCGCGCTGCTCGCCGAGGCGGACCGGCTCGACTCGCTGGCTGAGCTCATGGGTGTCGCCGCCCTGCCGCCCAGGGAGCGTGCCACGATCCTGGCCGGACGGCTGATCAGGGAAGGCCTGCTGCAGCAGAGCGCGCTCAGCTCCGCCGACGCCGCCTGCGACGCCGACCGGGCCGCCGCCCTCGGGGACGCGTTCCTAGCCGTGGCCGAGCGGTGCCGGCAGCTGGCCGACTTGTCGGTGCCCCCGGAGGCGCTCGAGGAACTGGACTTCTCCCCGGTCCTGCGAGCCCGGGAGGAGGCCGTGACCCCTGACGCGGTCGCGGCTCAGGAGCAGGTCATGCTCGCCCGCCTGGACGACCTGCTTCGGCGAAGCCAGGATGGCGGGCAGGATGGCGGTGCCCGATGACCCCCTGGGCGCAGCGCGAGTACACCGGGATAGCGGAGCTTCGCGGCCCGCTGATGGTCGTCCGCGGCGTGGACGGAGTGGGCTGGGACGAGTTCGCGGCGATCCGGACCCAGACCGGGGAAACCAGGCACGGGCTGGTCCTGGAGGCCGACCGCGACCTGGCCGTGGTCCAGGTCCTCGAGGGAACCGACGGCATGCGGCCCGCCGGGACCAGGGTCACATTCAGCGGCACTCCCTTGCGGATCCCCGTCGGGGAGGACTGGCTCGGCCGGGTGTGCAACGGCCGCGGCGATCCGATCGACGGCGGGCCGCCGATCACCGGCGATGTCACCATGCCGGTGGCCGGCTCGCCGATCAATCCCGTCCTGCGCGAGCCGCCCGCCGAGCCGGTGCTGACCGGGATCTCGGCCATCGACTCGCTCACCACGCTGGTGCGCGGCCAGAAGCTTCCGGTGTTCTCGGTCGCGGGCCTGCCGCATCTCGAGCTGGCCGCGCAGCTGGCCGCCCAGGCGTCCGTCGGGGGTGAACCCTTCAGCGTCGTGTTCGCGGCCATGGGCCTCACCCACGCCGACGCCTCGGCCGTCCGCGCCGTGCTCGAGGAGCGCTCGGCCGCCGGCGAGCTCGTGCTGCTGCTCAACCTCGCCGACGCCCCGGTCATCGAGCGCATCCTGACGCCGAGGCTGGCCCTCACCGTGGCCGAGCGGCTGGCCTTCACCCTCGGCCGGCACGTGCTGGTCGTCATGGCCGACATGACCAGCTACTGCGAGGCGCTGCGGGAGGTCTCCGCCGCGCGCGGCGAGATCCCGGCCCGGCGCGCCTATCCCGGCTACCTCTACAGCGACCTCGCCTCGCTGTACGAACGGTGCGGGCGCATCCGCGGCCTGCCGGGTTCGGTCACCGTCGTCCCGGTGCTGACCATGCCGGCGGGCGACATCACCCACCCGGTCCCCGACCTCAGCGGTTACATCACCGAAGGGCAGGTCGTGCTCTCGCCCGAGATCCACGCCCGCGGTGTCTACCCGCCGGTCGACGCGCTCGCCTCGCTCTCGCGGCTCATGCGGCACGGCGCGGGGCCCGGCCGCACCAGGGATGACCACTTGGACGTGGCCGCGCAGACCCTGGCTGCGCTAGCCGCCGCACGGCGCGCCGCCGAGCTGGCCGAGCTGCTCGGCACCACTGCTCTCAGCCGGCTGGACCAGCAGTACCTGGAGCTCGCCACCGCCTTCGAGCGCAAGTTCATGGACCAGGGACGAACCGAGAACCGCAGCCTCGAGGACAGCCTGAGCCGCGCCTGGCGGGTGCTGGCGACCCTGCCGCGACGCCAGCTGACCATGCTGTCCGCCCGGTTCCTCGACGTTTACTACCAGGGACGCGATGACCAGGGAGCGGGAGGCGAGAGGTGAGCAGGCGGGGGTTCACCGTGCCGCCCGGCCGCGCGGGACGGCTCTGGCTGACCAGGCGGCTGCAGGTGGCCCGGCGCGGCGCGGACCTGCTCGACCGAAAGCTCCGGATCCTCCAGGCCGAACTCATCCGGTTCCGCGACTTCGAGACGCGCGCCGCCGCGGAATGGGACCGCCGCTGCGCCGAGGCCGAGCGGTGGCTGCTGCGGGCATCGATGTTCGGCGGCGAGCGCGCCGTCCGGCTGGCCGCCGACGGCCAGTCCGCGACGGTGACGATCCCCTATACCGTCACCATGGGAGTCCGGCATCCGGCCAGCCCCGCCTGCGTCATCCCCGCCTCCGTCACCTGGGACGGACCCACATTGACCCGGACGCGCCAGGCCCATGCCGCCGCGCTGGAAGCGGGCGCGCAGTACGCCGCCGCGGCCGAAGCGCTGCGTGTCATCGAGGCCGAGGTGCGTGCCACCCGGTACCGGCTCCGCGCGATCGAAAACCGCTGGATTCCGCGGCTCGAGCAGGCCCTGGCCGAAGTGACGTTCGCTCTCGAGGAGCAGGAGCTGGCGGACGCGGCCCGGCTGCGCCTGGCGGTCACGTCCGGCCGGCCGGACCTGGCGTGATCCGGTTACCGGACGGCCCGGTCAGGCTGGCTGATCGGTGGCAGGTTTCCCGGCCGCCTCCTGCGGTTCGGCCGCGGCCTCGGCGGCGCGCTCACCTAGCCGGTTGGAGACGTCGATCACCCCTTCGATGTCCCAGATCAGCCGGATCACCGTGGGGATGAGCTCCCGGTCCTCCGGCGCCTCCGGGTCGCCGGTGAGGATGACGATACCGTCGCGAACGGTCGCCGTGACGCTGCCCGGATCCGCGGGCAGCAGGTTATCGAGCAGCTCACGGATGCGCTCGGCGACCTCTTCGTCCGGCCGCAGGAACACGCTGAGCAGGTCACGCCGGGTGACGATGCCGATAAGCCGGCCTTCCGGGCCGACGACGGGCAGCCGCCGGATGTGGTGGGTGGTCATGACCCTGGCCGCCCTGGGGATCGTCGCGTCCGGATGGATGGTCACCGCGGGCGCGGTCATCAGAGCGCCGGCCGTCAGCCCCCAGTGCTGGCCGTGCTGAGGCAGGTGCCAGTGCCCGCTGGCGGCCTGGGATTCTGCCCGGGCCTTGCGGGCCTCTTCGTCTTCCAGCTTCAGCAGGTCGGCCTCGGACACCACCCCGGCCACGTGCCGACCCATCATGAGCACGGGCATGCCGCTGATCCGGTGCTCGGTGAGCAGGCGGACGATCTCGCTGAACGGGGTCAGACGGTCGACCGTCAGGACCTTTTTCGTCATGACGTCCCTGACCCGCGGGATATGGCGGACCGCGGGCGGCTGGCCATCAGCCCGGTGTGTCCAATGTGCCCCCACCGAGGCTGTCGTCCCGCCGGGCGCCTGCCGGCGCCGGGCCTTGATCTGCTCCTCGACCGCCTCGAGTGCCCGGGTCACATCGGAGCGCGCCGCCCTGCCGTGCAGGGAGTCGTAATAGGCTGCCCCCAGGTGCCGGAG
>Ga0335077_10005518_pt1 | contig 15523 bp, 14 predicted proteins | sample Lox_Sample_31_FD_207151 | JGI IMG/M metagenome (GOLD analysis project Ga0335077, IMG submission 207151) | Soil microbial communities from Loxahatchee National Wildlife Refuge, Florida, United States - Lox_Sample_3.1 | ecosystem: Environmental > Terrestrial > Soil > Wetlands | place: USA... | reverse complement strand
ACTTCAAAGCCGGCATTGGCGAGAGCCCTGGAAATCAAGGCGGTATCCCGGTTCACGGACGGCAGCCGGGGAAGAAGGCTATAGTTCGAGTTGCCGATGACGAGGGCGATTCGGCGGGCCTTAGACAGATTGCCCTCCCTGACATCCTGTGCGTTAGCCCCAAAAATCAACAGCATGCAAACGGCTAGCGAGACCCTTACCATAAGAAGTACTATAGTACACGGTCAATTCAGCCGGCTGCTCGCGTTTCGAGACTCAGCAGGCTATCGCTTCTGCCAATGGAAACCGACGCCATTGACAGACGACTGCGATGTATTTCTTAATGTCACTTGACCATGGTTGGCGACCGATGGTTGATCCGCGACATCGACCCCGGTTGTGGTCGACCTGACAATCACTTCACAACCTGGACCTGGAAGCGCTTGGCCAGTTGCTTTGGAAGGGGCGCCTGAAGGTGCTGATGTCGCCGTGTTGTACATGTCGATCGTTAGCGCCTGCCCTGGCATTAGCAAACCCGGCCATTTGACGTCGCCTCTCTTTAATCCAGGGTAGTCGTCGGCTGTGCAGTTGACGGTAGGGTAATCCGTTTGATGTATCACCGGGTCCTGAATGATGAGCTTGATGTTTACCGTGGCCGGCACACCGGCGCCACGCCTCGACAACACCTTGACAGTTCCGTCTCCGGTCGCGCGCCCGGTCGGATCCACCTTCACGGAAACTGAGCCGCTTCCCTTCAAATCGATGGGATTCGCACTGATCCACTGGTCGGGAGTCGTGATGGACCATGCCTCACTAGGGGGTTGTCCGATCACTTGAAAAGACTGCGCAGCCGGCGGCGGGCCTCCCCTCGTGTAGGTGAACGTGAGGGTGGAAGGCTGAACCGTCACGCTGGGGGCCGGCGTTGGCGGCCCACTTCCGGTCACCGTGAGCAGAACCGTTACCGTCGCTGAACTCTCGGCGCTGCCCCTCGGCGTGAAGGTAACGGATCCCGCGTAGGGGCCCGGCATGAGGTCTTGGGGAGCTACATGGATCGGAACCCGGCCGCTTCCTGTCACCTCGCCGGGAACCTGGAGCCAAGTTTGGCTGGACCTGGTAGACCAGATCCCATTCGACGGCTGGCCACTCAGGCTGACAAGTTTGTCGCTTGGTAACGCGCCGCCACGCACGTGCGAAAACGTAAGTTCCGTCGGCGAAACCTGCAGCGTTGGCGTCCCTGGCTTGGGGAGGGGCGGCGCGATGGTGAGGTGCACGCCCACGGTCGCTGGAGCAACACCGCCGTTCTTCGCCGAGATGGAGACGATCCCGGAATATTCGCCGGGAGTCATCTTTTGCGGATCCACGATCTGCACCGTGATAGGACCGTCCCCTGACATCTCGGCGGGTGTTGCCCGGAACCACGGGTCACCAATCATCGAAACGGACCACACGGTGCCGGCGGGTTTGCCGGTCAACTGCAACGTCTGCGCGGCAAGCACTACGTCACCGGGCCGATACGAGAAGTCGAGCTTCATCGGGGCGACGTGCAACTCGACCATTGGGGGCGGAGGAGGTTGTACGATCTTCCAGAGCCCGTACAGCACCAGCGGCAAAGCCACGATTGCGGCGATCCATCGCCAGTCGAACCGGGGGCCGTCGATCTTTCGCCGGAGATCCTCCAGCTCCTTTTCCCTCCGGATGGCCCAATCCCGAAGCTCCCGGACACGGAGGTCTTGGCCCGTCGCCAGGAACTTCTCGGCCATCTGGCGCACAGTCGCGGCATCGTCCTGGCGGAAGAATCCTTCGATCTCCGCGACTGCCGCATCCTTCCGCAATCGCTGGTCTCGCAGCTCTTTTGCCTTGACGGCGGCATCCAGGTCCCGCTCAAAACCCTCTTCCGGGAATTCGGCTGCCAGTTGCCGGGCCTTTGCAATCGCATCCTCGAAGCGCACCTGCTTCATGATGGATTCCAGCTCGGATCTGCCCTTCGCCGCGAGGTCCTTCCGATCCGACTGGGCCAACGCCTCCTGGGCGCGTTGCAAATCGTCCCGAACGTCCTGCTCGTCGGGAAACTCGCCTGAGACCTTTTCGAGCAACTGTACCGCCGCCAGGAACTGGCGGTGCTTGATCAATTCGGCAGCCTCCAGACGGTTGCTTTCCAGGTACTGCTCGACTTCGTATTCGTAGCCCTCGCGTTCGATTCTCTTCAGCAGGTCGGCGGCGGCGCCGTCTTCGGGGTCTTCCAGCAGAATCCGGATGACCAGGTCGTGGGCTTCCTGAAACTTCCTTCGTTTGCAGAGCAGGTCAGCAGCGGCGAAATCCTGCAGCCGTTTCTGCCGCTGCTCGATAATCTGTTTCAACCGCTGCACGTTGGGATCGCCGGGAGCCCGCCGCAGGAGATCGGCCACCACCGGCTCGGCCTTCCCGATTTCGCCTTGCAAGACAAGCCGGTCGGCCTCGCGCAGGAGTCTCTCGAATTCGAGCTGCTGGCGGCAAGTCTCGCGCAGCTCGGCGATTCTGGCCTCACCGGGGAACTTGGCGAGCAGAGAGTCGGCCACAGCGGCGGCAGCTTCCAGTTCGTGGCGCTGAATATGCTTCTGAATCTCGCCGGCGGCCTCATCCGTGAGCTTCAGATGCGCAATTCGCTCCTTCTCCTGCAGCAGTTCAGGAGCGCCGGGCCAAGCCGTGAGTCCCCGCTCGAGCTCCGCCAAGGCCGGATCCCAGCGCTTGACGGCGGACAAATCCAAGGCTCGCTTGAGCGACGCCTGAATCGCGTCACGCTTCTTCTGCTCGGCTTCGCGCTTCTTCAGTTCCAGCCCGGCTGCCGTGGCCTTGGGGATGAGGTCGCGGAAGATCGGCTCGTTGGGAAACTCGACGGTAAGGGTGTTCAGCCTTTCTGTCGCGCGGTCGGGCTTCCCCTGTTCGATCAATTGCTCGACCTCGCGCCGGTAGGTCTGGATCTGGCGATCCTTCTTTTCCTGCCGCTCGGCGATGAGGCGGTCCACCTCTTTGACGAGTGCCTTTACGCCCGCATGATCGGGGTGCCTGGCCTTGAGCTCGGCAGACGACGTGATGGCCTCGTCCAGCCTTCCGCCCAGCAGCAGCGCGCGGCAATCCTGAACGGACCGCAGAATCGCGCGGTTCTCCAGGTCGGCCTGCCGGGCCGTCAACAAATTCTTACGGATTCGCTGTGCTCTCTCGTCGGTGGGAGCGAGATCGATCGCGCGATCGATAAGCCGCAGGGCCGCCTCGAAATCTCCTCCCTGCATATCCGACGCGCGGCGGATCAAGTCCTCGACTTCGGCAGCGCGCTTTTCCGTCTCCAACTGCTCGCGGGCATAGCTCAACAGCTCCTCGATCTGCTTCTGCTGGGGAATGTCCCTGGGCATCGCGGCCAGCGTGTCGATGGCCCGTTGAAACTGACTCTTGCGGATCAGTTCGCGGCTTTCCAGGATGGTGGCCTCGATCTTCTGCTGCGCAACGTAGGCCCCTTGCAGGCGTCTCGCCTCGTCGAGCCTCTCTTTGACCTCCGCATCTCCCGGGTAGCGGACCTCCAGGTCTCGCAGGACCGTGACCGCATTCTCATAGGCCTGGACAAGAATCAACCCCTTTGCCTTGTTGAGCCCCGCCCGGCGCTGATTTTCCGACTCCTGGCGCTCGATGGCTTTCCCGATAGTCTGCACCAGGACCGGCGCTTCGGAGTTGCCGGGGTCCGCTTTTGCGGCTTCCTTGGCGTGTTCGAACGCGATGGTGAGATCGTTGCGCGCGTACTCCGCCTGCGCTTCATTCACCAGCCGCACGGAACGGCCGACTCGCTCCTGTTCGGCCAGGATTTCATCCAAACGTCCGCGAACCCGTTGATTCGAACGGTCCAGGCGAACGGCTTCGGCGAGTTTCTCGAGTGCCGCGGCGTAATCCCGACGGGTCGCCTCGGCGTCGGCCTGCTCCATCAGCGCTTTGATGCGCATCTGCATGGATTGGGCCTTGATTCGTTCCGGAAGCTCGCGCCGCCATTTGCGGGCTTGGGCGTTGGTCTGGTCGAAATCGAGGATACGCCGGACCACTACCAGCGCTTCGTCCAGGCGCTCCTCGGCAATCAGCGCCCCGGCGCGAGCGAGGTCGTCTTCCACCTGCGCGCGCCTGAGTTCCACCAGCACCGGTTCCAGGTCGAACCGGACATCTTCCAGCGTGGCATAGCGGTCGTCGCGGTTCTTGGCCAGGAGACGACGGAGAATTGCGTCCAGGCTGCGCGGCACACCGGCCACCAGGCTGGTGATCGGGGGCGGCTCTTCCGCCGTGACGCGAAAGATCATCTGCGGCGCGTTGTCGCCATGGAACGGATTGACGCCGGCAAGGAACTCATAAAAGACGACGCCATAAGCCCAGACGTCGCACTTTTCGTCGGCAGTTTCGGTGGTAAACTGCTCGGGGGCCATGTACTGCGGGGTGCCGATCATGATGCCGGCCTGCGTGAGGCGCGTGCTCGCGCCGCGCATCAGCCGGGCAATCCCGAAATCCATGATCTTCACCGAGCCGTCGGAAAGCCGCATGATGTTGGCCGGCTTCACGTCGCGGTGGACCACTCCGTGCTCATGGGCGAACTGCAGCCCTTGCGCCACCTCGGACATGATCACCAGTTTTTCGAGCGGCGGGATCGGAGTCCCTTCGTTGATGATCTCCTGGAGGTTCTTGCCCGAGAGGTACTCCATCACCAGGAACTGCTTCTTGGTCCGTTCGTCGATGATCTGTTCACCGAACTCATGCACAATGACGATGTTCTTGTGCTGGAGATTGGCTGACGTTTTGGCTTCGGCCTCGAAGCGCATGACCAGTGCCGGGTCGTCCTGGACGTTCAGCACCTTTATGGCGACTACACGGCCGACGGTTGGATCGAATGCCTTGTAAACGCGCCCAAATCCACCGCTCCCGAGTTCGCCGGTGATCTGGTATTTGCCGATGCTCTCCATGGCATTCTGTCGGTCCCTCAGTGGTCCGCGTAAATTATACCACCGGTGTCGAGGGTGTTCGGCAAAATCCAGGCGAGGACTTGATTGGGTTACATTCTTAGGAAAGACGGAAAGAAACCACGGAGGGCCGAATCGATGAAACGAATCTGCATCATTTTGCCGCTGCTGGCGGGTCTCGCGCATGGTCAGTCGCCCAGCATGCCCAAAGCGGAGTTGCTCTGGGCGGAAGGCGCTCCCGGGGCGCAGGGGACGCAGGACGAAGACCGGCCGACTTTGGCGCCCTACGTCGTGCCGCAGGGCAGGGGTACCGGAACCGCGGTGATCGTGTGTCCCGGCGGCGGATATGAGCACCTTTCCATGGACAAAGAAGGCGATCAGATTGCCCGCTGGCTCAATTCGCTTGGCGTTACGGCATTCGTGCTGAAGTACCGGCTGGGACCGAAGTACCACCACCCGGTGGAACTCGGAGACGCCCAGCGGGCGATCCGCACGGTCCGCTTCCAAGCGGCGGAATATCGCGTGCAGCCCGACCGCATCGGTATCATGGGATTTTCGGCCGGCGGCCACCTGGCGTCTACCGCGGGGACGCACTTCGACGCCGGTAATGCCGCAGCTTCCGACCCCATCGACCGCTCGAGCAGCCGGCCGGATTTTCTGGTGCTGGTCTATCCCGTAATCTCCTTTCACCCGCCTTACGTGCACAAAGGCTCCCTGCGCGCGCTCCTGGGCGAGCAGCCCGATCCCAAGCTTGTTGACGAACTTTCGAATGAACTGCAAGTGACCGCGCAGACTCCTCCCACCTTTCTGTTCCACACCTCGACCGATACGACTGTGCCCCCGGAAAACAGCGCGCTGTTCTACCTGGCGCTCCGCAAAGCCGGAGTGCCGGCCGAACTGCACATTTATGAGCGCGGTCCGCACGGCGTGGGGCTGGCACAGACCGATGAGGCTCTCTCCTCGTGGCCCGCGCGCCTCGCGGACTGGCTGCGGGGGCGCGGTTTGCTGAACTCGGCGGGCAAATAGTCGGATGATAAACGGAATGACGCGACGAGACTTCCTGGGTGCGGCCGTGGGAGCCGCCGGATCGCAGTTGATCGGGGCTCCGGCGCGAACCCCCAACCTCGTCTTCATCCTCTGCGACGACCTCGGTTTCGGCGACCTGGGCTGTTACGGTTCCAAGATCCGCACGCCGAACCTCGACCGCCTTGCCAGTGAGGGCGTCCGTTTCACCAACTTCTGCTCCGCCGACCCGGTCTGTTCGCCTTCACGGGCCGCGCTCCTGACGGGCCGGTATCCCACGCGCGTCGGCGTTCCGCGTGTGCTGTTTCCACAGGACCAGGAGGGCCTCAATCTTGACGAGACCACCCTCGCGAATGCGTTGAAGGCTCGCGCGTACCGAACCATGTGCATCGGCAAGTGGCATTTGGGGCGCCCGAACGCATACCTGCCCACCAGCCGGGGCTTTGACGAGTATTTCGGAATTCCTTACAGCAACGACATGAATCCCCGGGTGCTGATGCACAACACCGAGGTCATCGAGGAGACGGCCCCCCTGGAAACGCTCACCGGACGATATACCGCAGAGGCGAAGAAATTCATCACCGAGTCCAAGGGATCGAACTTCTTCCTCTACATGCCGCACACCTTTCCGCATATCCCGCTGGCGGCGTCCGCCCGCTTCCGCGGCAAGTCGAAGGAAGGGCTCTACGGCGATGTGGTAGAAGAGATCGATTGGAGCGTCGGCGAGGTGCTGAGCACCTTGAAGCAAAACGGGCTGGAACAGAACACCCTGGTCATGTTCTCGAGCGACAACGGGCCGTGGTACCAGGGCAGCCCCGGCAAACTCCGCGGACGGAAGAACACGACCTACGAGGGCGGCGTGCGGGAACCCTTTATCGCGCGGTGGTCCGGCCGGATTCCGCCCGGCCGGGTTTCCGACGCGCTGGCTTCGATGATGGACGTCTTCCCCACGGTGGCCAGGCTGTGCGGATGCGATCCGCCGCGGAAGGCGTTTGACGGCATCGATATCTGGCCGCTGCTCGCGGGCAGCAGGCAGTCGATCGAGCGCGCGCCGCTTCTGTACTTCGACAACTGGGACCTGCAGTGCGCGCGATGGATGAACTGGAAGCTGCACCTGGCGCGCCACAATACCGCGGCCTACACTCCTGCGCCGCCCGGAGGACGGCACAGCTTCCTGCTGCCGCGGCCCGAGTTATACAACCTGGCGAACGATCCGGACGAGAGTTACGACGTGGCGCCCGAGAATCCAGCGATTGTGGAACAGCTTCAGAACCGGATCGCCGCCATGCTCCAGGACTTTCCGGAACCCGTGCAGACGGCGTACGCGGAGGCCAAGGCTCGCGCCGTGGATCCCGCGGTGCCGGTGGGAGCGTACCCCCAGCCCGCGAAGAAGTAAGAAAGCGACCCGCGGCTTAAGCCGCCGCCTCGAGCGCAGCGACCCCGTGCCTTGCGGCCGCCGCCTTCACATAACTCGCGGTCCCCAACAGGAGTCCCGTGCCGAACACCGGCCAGTGGAACGCGTGCGGCGTTCCACCGGCCAGGATGTTCCGGTAATCCATGGCGAAGGAGACGACGATCACCAGGGCGCCCACGATGATGCCCGACCACTCGAGCGCGGCGATCCGCACGCTGCTGCCCGCGGCGTCGCGTCGGAGGTGCCACGATCCCGCGCCGATCATCACCGCCGATACCAGCATCGGCGCGAGCACGGGCCCGACCCAGGGCACGGGCACGAGGAACAGGATATCCCAGGTGAATACCGACGCCGGCCAGTCGAGCAGCACCTTCAGGAATCCGTAAAAAGTTATGTCCCAAATCCCGAAAGCGATCACGAACGCCGCCGCCCATTGGCCGGCGTTCCGGGCCAGTGCCAGCGCCATGGCCGCCAGCATGGCGATGGTCGCGACCTCACGGCCGAGTTCGATTGCCAGCGTCTTCATCTGCACGGGAGCCACGGCACGGATCTGGTCGAGGGTGAGGATCGGGAACAGATCGCCCGGAGCACGGTCCGGATACAGGCTCTGGACCGCCGGTTCGTGCAAAGCACGCAAATAGCTGACCACCGCGGCCTCCAGGTAGCCAAACGCGGCACCGAACAGAAGCAACGCAATGATGGTGCGTTTCCAGGGAACGGAGTGAGGATGGTTGGATTGCATGGCCTGAAACGAGAGTACGCGGCGGCAGGCGCCGGATGCAACGTGCTACTTCTTGCGCGGCTCCACAGTCACGGAGCCGGCCATGTCCTTTTCGTCCTTCTCGCCGTGGAAGTTGCAGTAGTACTTGTAAACGCCCGCCCTTTCGAATTTGTGCTCGAACTTGCCGTCCGCGGTCAAAGTGTCGGACTGGAACGAGCCGTCGTCCGCGGTGACGTTGTGGCGCCCGCCAACATCGTCCCACTCCACGGTCGTGCCTTCGGTGACCACAACGTCCTTGGGGTCGAAGCTGAAGTTCTGAACTCTGACCATGACCCTGTCGGGAGTCTTCGTCTTGGTCTGGGGCACCGGACTCCTGCTTGCGGACGAGGTCATGTACCACCTGGCATAGACGGCGAAGCCGAGGAGTGTGACCGACCACCAAAGCACCAGTGTGGTCCTCATCCAGCGCTTGTAGTTGTCGAAGCGGAGGGCCGCGGGAAGCAGCCTGGTGCCGGCCACCAGCACCACGTAGAGCCCGAGCAATTCAGCCGCGGTGCCCGCGAGGGCGTGGGCGAATGCCAGCCAGTAGTAGGAATCGGATAATCCAGCGGGAACCTGCGGCGCCACCTGGCGGAGGTACGATGGCCCCATGATGCGCGCAATCAGCACCAGGTTCACCAGCATTACCGAAGACTGGCAAATGCCGTGTGCCGTGTAGCGTCTTCGGCGCGCCAGGTACATGCCGCCCAGGAGGGCGAACGCCATGATGAAATGCAGCACCAGGTTCAGATCCGCCGACCTGCTGGCGCCGGTTCCCAGAAATCCTTCCATCCAAGAGTCTCCTGTGAGCAGTACAGTGTGAGCCCGTCGCCGGATTTCGCTTGGCGAAAGACCGCTTCCGCGGCAAACCGTCAGCCGATAAGCCGACTATATTGTCATAGCCATGAAGCCGCCGTCCACCGTGACAATCGAGCCGGTGACGAACGAGCTGGCTTTGCGGGAAGCCAGGTATACCGCGGCGCCCACCAGTTCCTCAGCCTCGCCGAAACGGCCCATCGGCGTGTGGGCCAGGATGCTGGCCACGCGCTCGGGCGTCAGCACCTTGCGGTTCTGTTCCGCCGGAAAGAACCCCGGAATGATGGCATTCACGCGAATGTGGTGCGGGGCAAGCTCTCGGGCCAGGAATCTGGTGATCTGATTGACCCCGCCTTTGGCCACGCTGTAAGTGAACACCCTGGAGAGCGGCGGCCCCGAGGAAGCCGAGCTGATGTTGATGATTGACCCGCCGCGCGCGGCGTCCGCCATGGCCTTGCCAAATACCTGGCACGCCAGGAAAACGCCCTTCAAGTCGATGTCCAGGATGCGATGCCATTCTTCTTCGGAGATCTCGAAGAACGGAGTCGCGGAGTTGACTCCGGCCGCATTGATCAGAATATCGATCCTTCCGAACCGCTGGAGCACCGAATCGCGCAGTCTTGTGAGATCGGCCTTGCTGGTGGCGTCGCAATGGAAGCCGGCGGCCTGGTGCCCCTGCGCCACGATCGCGTTTGCCCGCTCCTCGGCATGCTCTTGCGTTCTTCCGGCGATGGCGACCTTTGCGCCGGCGGAGGCCAGTCCTTCCGCCATCGCGCCGGCGAGCACGCCGCCGCCACCGATCACGATTGCTACATCGCCTGCCAGGGAGAACAGTTCCGTTGCGGACATAAACTAGATGGTAGCAGCCGAGCGGTCAGCGGACCGGTCACTTTCCGTCGATCATTTTCCGTCAATAAATGCGGCGGACGCTCCGACCCACTCGAACCCCTTGTTGTGGTCCACTCCCATCTGAGCGCCGCGGCCCATGCGGATGATGGTGTTTACCGCGCGAAGCTCGTCGAGCCAGATATACATGATCCGGATTTCGAACTTCGTGTGGCCGGCGGGCGTTTCGATCAATGGCTCAAAATCGATGCGCTCCTGCAGGATGTATTGGCTTCGGCGTTCCGGGGGAATGGCCGCGAGTTCCCCGGCCGACGGGCCGACGATCACACCCGCGCCGGCGAATGAATAGAGCGGCTTCAGCACATAGCGCTCGGGATCCCGGACTTCCTGCGCGCGATCCAGAAACTCGGTCCGCGGCACGGCGGAGTGTCGCAGGTAGGGCAGGGAAAACTTGCTCAGGCGAAAGAACCAGTTGGGATGGCCGGCCCACTCTACGTCCAACTCATCGCGGAAATCGAAAGCCAGCGAGATTCCTTTTCGTTCCAGCTCATCGACAATCGCGCGGTTGTAGATGCGGCGGATGGGTACCTCGACTCCGCCGCGATCGTAATACAGCCGGTTCCCGTGCTTGCGAACGGCCGCGATGTCCACGGTCGGGACGCCGAACATCTGCTCCGTGCAACGGAAATCCGCTCGCGTCTTCTGGTGGCTGGGATCGATCTCGAGCAGGACCACGTTCTCGGGATCATGATTGCCCACAATCGCCCGCCGCAGGAGCGAGCGGTAAGCAAAAAGCTGGAGGCCCTCCGGCAGCGTCGCGAAGTTCGCGCCGATCTCGTAGGCTTCCCGGTAGCATTCCGACATCACGGGCTGGTAGGCGTACAGGGTGGGGAAACCCTGGATCTCTACCAGCTTCGGCTCGTGTTTGGCATCCAGGCCGAAGTCCGCTTGCAGGAACAGCGGGCGCGGATCTTCACCAGGAGCGCGGTAGGCTTCCGGAATTGCGTCCCGCGACTCCTGCTGGTACTGCGGATCGGCCAGCAGTTGCTCCACCATTTCGCGGCCGTAGCGCGCCAGGGTGGAGACCAGGCCGGGATCCAGGAAGACGGGGGTCTCGCAGTGCCGGAACTGAGTTTCTTCGCCCGTACGATCCTGCAAAAGCTGCAGGAAGCGAGCATATTTCGCAGGCGTATAGTTGCGATTGAACCACTGGCGGTACGAAGGAATCAACGGAGAAGACTCCGTTCGACATTCTAACAGCCGCGCACGGTGGTGAAACTACGCGGCGCCCGTGTCCCTGGCGCGTTCGAAATCCCTGGAGATTCGCTGAGAAATCCGCGACCGGGAAACCGCATCAAGGGAAGTCGCTGCGAGACGATCTTCGAGGACTTCGTGGCTGACCATCGCATGCCGGACGAGGGCGCAGTTAAAGCCCAGGTCCTTCTCGCGCCCGGCGGCGTACTTCGAAATGGCGAGATCGTGAATCTCCGGGCAGCCTGCGCGACGTCGTGCGGCGGAGGGGATCGGGGCGACCGAAAGAGGGTACCTCAGGAGGTCAGCCGTGCACCAGGTACATGAACCAACCACCGCCGAAGATGCTCACGACGCAGGCGAGGAAGATGTAGGCGCCGACGTAGGCGCGCTCGCGCGCGGGGCGATCGCCGGGTATGGCGGCGGCGCCCGAGACCAACAGGGCGAGCAGCAGCGTGTAGACCGGGTGTGACATCAGCGGCCCGCCTTTCGCAGTTCCCAGGCATCCGCCAACGCGAACATATTGAGGACTCCAGCCACCACCAGCAGGACTGTCCCGTACTCGTGCAAACGGCCATCGAGGAAGCCCGGGGAGTAATCGAAGAACCGCGCCAGCAGATAGGGTCCGCCGGCCAGCGTCTTCATGAGCGCGCTTGCTTGCGCGAGGAGAGTGGTGAATCCGTCCAGGCCCTGGAGTTCGCCGGCTTGCGGCCATAAAAGACCGCCCTGCAGAACGATGCCGATGGCGAAGGCGACTGAAACCAGTAACAGGGAAAGCGCGAATTGGAACCTGCGCCCGATCAGCAGATAGCCTCCGCCGGGAAGCAGCCAGCCCAACAGCGCCAGTGCAGCAGCAGGAACGGGCCGGCGCTTCATTGCGGGCCTCCGGTCTCTTCGGCCGCCTGGGACCGCGGCACCAGGAGCATGCGCTCCCATCGCGTCTTAGTAAAGATGTGGAGGGTCACATCCAGAACGTGCTTCGCGGACCAGTCCTCCAGTTCGTCCGTGGGGGCATCGAATGACCAGTACACGACCAACGGTTTGCCGACCACATATTCGCGCGGCACAAATCCCCAGTAGCGGCTGTCAGCCGAATTCTCGCGGTTGTCGCCCATGACGAAGAGCGATCCGGGAGGCACCACGACTTCGCCATTGCGGACGTGGTGCAGAAGCATGTCGCGGCCTCGCGGCGTGGTGTACAGATCGGGCGCCGCCGGGAAATCGTCGCGGTAGGGGTCTCGCCAGGAGGCGATGTGCTGGGTGTAGGGTTCTACCAGGAAGCGCCCATTGCGCACCACCTGTTTGTTCACCAGGCGGATGCGGTCGCCGGGCAGGCCGATCACGCGCTTGACGTAGGTCTGGCGGACGTCCTCGGGGTACAGCAGCGCGATGATGTCGCCGCGCTCGACGTCGCGGTACGGCAGCAGGCGGCGACCTTCGGCGCCCGGGTCGGCATAGGCCAGCCGATCGACGAGCATGTGGTCGCCGATGCGCAGGGTATTCTCCATGGAGCCGGTAGGGACCACGTATGCCTGGACGAGGGTCGTGGTGGCGAACAGGTACACCAGGATGGTCATGGCCCATTCGGCGACGAAGCCGCGCGGGGAGGGCTTGCGGCCGATCTTCCAGACGGAGCGCAGATGGCCGAGGGTGTTGGGAGCGGCGGTGCTGATGGCGTCGCTGCCCTCGCGCACGGTGGTGGCGAGCCAGTCGAGGCCGCTGCGGAGGGCAAAGCTCAGCAGCCGCCGACGCCCCTGGGTTCGCACCAGGTAGCTGCAGCGGTCGCGGAAGATCTGCTGCATTTCGCCGCCGAACTGGAGGCGGAACTGGCGGGGATAGGAGTAAAGCAGCAGCGCGTAGATTTGACAGAACCAGCGGATCAGGAAGGATGCAGGCATCAGGCTTTCCCTCCGGCCAGGCTGGGCCTCGCGCGGTCGAGCAGCCGCCGCGATTTGGCGGCGTGGACTGCGTTCGCGAGGCGTTGCGCTTCGGCCCTGACGACGGACTGTCCCAACTCGGTCATGCGGTAATAACGGCGCCGCTGATCGTCCAGCGCGGGGTCGGGGCGTTCCTCGGACTCTTCGACGAGTCCGGCCGCGAGCATTCGTTTCAGGCAGCCATAGAGCGTGCCGGGGCCGAGTTGGAGGGCGTCGTCGGTTTGGCGGGCGACGTCCTGCATGATGCCGTACCCGTGACGCTCTTCATCAGCGAGCGCCAGCAGGATATGAAATACCGGAGGCGTCAGCGGGAGCAATTCTCGAGGCGATGGCGTCTTCTTCATAATACATCCGTTACGGATATAATAGACGATGCGGGAGGGGCAGTCAATACCTGTTTGTGTTGTGCCGGGCGGGGACGGGTGTACTACTCTGCGGTGTTTTCGCCAGTAGCCACGGATGCGCCGTGTCTGGAATGCCAGTGCGACCGAGCCCCCGGGTGGCCCGCCGTTCGAAGATACAATCAACGCGGTTCCGGCCAAATTTGCGCGCTCGAGGTTTGTGGTGAGAGCACCACAAGAACGGATTGGAGGATCCTCGTCAGCGTGTCGATTTGCCAAACAACGACTGGCCTGCGCCCGTCAGTTCCCGAGGCCGAAAGGGGCCGAGGTCAGCCCACCCGATCTCTCCTCGTTTCAACGCTGCTCACCGGCCGAAGCACGCCATTCTCGTACTGAGCTTCCACCAGTCTCACGACCCCAATCGCAGCACGCGCCACCAATAAGGGCGCCGTGCCTGTCCGGGCGGCACATTGACTCAGCTTGTCTCGAATCAACGCTAAGGTTATTCCACGCGGTCCAAGGTCATGAATTCCTGAATATGAGGGTGCTTCGACTGCACGAGGCCTTCGGTGGGCCCGAAGTAGATCACGCCGCCCTCGTACAAAAAGACGACGCGGTCGGCGACTTTGTACATCAGATCCAGGTCGTGCGTCACGACCACGGAGGTCAGCTTTAACTGGCGTTTGAGGCGCAACATCATGTCGCTCAGGTGGCCGGACATGATCGGATCGACCATGGTGGTGGGCTCGTCGTAGAGAATGCACTGCGGCTGGGCGGCAACGGCGCGGGCAATGGCGACAGCGCGCTTGTAGCCGGTGGACAGGTCGGAGGGATAGGCGTTGTGGGCTTCCGCGATATCGACCATTTCGAGGAGGCCGTTCACCACATCCTCTTTATTCTGGGCGTCGTAGTCCTCACGCAATTCGAGCGAAAACAGGACATTCTCCGCGACCGTCATGGAATCGAACAGGGCTCCGGACTGGAACACCATGGTCACCTTCTTGCGGATGCGGCGCAGTTCGGTCTCGGTCATGTCGGTGATGTCCTCGTGCGCCACGATCACGCGACCGCTGTCGGGTTTGAGAAAGCCCATGATATTGGACAGGGTCACGGATTTGCCGACGCCGCTGCGGCCGATGATGGCCACGGTCTCACCGGGATTGACGTGAAAATTGGAATCGACTAAAACCGGCCGGTCGAACGTCTTATACACGTGCCGGAACTCTATGTAGTGCGGGTAAGAATCACTTTGCGGCATATCCGGCCCAATCCTCGGGGGTGTTGACGTTTTGGAACGGTGTGAGTTCGGGGAAGGGGAAGACGGCGACGCGCAGCCCGTGGAAGGCGATGGTCACCTTGCGGACACCGGCGGCGAAAGCAGCGTCGAGCGCCTGCTGCGAGCGGCGGTGGTAGACGGCGCAGAGCGGTTCGAGGAGGCCGGAGGGCCCGGCGGGAACCAACACGTCAGGGTCTTCCCGTTCGGCGGCGTCGAGCAGTGCGGTCAGGATGGCTGCCGAGACCTCGGGCATGTCGCAGGCAACCACCAGGTTCCAGACGGCGGCGTTGTGCTGGAGCACGGTGAGGATGCCGCCGAGCGGGCCTTCGCCGGGGTAAATATCGGGGAGGATGTCATAGCCGACCGAACCGAGCCGGGAGGGATTCCCGACCAGGGTGACGCTACCGGCGGCCAGTTCGACAGCCCGGGCCACGAATCCCGCCAGCACGCCCCCGCGATACGGGAGCAAGGCTTTTTCGCGTCCCATGCGGGAACTGCGGCCGCCCGCCAGAACGAACCCCGCCCGCTTCACAGAGAAATGATAACATTGGGGGTTAGCGTTGGGGACGGTATGGAGGGGCACGCGCATCGTCTTCCTGGTACCAGTACAGACCGGACGCTTCAGCAGTTCCAGGACGTTTTCTCTTCGTGTTCTCCGCGTTCGAAGGCACGGCGCCGGCCTTCCGGCATTTGTCGGGTTGGGGTTTTCTCGTGTTTCCGCAAGGAGTTAAACATTTTGATGCACTTTTGTTCTACACTGGTCTGGAGTACGGCATGGGGGGCGATGGTACTGTACGCAGGCGAGTCCGGCGGCCAACCCCAGCGCATCACGAGTGTGGTTCGGGCGGATCTGAAGACCGGGAAGCTGGTGAGGAGCGTGATCGTGACTCCGAAGACCGTGGGAGAGCAGAGGGTGGCC
>Ga0335077_10005516_pt1 | contig 15523 bp, 15 predicted proteins | sample Lox_Sample_31_FD_207151 | JGI IMG/M metagenome (GOLD analysis project Ga0335077, IMG submission 207151) | Soil microbial communities from Loxahatchee National Wildlife Refuge, Florida, United States - Lox_Sample_3.1 | ecosystem: Environmental > Terrestrial > Soil > Wetlands | place: USA... | reverse complement strand
TGAACGCCGGACCGGCCCCAAGGCTGCCTATCCCGGCGGACCAAGCGGGCCTGACCAAGCTGAGGGCGGCGGCGATCTGGCTGATGTGCGCGCCGGCCACACGGATAGTAGCCGCGCGGAATCTGGCCTATGCCGGATGTAAGCCGATGACGGAGCCATCCTTGTGCGCGGCCGACACGATCGCTAGGCGGCCAATGAGCGTGCTGGGCGGTAAATAATTATGCGAAAGGGCAATGCTCTATATTCGGCATGTACGACGTGTCTGCTATGAGTTCGCCGCGCCAGATCGGCCCGATCTGTGCATGGCCATCAGGCAAAGTCGCAAGAGTCACGGCCGAGCATACGGCGGGTCGGCGTGCGCATGCGCAATACGGCATAGGTTACGGACCGTAATGCGCTTGTCAGCCGCCTGCCGTCGGCTCGTCATCCTGGTGCTCGCCGGTCAGCCTTTCGGCCGCCAGCAGGCGCGACCGGTTAACCGCCTCTGGCTCCAGGCGCAGCGCAGCCCGCCGCCGGTCCAGGCCGGCCGGATCACGCACTTGCCACAACTCCAGCACACCGTCGCTGAACTGGTACTGAGTTCCGTGGATCTGCGGCTCACCCCGCTCCATCAGCACCCGGTTCGTCAGGTACGCCAGATCGGCCGGGCTGGCATCATCCCGCGCCACCGCATCCTGCAGCAGGGGCAGGCACTCCTCCTGCGCATCCGGCGGCGCGTGCTGGGCCAGCACCCAGGCCGCATGCGCGCCCGCCTCACCAACCAGCCGATGGCCGGGCCACCGGTGCAGGGCTCCGGCGTGTTCCGTGAATGTCCGTTTCTGTCCTAATCGAGGCCGTGAAGGCGGAGGGTCTCGGCGGGAGTGGCATGGTCGCGCCGCCCTGCGGGACCAGGGTTCCACGCGCTTGTTCCCGCGTTCACAGGTTGCTGGCCAGGAACGTCTTCAGCGCGGCGCGCAGCTGGGCGGAGAACGGTAGCGACTCGTTGTAGTCTGCCCTTGCCCTGGTGATATTCACCTGTAGGGAGATGTCCTCTTTGAGGAAGTGGTCGACCCCGGCCAGGTGCACGTAGTCGAGCCTGGCCGAGGCTTGCGCCAAGCCTGCGGCGAGGTGGTCTTCCAAGGCGGATGGGACCTCGATGTCGGCGTTGCTGCAGGTGAGCAGTACCGGCGTGTGCGCGCGGAGGTAGGCGGCGACCGCGGCGGGGTCGTAGCGGTCGATCTGCACCGCCTCGCGCAGCGGCTGCTGGAACACCCGCGCCGGCCCCGCCCCGGGCGACATCCCGGGCGGCAATGTGCCGGTACGGCGAAGCGACGCGACCATCCGGGCGATCGCCTGCTGCTGGCTCCGCGCCTGGGCGGCCGTTTCGTAACCCTGCTGGATGGCAACCGTGTCCGACGCGATCGTCGACTGCTCGACCAGGTCGAGGAAGCGCATGGGGACGGGCTCGAGCAGCACGACGGCGTGGACTATGGGCGCGGGGCCGGCGAGCCCGGAGGCGAGCAGCAGCGCGTAGATCCCGCCCTCGCTGTGCCCGAACACCGCCAGCCGGGTCTGGTTGACCTGCCGCTGCCCGGCCAGGAAGTCCAGCGCGGCGGCGGCCTCTTGCTCGTAGGTCCCGAGCCCAGCCTGCCCGGGATGCGCGGCGTACTTGCCCCATCCGGTCTGGCCGCTGCCCAGCTTGTCATAGCGCAGGCTGGCCACCCCGTCGGCTGACAGCCAGTTGGCCACCGCTTGGAGCAAGTTCCGGTGCGGCTGGCCCGGGTCGTTGTCGTTGCGGTCGGTCGCCGACCCGTAGCCGGCGATCAGCAGGGCGGCCGGGACCGTGCCCGCGGCCGCGTTGCCGGGATGGGTGTAGGTGCCGTGTATGGTGACCCCGCCGGCCTCGAACGTGACTGGCTGGGCTACCCACCCGGGCGCGAGCGGGGGGATCACGCTCGCCGGCGACGAAGCCGTCGGCGCCACTTCGCGGGTCTGCATGTTGCTGACCAGGCCGTGGGCGTCCACCGTTACATCGGTGCGGAACCGCTGTCCGCCTCGGACGGACACGACGAACGCCGCGGAGTTCGGCTGCGTGCTCGTGACGGAGACCAGGCCGAGCTGCTGCCACTTGGCGAAATTGGCGTTGACCTCAGCCGGGGTCATGGTGCCGAGAAGCGCCGGAGCGATATGGGCGCGGAGCGCGGCAGCCGGAATCGGCAGCCTCCCAACCGCCCGGAACAGCCACTGCGCCTGGACGCCGGCCGGGGTGCTCGGGAACGCTGGTTTAGGACCCGCAGATGGCGGAGGGCTGCTGCCGCACCCGGCCAGGAGCAGGCCCACCACAGCCACAGCTAGCAGGGCAGACCGGCGCCACCCGGCCGTTCGCGGCCGAGGCCGGCTCGTGGTCGGTGCGGGTGCGGGGTAATAGATTGTGGTGGTCTTAGCCCGGCCGCCCGGGAAGGCCAGCTTCGGGAGCCCCATGACACGCCTTTGCCTTCCTGATGAGGCTCCCGCCGAGCAGGTTCTCATAGCGGCGACGCCGTCCAAGGTCTCCGCGGGAACCGCATCTGCCCGGAGACGTCCACGTCACGTGGGGCCGATAGGTTACAGGGCTGACGCAGACGCCCCCTGATTCAAGCCTGCCCGTACGATGCCGGGCGGCCAGAGCCGCACGGCCTGTCATCCCGGGACCTACGCCCCGTCATCACAGGTCCATTCTGGCCTCGATGGCCAGTGTTAGCGGCCACGTTGTCTGCACATCGTCTGGCAGCGTTTGATGTGCACGTTCTGGCGGGTCGTTGCTGGTGATGCGGTGGCCGGTTCAGGGCCGGGGTTGTCAAAGAGGCTGGCGAGCGTGTCGATGATGTCGAGGAGCAGCGTGTTGATGCTGGCTTGCTGATCGGCGGCGTGCTGGGCGCGGAAGCTTCCGGCAAGGCGGTCCCACTGTGCAACTGCCTGCTGCTTGTGCTCGGCGGCCTGGTGCCCGGCTTGGTATCCGGCCTGCCACCAGCGCAGTGCCTCGGCGCGGGTCAGGCTGCGGGCGGGGGCTGGGGGTCAGTGCGGGGCGGCTGGTCAGTCACGGGTGAGCTCGGCGACGGCTTTCTTTGCGCAGGCATCGTCGACGAGGTCCTGTCCGGCGGTCGCGGCGGCCATGAGGGCGGCGGTGGCGGCGTTGTTGAGGGCGCGAGGCAGCCCGCCGGCGACGCGGTGCAGCCGGGCGATGGCGTCGTCGGCGAAGACGGGGGCTTCACGTCCGGCGAGTTTCATGTGATGGCGCAGGTAGGCGGCTGATTCGGCCAGGTCCATCGGCTTGATGGTGAACCTGTGGGGTGCCAGAAGTCTGCATACCCTGTGAGCTGCGGCGACGGCCAGAGTCAGCTGTACGGCATCATGACCATCCATGTCCTTGCGCCTGCCCTACCTCATCTTCGTCCGGCTCTGCAGCTGGCTGGTCCTGATCGGTCGTTCAACCGCATCCAAGGATGCCGAGCTGCTCGTGCTGCGATATGAGGTCGCCGTCCTGCGCCGGACACATCCCCGGCCACGGCTGGATTGGGCCGACCGGGTGGTCCTCACCGCGCTGATCCGGCTCCTGCCAGCTAAGCTGCAGATGCACCGGCTCATTACGCCAGGTACCGTCCTACGCTGGCACCGCCGTCTCGTCGCCCTGAAGTGGACTTACCCGCACCGCTCAGGACGGCCTCCGGTCAGTGCCGAGATCGCCGCGCTGATCGAGCGGCTCGCCACCGAGAACAGCAGCTGGGGATACCAGCGGATCCAGGGCGAACTGCTGAAACTCGGCCACCGGGTCAGCGCGTCCACGATCCGCCGGGTCCTCAAAGCCCTGAAGATCCCTCCGGCACCGCAACGGCACAACGACACAACCTGGCGGCAGTTCTTGCACACCCAGGCAGCCACGATGCTCGCGACCGACTTCTTCCACGTGGACTGCGCGGTGACCCTGCAGCGCCTGTACTGCCTGTTCGTGATCGAGGTCAGCAGCCGTTACGTACACATTCTCGGCGTCACCGCGAACCCGGACTGCGCCTGGACCGTGCAGCAGGTCCGCAACCTGCTGATGGATCTAGGTGACCGCGCCGACGGCTTCCGGTTCCTGGTCCGGGACCGGGCCGGGCAGTTCACCGCGGCGTTCGACGCAATCCTAGCCGACGCCGGTATCTCGACTTTCGCAGTTACGCGGCTGCCGCGTCCCAGGCTGCGAGGACGGCGCGGATTTGCCCGGGTGTGGGCTGAGTTGTACGGGCTGGCGAAATTCGGGCGGCGATCATCGTCCGGCGCAGCTTGATGACCATGTCCTCGAAGGCGGGTTCGTGCTTGGTGCGGTACCAGGGCTGGGCGGCGCGGCGGTCGTCGATGTCGGCCGGGTGATGGCCGTAGCGGGTGTACCAGCAGATGATCAGGGTGTGCACGAGCATGGCGAACGGGACGGTGCGCTCGACGGCGCGCTGGGCCCGGTTGCGGGCCTCGCCGGCACCTAGGACGTTGCGGGCGTCGGCGAACGCCTGCTCGATGCCCCACCGGGCGGCATACCGTTTCACCAGGGCGGCCGGGCTGGCGTCCGGGTCGGTGGTGACCAGGGCCAGGTCGTATCCGCTGGTTGTGCGCTGGTTGCGGGCCAGGATCAGGCGGACTTGGCGGGTACGCCAGGACCCGTACCACAGGCAGGTGACGGCAGCGACCTGCCGGGTCTCCCGGCGGCCGTAGGCGATGACGGTGACCGTGGCCCAGCGCGCGGCGGCGGCGATGTCATCGGCGGTGCCGAGCCGTTCGCCCCTGGCGCGGGGGCGGCCCCGCCTGCCGGTGCGCGGCGGGGCGAGGTCATACAGCACCGCGTTGCGGGGATCCGGCAGGTCCAGGTCACGGTCCCCGGCAGGGTGCGCAGCGCCGGGCCGTGATAGGCGGCATCGGCCACCACGTGGATGATCCGGCCGGGGAAGGCCACGGCGAGCTGGCGGACCAGGGCGGCGGCGGTCTCCACCTTGCCGGGGCCCGCGCCCTTGCCGGGCAGGTGGAGGCGGGCCAGCACCGGTAGGCCCACCTCGCGGGAGCAGAACGGCAGCCGGACCAGGATGGCCACCGCGACGAAGCAGGTGCCGTAGCTGAGCTTGTCCTTGGCCGGGGAGCTGCCGTCGTGCTGCCACCCGGCCCCGTGCACCTTGCGCCCGGCCCGGCGGAACACCGAGTCATCGACCGCCACCCGCAGGTCCGTGCCCGGTTCGGTCAGCGTCAGCACCACCAGTTGCGCGACCGCCAGGCCCAGCTGGTCAAGCTCCCAGCGGGCCCGGGCAAAGAAGTAATGCGCCCGGTCATGCGGCCAGGCGCGCTGCACGGCAGCTGCCAGCAGCATGCCCACCACCGTGCGGCGGCGCACCTGGCCCGCCAGCCCCGCGGCTAGCCCGCAGAACGTCACGAACGACGGCGCGGTGAAACACGGGCGCAGCGCCCCCAGCAGCACGGCCAGCGAGGCCGGTAGGGTCAGTCCAGGAAGCATCGGCGGATCTCCTCAGCACGAGGCGGATATGCACACCGCCGATGCTTCCGCGTTCACGCCGCCTCGTCATCCCCGGACCGGCGCAGCCTTCCTTATCCAAAAACAGGTTCGACACACCGGTGTCCCGCCGTCTCAAAAGTGCGAAACACCAGTGATATAGAACAGGCCGGAATCGGCGCCGGGAGCCATAGAAATACCAGTGGCCGGCCATCGCCGGCTCCTGGTACAGCCACGGGTACCGCTTCCCGGTCGCCCGGTCCCGGCGCTGCGCGGTCCGCCACACCCGGTTCTTCTCCTGGGCCACGCCGGCGAACAAGATGCACTCCCCGCCGTGATGCCCGGCCAGGTACTCCTTGGCGACCTGGTCCTTGCTCTGCCCCTTGGTGAACCGGACCAGGTCCAGCCGGCGCGTATCGACGTAATGGCGGATGCCGGCGCCGAACCGCGCGGTCATCGGCAGCATCAGCGCCGAGGAGACGAACCGGTTGCCGCGGTGCTGGCAGAAGAAATTGCAGATGCTCTGCCCGTACTGCAGCCGCGGCTGCCGGAACGTCAGCATCACCCGGCCGGTGCACCGCACCTCCAGCATCACGTGACCGGACAGGACCTCAGCGGCAGTACGCGGTAGCGTCATAACGGGCTCCGGCTCGAGGCTCGGCCGGCAACGGCCACCCGACCGCTGCAAGCGGCGAATGAACAGTCACATTGTGAACTGCCTTGGGCCCCGGCCGGAGCCCCCGCCCGCTACAGCCCGCCCGCGCGCAGACACCAGCCCGCACGCGCATGCCTCGTCGGGTTGGGGCGAAGCCCCGCTATATATACGAGCCGATGAATTACTCATTTCGGCATGTGGGTGAGGTGTCGCACCTCCGCTGCGCCAGGCCGGGGACGGGCTGCCTGGCTTGTCAGTGCGCGGTGGCCAGGCGCTGGATGTAGGCCCGCTCGCCGGGCCCGAACCAGGGCGGTGATCCGGCCGCGGCGTTCTCCGCGACCCGGCCGGGGTGGGCAGTGGCGGCCAGCGAGACGTGCACCCGCGGGTCGGACAGGCCCCACTTGATCAGGGCCTGTGCCCAGGTGGTGACCCCGAACGGGCGCAGCGGCTCCAGCTCGGCCGGGCCGGGCGGCCGGCGCACCAGCTGCCCCTCGCCGAGCGGCCGCATCAGCAGCACGCCCAGGCCGAGCTCGCCGGCCAGCGCCAAGATGGTCTGTTCGACCTCGCGCTGGGCCGGGTTGTAGGGCACCTGCACGGCGTCGATCCGGCCGCTGGCCATCAGCTCGGCGAGCTCGCCGAAGGCCGCCGCGGAGTAGTGGGTGGCGCCGATCAGGCCGACCTGCCCGCGGTCCCGGGCGGCCTCGAGCATCCTCAGGTGCGCGGGCCAGGAGACGAGGTTGTGGATCTGCATGAGGTCGACCCGGCCGCCGTACCAGGCCGCCGCGCGGGTCAGCTGCGCCGCGCCCTCCTTCGCGGACGGGGTCCAGATCTTGTCGGCGATGAGCACCTGGTCGCGCTGGCCGTCCAGGGCGTCGGCGAGCAGCCTCTCGGCCTGGCCGTACATCGGGGAGGTGTCGAACAGGGCGATGCCGGCCGCGATCGCGGCGCCGGCCAGCTCGCGGTGCCGGCCCGCGGCCGCGGCGGCCTCGAGCCGCCGCCAGGTGCCCAGCCCGACCACCGGCACGCTGACCCGGCCCCGGCCCAGGTTCCGGTTCTCCATGTCCGCCACCCCTCGCTCAGTCCGGTCCCCCAGTCCCTGATGCCATCAATGATCCGCGACCAACCGCGCTCGCGCGCCGCGTCGCCGCAGAGCACCTCCGCTGACGCCAGGCCGGTGATCGTGCCCGGGCATCTAGCCCGGCCGGCAGGACCGCTGGCACCGGGCCGGCCACGGCCCTGCCACGCCCCGCTGAGCGCCGCCGCCACCGGGCACGTCACTGCACCGCGCCGCGCCACGGCGGGACCGGCAGCTCAGATAATCATCAGCTGATGGCAGCCGGGGCGTGCGCATGCCCGGCGGCGATTGCATCCGCAGCTGTGGCTTGGATGGTTTCGGCCAGCTTCCGCGCATGGCCGGACGAGAGCGGGTCCGAGCTCAAGGCGGCGGGTGCTACCGCGATCCGGGCGACGGCGCATCTTGGTCGCGGGCGCCTGACTCAGATTGGATGAGACAGGACAGCGGTGCCTGCGGGCAGCCGTTAGTCCCCATCGCACCTCAGAGCAGCGTCCAGTTTTTTTCGAATTATACCGTTCTAGCTGGAGCCCCGTTACGGAATCGAACCGTAGACCTTCTCCTTACCATAGGGTTCCGATCGGCGTTCCCACCAGGCATTTCGCCGGAAGGCCAGATCAGAGGCTCTGATTCAACTCGGTTGGGCCAGGTTCAGGCCGGTTCGCGCCGGATGCGGCCTCCCAAATTCCTCCCAACCGGCCACTGAGGAGGAGCCCATGCCCCACCCCGGTTTCGCCCGGCCTGACCTGTGTTCGATTCGCACTGCTGGCGAGCAGGCAGAGCCTGCAGGAGCAGTCCACGGGGGGCTCAGCACCGACGGCAATCCGCTGGCCGACGATGACCCGCGCGCTCCCCTGGCGAGCGGCATCGACCGCGCCATCCGTCTGACCACCGCGGCGGCCGTACTCGCCGTGGCCGGCATCGCGGCGTATGTCTCCTACTGGCACGCCTACGCGGTGGTCCGGGCACACGGCGAGACCGGGATCACCGCCCGGCTCGAGCCGGCCACGATCGACGGCCTGGTCTACGCCAGCTCGATGGTGGTCCTGTACGCAGCCCGGCACCGGCTGCCGGTACCCTCGCTGGCCCGCTGGCTGCTCGCGCTGGGCATCGCCGCGGCCCTCACGGCGAACATGGCCCAGGGCTGGTCACATGGTCCCGTCGGGGCGGTGGTCGCTGCCTGGCCGGCGGTCAGCCTGGCGGGCTCTTACGAGCTTCTCGTCTGGCTCATCCGCACCTGCGGGCCGGCAGCACGCAGGCCGTCGGCAGTGCACCGCTGCGAAGATGCGGCCTGCCGTGCCGCAGTGCATCCTCTCCCGGTCCCAGCCAGTGACGGCGATCGCTCCGGAGGGAGCGAACGCGGCACGCCAGACCCGGCGTGGCGGCCCGCGGGTCAGCCCGCCGTGCAGTCGCCATGCTCGCCCGCGGGCAGCGTGCCGATGAGGTGCTGGCGGCCAGCGCTGTCAACGACGCGGCGGTGGCCGCGTACCGGCTCAGCGTGCAGGCCGGCAACCCGCTCTCGGAACGCCGGCTCGCCCAGATGTTCGGACGCACCTCCCGCCGCTGGGCCCGAGCCAGAATCACTGAGGCCCGGCAAGCACCGCCGCTCCCAGACTCGCCTAGCAACCCGGTCACGGCTTGAGGCCTTAGCGAGTTCCCTGCGATTGAGACGGCGAGCGGGCGATGGTGCGTGCCAGCCTAGGCCGGGGCTGGCTCCTGCTGGACCGGCTGGCTCGCGGACCCCGCCGTTCGCTGCTGGTGCAGCAGGCGCGCCCGAGAGGCGGCGATCTCGCCCAGCGCCGCCTCCCGTCCCTCGAAGCCCGACGCCGTCCACCACTAGCAGCTGGTCGCGACGGGCGAACCAGTCGAACAGCGGCTGGGTCTGCTCGTCATACAACCTCAGCCTGCGGCCCAGTCCGGCTTCGGGTGGGTGAGCTGACGCCGTAGTACCGCGATCTCGTGCCGCAACACCAAGATCTCCAGGTCTTTCGAGGCGTCGCTACGGGCGAGCAGCGCAAGCCACGCGAACGCGCGGGACACGGCGAGGTATACGAGGCGGAAGAGCACCAGCGCTGAGGATAGAAGACCAGCTCAGGTGCTCTGCACGAGTTCTGGCACCCGACAGGCGCGGCGGAAGCCACGTTGTCGGCGCTGGAGACCTAAGCTCTCGCGCCTCAGGTTGCGTCTGTCCCGCAGTGCGGAACGGCGCCCTTGCCAGGCGGAGACGACGGGAACCACACTGTGGCGCACGACGCACTCCGTTCGACCTCGATCGGATGGGTGCCCTAGCCGCTGCGGAGCGCCGGCAGCGCTCGGCGCTGCTACCCGGCCACGCACGGCATGAACGGAGGAACCATGCCCGGTCTGGCTCGATCCGAGTGGTATGACCTCACCAGGGACATGAACTGGACCCTGTCCTACGTAGACGCCGACCAGGCGTGGCCTCAGGACCTGTCGAACACCTACGGTATCCCGGCCGAGGGCTGGTGGGGCTGGGACGAGCCTTACAAGATCACCTACGCCGAGTACGTGCACAACCAGGTCGGCAAGGACGCCGGCGTGTACTCGGTGAACTCGGTGATCGGCCGGTCCCGGATGTTCGATGAGCTGGATCCCGGGTGGAAGTCGGCGATCATCGCGCACTACGGGGCGATCGCCATACCTGAGTATCTCGCGGGCATCGGCGAGTCCCGGATGGGCCGTTTCGGCCGGGCCGCCGCGTGGCGCAACATGGCTACGTTCGGCTGCCTGGACGAGACCAGGCACGGCCAGATCCAGGCCTACTTCCCCTATACCCTGCTCGGCAAAGAGCCCCGGATGGACTGGGCGCACAAGACCCTGCATACCAACGAGTGGGGCGCGATCGCGGCCCGGCACCTGTTTGACGACATGTTCACCGCCAACGACGCGGTGTCTACCGCCATCCAGCTCACGTTCACCTTCGAGACCGGCTTCACCAACCTGCAGTTCCTCGGCATGGCCGCAGACGCGATGAACGTCGGGGATCTCGACTTCGGCGCGCTGATCTCCTCCATCCAGACCGACGAGGCCCGGCACTCCCAGCAAGGAGAGCCGACGATCAAGATCCTGGTCGAGAACGGGAAGGAAGACGTGGCGCAGAAGCTGGTGGACCACATGTTCTGGCGGAGCTGGCACATCTTCGCCCTGCTCACCGGGCTTTCGATGGACTACTACACGCCGCTGGAACACCGTACCCACTCGTTCAAGGAATTCATGAACGAGTGGATCATTAAGCAGTTCATCGACCAGTTCAGGGACTTCGGCCTGGAACGGCCATGGTACTGGGACGAGCAGTTCCTCAGCGAACTCGAGTGGTACCACCACGCGCTGCACCTGGGCATCTGGACCTGGCGGCCCACCGTGTGGTGGAACCCGGACGCCGGGATGTCGCCGGCCGAGCGGGAGTGGCTGGAGGAGAAGTACCCCGGCTGGAATGATTCGTTCGGCAAGTACTGGGACGTGATCACCGCGAACCTGCGGGCCGGCCGGCCGGAGCTGACACTGCCGGAAACCTTCCCGATGGTGTGCAACATGTGCCAGATCCCGGTGGTGTCGCCGTCCGGATACGCGGCCGGCTTCCTGAAGAGCCCGGCACCGCTGCTGCTCGACCTGGAGGGACGCAGGTACACCTTCTGCTCCGAGCCGTGCAAGTGGATATTCGAGCAGAACCCGGCCAGGTTCAAGGGTCACCTGGGCATCATCGACCGGTTCCTCGGCGGCCTCATCCAGCCGCCGGACCTCGGCGGGGCGCTGGCGTACATGGGCCTGTCTCCCGAAGAATGCGGTCAGGACGCCACAGGGTACGCCTGGGCGCACCCGAACGGGAAGGCCTGATCATGGCGCTGTTTCCGGTCCAGGGCATCTTCGACGGCGACTTCGTGGTGCTCCTGGTGCCCGTCGACACCGACGACCCGATGACAGTGGTGGCCGAGAAGATCGCGCACCACGTGGTCGGCCGCCGGGTGGCCGCGCAGGACCGGCCGATGCGGGTCCGGTGCCAGGGCGAGTTCTTCGCGGACGAGACCACGATCGCCGAAGCGAACCTCGCGCCGCTGGACGTGCTTGAGGTCGTGTACGCGTGAGCGCGCGAGGAGGGCGACCATGACGACGAACTCGCACGTGAAGATGGTTGGCCCCGTGATCCGCGGGGTCGACAGCGAGCTGGCAGACGCGGTGATCGAGGCCATTGAGGCCGACAACCCGGGCGCCGAGGTAGCAGTGGAGGACGCAGGGGGCTACATCCGTATCGGCGTCCCGCAGCGGTGCAGGCTGAGCCGGGCAAGCCTGGAGGACGCGCTGGGCCATAGCTTCGAGCTCTCCCGGCTTGAGCCGTCGCTATCGGCGTTCGCTGGCCGCATGCAGATCACCGACGACCAGGTGCTCTGGTACCTGGAGAGGCAGGACTGACCGATGGCGAGCAGATCACCCAGAACTCAGAAGACCTGGAGCCTGCTTGGTGACGTCCGGCGCAAGCCCAGCACGTACGAGGTGACCGCAGCGCGCTTCCACTATCACTTCCGCAGGCAGCCGGCGCCGTTCGAACTCGATCCCGGCATGCCGCTCAACCTCTGGTACCTGCAATATCGCGAGGGCTCGCCGTTCCAGGTGGACGACTGGGAGGGTTTCCGCGACCCGCACAAGCTCACTTACAAGGACTACGTCGCGCTACAGCATGACCGGGAGACCTACCTCGACCTGCTCATCGACACGCACGAGGCGGCCGGATCGGTGACGCGCCTCGATCCGGCCTGGGTGGCCACGCTGCGGGAGCTGTTCGTCCCGCTGCGGTTCCCGCTGCACGTCCTGCAGATGACCGGCCTGTACGTCGGGCAGATGGCGCCGTCGGCCTTCATCACCAACGCCGCCCACTTCAGCGCCGCCGACGAGATGCGCCGGGTGCAGCGCATCGCGTACTGGACGAAGGTGCTGGCCAACGCGCACTCCGGCGAGCTGGCGACCACGGAGCTCGCGCGCGGCGCCTGGGAGAACGATCCGGCCTGGCAGCCGCTGCGCCGCGCCTGCGAACAGTTGCTTGTCGCCCGCGACTGGGGTGAGGCGTTCGCGGCACGGAACCTGGCCCTGAAGCCGGCTCTGGACGCCTTGCTGAACTCCCTGTTCGCTTGCCTAGCCCGGCGCAACTCCGATGAGTTCCTGGCGCTGCTGTTCACCGAATTCCAGGTGGACTCGCAGCGCAGCCAGGATTGGTCGTCGGCACTCGTCAGCTACGCGCTCGAGCACCGGCCCGAGCTGCGCGAGGTGCTCACCGGCTGGCTCGGCACATGGCAGCCCCGGGCGGTAGAGGCTGTCGAGCCCCTCGCAGCGGCATTCGCCACGGCGCCCGTTCCGATCGCCGCCGACCAGGTGATGGGCGCGGTACGCGAGCAGCACCGGGCGTTCCTTCAGACCTGTGGGCTCTGACGCGGGAATCGCCAGGGCCGACCGCAGTTACCGGGTTGCCTATCGCACCAGGGAGTTGCAGATCGCCAGTCCGGAGTCGGGTATTGGCTCCGCCGAGTGGTCACTGTGGCATGAGCATGTGACCGATATCGGGACAGCAAAGGCGGGCTGAACATGGAGGTCGCGATGAACGCCCGATGGCAGGAAACGATCAACGTCGATGACCTCTGGGAGGGCGACATGATCGCCGTCACAGTCGATGGCGAGGCCGTGCTGCTGGTCAACATCGACGGGACCGTCCGGGCCTACTCCAACCGGTGCCCGCACCAGGCCTCGGCCCTGGACGAGGGCGATCTGGACGGCGAGACGCTGACCTGCGCCAAGCACCTGTGGGAGTTCAACGCCGCCACTGGCCGCGGCATCAACCCAGACAACGCACGGCTTAGGAGTTTCGGCTGCAAGGTTGGCGACGACGGCACTGTTTACGTGGACATCGGCCGGTGAGCAAGCCGCGGTTGGTGGTCGTCGGCGGCGGCGTGAGCGGCGCGGCAGCCGTCGCTGAGCTGCGCAAGGACTGCTTCGACGGCGGCATAATTGCTCGAGTTCACCCGTCCAGGTCCGGATGTGGCCGGCATGCACGCGGTAACGGTTCACCAGCAGGAAGTCGCACGACCGGGCGGCCGGGCAGGCATCCCGGTCACTCAGACAACGCCAGCCCTGTTCGACGCCTGTGCCTCAAGCGGGCGTGGTGGAAGGCGAACCCTGGCTCATGCGGGGGCACGCGAGAAGACGTGACGGAGCTAGCCACGTCCCATGGCACTAGGATCACGCTATGCCACGTACGGACAGGGGGTCGCGGGTGATCGCTGCGCCGCCCGGGCGCGTCTGGGCCGCTCTGGTTGATCCCGGGGCGCTCATGGCATGGCTTCCTCCTGGCGGGATGACCGGCAGGTTCGAGCGGTTCGATGCCCGGCCGGGCGGGTCGTACCGGATGGTGCTGACCTATTCCGACGCGTCGGGCGCACCGGGCAAGGCGACCGCGGAGTCCGACATTATCGAGGCGCGCTTCGTCGACATCGTTCCCGGCGAGCGGGTCGTGCAGGCGGTGGACTTCGTCTCCGATGATCCCGCCTTCGCCGGCACCATGATCATGACCTGGGAGGTCACCGCTGCCGGTGCGGGGACGCGTGTCGACATCGTGGCCGAGGACGTTCCGGACGGCATTTCCGCGGAGGACCACGCCGCGGGGCTCGCCTCGTCCCTGACGAACCTCGCCGCCTACGTGGAGCAGTAGCCCCCGCTCCGGCCCGCCGTTCTGGACGGATCGGTGGTCGGCTGACATAGCCGTCCGCTGCGCACCCGAGCGATTGATACGTGCGCGAGGAAGAGCTTTCGCGCCGGGGGTCGTCGTGTACTGGGGAGCTTATGAGCTCTAGTGCCGCTAGGCCTTTTGGATGCGGGCGGCCCGTTTCTCGCCGCAAGAGCCGCCGTACGGGATGCTGGCCGACGGGGCGGCGGGCGGTACCGGGATGATACGGCCAGGTCCTTCGGCACCGTGACGGCCGGGCGGCCGACGGCGAGTCGCGCGCGAGTGGTCAGCTGATCCAGGTCACCGCTGCGGAGAGTCGCCGTGAGCGGCATGTCTGCTCCGGCGTGTGCAACGCCAGACTCAAACGCCAGCTCAGGCGCACAGGGCTGGGGTGAGGCTCCCGCTGTCCAGCCGCCCGCCGCGGCGGCCGGGCCGCCGGGGACGGCCCGCAGCCACGGACGCAGCAATTCCGAATTTACCGGGCCCGGCTCGCCGTACCTCGATCGCGATGCCGCACGCGCCTACCTCACCCAGATCATCAAGGACGACGACCTGGTTTCGCCTTCCTGGCGCACCGCTTCTCCCGTTGGGAGTAGCGATCCGGCGCATCTAGCCAGCCGGGGGATGTGGTCGCGGCGCGCTCCGCGCCAGGCTGGCTCCTCGGATCGCGACAAGATTCAAGCGACGATCGAAGGACACCCGCTATGCCCAAGCTGTTTAAGCACAAAGACACCGAGGACACCGACACTCAGACCACCCAGGCTCAGGGCACGGGCGGTCAAGGCACCGACGCCCAGGCCACAGAAGACCAGAGCCGCGGGGAGCAGGCGAGGCCCTACCTGGAGAACGCGTCCTATCCGGCCCGCCGCGAGCAGCTGGGGGCATCGGTCCAGCAGCAGGGCGCCGACCAGGACGTAGTCGACCTGATCGTCCTGATCCCGGACGAGGAGTACGCCGATGTCGACGCGGTGATCGTCCAGATCGAGCTAGTCGACGCAAACGCCTAAGCCAGAGCACCGCCCTCGGCCCCGGTCACCGCTGCCCGGACCGGGGCGCTCCTCGTCTCAGGCCGAACGTTCCGGGATGAGCCCGCTGTATTCCGCGGGCAGCTCGGCGTCAACCGCCTCGGCCAGCGTCGCGAACACCGCGCGGACATGCTTGAATACCACGTCCACCAGCCCGGCCTCGTCCACGTCCGCGCTTTCCCGCCCGGCCACCCGGCGCAGGAACTCCGCCAGCGGCATCCGCCGCGCGGCCGGGCCCGACGAGGCAATGCCGCGCCGCAACGGCGGGTGCAGCAGCGGGTCGAGCCGGGCGACCAGGTCCTCGACCACGCCCGCGGCGATCCTCTCCGCCAGCGTCTCCAGCACCGCCTCGGTGACCCGGCGGGCCGCGGCCCGGTCCAGGCCGAGCCGCTGCCCGACCCGCCGCCAGAACTCGTCCGCCGGCATGATCTCCAGGAACCGCTGCTGCGCCTCGGCCACCAGCGGCTCGAAGGTCTGCGGCAGGCTGGCCGCCAGGTGCGCCACCGCGTCGGCGTCCAGCGCGCGGCCGAGCGCGGCGAACACCGCCCGCGCGTGC
>Ga0335077_10005515_pt1 | contig 15524 bp, 10 predicted proteins | sample Lox_Sample_31_FD_207151 | JGI IMG/M metagenome (GOLD analysis project Ga0335077, IMG submission 207151) | Soil microbial communities from Loxahatchee National Wildlife Refuge, Florida, United States - Lox_Sample_3.1 | ecosystem: Environmental > Terrestrial > Soil > Wetlands | place: USA... | reverse complement strand
GGAGGCAGGCGCGCCAACGTCGGGCCAGCCGGGCAAGGTGGCCGATGGAAACACGTCATCGACGGGCCAGCCCGACGCGGAGGCGAAAGCGCCGCCATTCAGCGTCCACGCGACGTTCAGCAACATCTGCGGCTTCTGCCACGAGGATGGCGGACGCAGGGCGGGCAAGGGTCCGCAGCTCATGGGCACGGAAAAGACGGACGAGCAGATTTTCGAGCGCATCAAGTTCGGCAAGCCGGGACGCATGGCCGCTTTCGGTGGAGCCTTTACCGACGACCAGATCAAGCAGATCGTCGTGTACATTCGCAACCTGAAGCCGCGCTGATCCTCCTTGAACTTCTGCAGCAACTGCGGGGCGCCGGTATCTCAGCGCGTCCCGCCCGGCGACAACCTGCCCCGCTGGGTATGCGACGGCTGCCACACGATCCACTACGAGAACCCGCGGATGATCGTGGGCTGCGTGGCGGAATGGGAAGGCAGAATACTGCTGTGCAAGCGCGGCATCGAGCCCCGGTATGGGCTATGGACGGTCCCGGCGGGGTTCCTGGAGAAGGGGGAGACGACAGCGCAGGGTGCGCTGCGGGAAACTCTGGAGGAGGCAAACGCGCGGGTCGAAATCGCGGCGCTGTTCTCCCTGTACAACCTCCCCCACATCGACCAGGTGTACATGCTGTTCCGCGGCCGACTGCTGGACGCGGAAGTGAGCGCCGGCGCCGAGACGCTCGAGGCGCGCCTGTTCGAAGAGGCGGACATCCCGTGGGACCAGCTGGCCTTCGCCACCGTGCGCAATACCCTCAGCCATTACCTGAGCGACCGGGCAGCGGGGCACTTCGGCTTTCACATCGGAACCATCGAACCGCTGAAGAAAGCGTAAGAAGCCGAGCGCTGAGCCCCGGGGCCTTGCGCAGGTGTCCCCCTCGCCTCGCATCGTTCCACAGGTCGAGCGGGGCGCGGCGCCGCCGCGACATTCGGGCCCGCCATGCGGGAGATAGGCGGCAGCCCACCTGGAGCGAAGCTTGCCGCGGCATACGCGCTGATGATGGTAACGTTTTGTCTTTGCGTCACAACGTGTTGAGTCTCCTTCTTTAGGCTGCGGTCGAACCGGTCCAGACGTCTGGCGCGATCGGCTTGACGCTGAGTTACGGCGTTGTCGGACTGCAGTGCCGCCAGCGCCTCTGGCCGCAGGGGCGGAGCGCGCACGCGGCGCCGTGGCAGGGCCAACCCTGCGGGCCGAGATGGAGCGACAGCCATTGCTTCCTCGGTGGAATGGAATTCGCTTTCGTGGTCGGGACGCTCCAGCGCGCATCCGGACTTTCCCAGAGCCCACCGATCATATGGCTTCCCCAACGACCGCCCGCGCGGCCACCCCTAAGCAGCTGCCCGATCGCAGACTGATGTTGGAAGAGATCCTGCGAGATATGGTCGCCGATGAGCTGGTGACCCGCGAGGCGGCCGACGCTCTGCTGGCTACGAAGGCACTGCGCAAGGGCGACACGCATCCGCTCATCGTGGTGGCCGACCAGAAGTGGAAGGACCCGCGCAAGCCCAAGCACCTGCTGAACCTCGAAGCTCTCAGCGAGTGGCTGGCCCGCAAGGTAGATCTTCCCTACATGCACATCGATCCGTTCAAGATCGATTTCGCCGCCGTGACCAAGGTGATGTCCAACGCCTACGCCACGCGCTTCCGCATCCTCCCGGTGCAGGTCACGGCAAAGGACGTGATCGTCGCGACCTGCGAGCCCTATGTCCGCGAGTGGGAGCAGGAGCTGGCGCAGGTTCTGCGCCTGGGCATCAAGCGCGTGTTCGCCAATCCGCGCGACATCGCCAACTACCAAATCGAGTTCTACAGCCTGGCGCGTTCGATACAGGGCGCCCAGCAGAACCACGGCGCCATCAGCGACATCGCCAACTTCGAGCAACTGGTCCAGCTCGGCCAGAGCGGCAAGCTCGATGCCAACGACCGCCACGTCGTCGACATCGTCGACTGGCTGCTGCAGTACGCTTTCGACCAGCGCGCCAGCGATATCCACCTCGAACCGCGGCGCGAAGCCGGCAACGTCCGCTTCCGCATCGACGGCGTGCTCCATCAGGTCTACCAGATTCCAACTCCTGTCCTAGGCGCCATGACCAGCCGCGTCAAGATCCTCGGACGAATGGACGTGGTGGAGAAGCGCCGCCCGCAGGACGGCCGCATCAAGACGCGCACGCCGGACGGCGACGAGGTGGAGCTGCGCCTGTCCACCATGCCCACCGCCTTCGGCGAGAAGCTGGTGATGCGCGTCTTCAACCCCGAAGTCCTGGTCAAGGACTTCACCGAGCTCGGCTTCTCCGACGACGACAAGAAGCGCTGGAATCAGCTCGTCAGCCGCCCGCATGGCGTCATCCTGGTGACCGGCCCGACCGGCTCGGGCAAGACGACCACCCTCTACTCCACCCTCAAGCAGGTCGCCACCCCAGACGTTAACGTGTGCACGATCGAGGATCCGATCGAGATGGTGGAGCCGCAGTTCAACCAGATGCAGGTGCAGGCCGGCATCGGCCTGGACTTCGCCAGCGGCGTGCGCACGCTGATGCGGCAGGACCCCGACATCATCATGGTGGGCGAGATCCGAGACATGGAGACCGCCGAGATGGCGGTGCAGGCAGCGCTCACCGGGCACCTGGTGCTATCCACCCTGCACACCAACGACGCGCCCTCGGCCGTGACGCGCCTGCTCGACATCGGCGTGCAGCCGTTCCTGCTGCACTCCACCCTGCTCGGGGTCCTGGCGCAGCGGCTGGTGCGCACGTTGTGCCCTCACTGCCGCGAACCGGGCACGATCGACGAAGAGAGCTGGAAATCCCTCACGCACCCGTGGCAGGTACCGCTGCCGGCGCGCGTAAACCTGGCCAAGGGGTGCCTGGAGTGCCGCATGACCGGCTACATGGGCCGGGTTGGTATCTATGAGATGATGACCCTCACGCGGGCGCAGCGCACTCTGATCAGCGCTCAGACGGACCTCGCCAAGGTACGCGAACAGGCCATCCGCGACGGGATGAAGCCGTTACGCGTGAGCGGTGCTCTCAAGGTGGTGGCCGGAATGACCTCGGTGGAAGAAGTCATGAAGACGGCCCCGCCTGCTTCCGGTGAACGGCGTGCGGTCTAGCGGGGCCAATGGCCTCGGGCCGCTGGGCCGCAAACCGACAACTTGAGCCACGACGCCCGTCCGGTGCACACAGCCCAAGCTGACAACAGCAAAAATCACCCCGAACCAGCCCGCCGCGGACTTCTGACCGACATCGGCCGGGCGCTACTGCTGGCCGCCGCCTACTTCCTGACAGCGCGCGCCAGCATGCAGTTCAGCAGCATGCCCGCGCACGTCAGCTTCGTGTGGCTGGCCGCTGGACTATCGCTCGCCGCGTTGCTGCTTGGCGGGCTGCGTCTCGCACCGGGGATCGCCGCCGGCGCCTTCGCGGCTCAGTACAGCGTCGGTGCCAGCGCGTGGATGTGTGTCGTGTTCGCGCTCGGCAGCGCGCTTTCTTGGCTGGCCGGTGCCTGGCTGCTGGAGCGCAAGCTCGCCTTGTCTCGAGCGCTGGATCACCCGCGCCACGTTCTGTCTCTGATCTGCGTCGGCGCTTTTCTCAGCCCGATTATCGCGGCCACCTTCGGCGTTGCCGGCGCATACTGGGGGCACTGGGACCAGCGGCAGGAATGGATCGCCCTGTGGGCCGTATGGTGGGCAGGCGATGCACTCGGCGTGCTCCTGCTGGCGCCGATGCTGCTGTCCTGGATAGGCGGGGGCGCTCGGGTCCGCGCTGTGCGCGGGCCGGTCCTGCCGTTGGTTGTGCTGCAGCTGCTGGTCGGCGGTTACGTGTTCGCGCTGCATTCGGGCAGCGGGGCCGGCGCCTACGTCTACCTGAGCCTGGCCCTGCTCACGGCGATGCACCTGCCCCTCACCTGGGTCACGCTGGTCAACTTGCTGAGCTTCGCTGCTGCGGCGTCTGGCACCATGCTGGGCACCGGCCCGTTCGCCTCGACCTCGCTTCACGACAGCCTGGGTGCGTTGCAAACCTACGGCATCGTGTCCTCGCTGGCCACTTTGCTGCTGAGCAGCCTGGCGCAGGAACGCGAACGCGTGGCGGCCGAGCTGAGCGATAGCCTGGAGCGGTTTCAGCAGCTCACCGCCCTGTCGTCGGACTGGTACTGGGAGCAGGACGAGAAGCTGCGCTTCACGCACATCGCCGGCCACGCCGTGGAGGAGCGGCGCGTACGCGAAGAAGACTTGATCGGGCTCACGCGCTGGGAGGCCGACGCCGGCGATCCCGACGAGGATGCCAGGCGGACCCACGACGAGGCCGTGGCGGCGCACGCGCCGTTCCGCGACATCGTGATGAGCCGCCACAGCGCGGGCGCTGAACCGAGCCTGATATCGGTCAGCGGCGCGCCGTTCTTCGATCGAGATGGCCGTTTCCGCGGTTATCGCGGGATCGCACGCGACATCACCCTGCAGAAGCGCGCCGAGCGCGAGATCGAGGAGGCCAAGCGCTTTCTCGACGCGCTGATCGACGCCATCCCGACCCCGGTGCTGGTGAAGGACGAGCAGCACCGCTACATCGCGGTCAACCCGTCCTTCTGCGACTTCTTCCGCAATACGGCCGAGCAGATACTGGGCAAAACGGATTACGACTTCTTCGCGCCCGAGGACGCGGCGTTCTACCAGCAGACAGACGACGAGGCGCTCGAGGGCGCTGCGCCGGTGCACTACGAGCGGCCCTACACGATCGGGGAAGACATTCGTTGGATGCTGGTACGCAAATCGGCGTTGACCCGGCCGGATGGCAGCCGCGTGGTCGTGCTGGTGCTCATCGACGTGACCGAGCGGCGCGCGGCGGAGGAGCAGCTGCGCGCCAGCGAGCAGCGCTTCCGCAGCCTCACCCAGCTGTCGGCCGACTGGTACTGGGAGCAGGATGCAGACCTGCGCTTTACGTTTTTCTCGTCCGGCACCAGCGGCAAGACCGTCACGCCGCTCGCCCAGTTGATCGGCAAGACGCGCTTCGAGCTGGACATCGAGTGGGAGTCCGAGGCGGCCCGAGAGCAGCATCGACAGGCCCTGGCCGCGCGTTTGCCGTTCAAGGATCTGATCTTCCGAGACCGCCACAGCGGGCGCTATGCGCTCGTGAGCGGCGAGCCCGTATTCGACGCCGGCGGAGCCTTCACCGGCTACCGCGGCGTGGCGCGCGACGTGACGGCGCAGCAACAGGCCGAACAAGCGCTGCGCGAAAGCGAGATACGCTTTCGCGACTTCGCCGCCGCCGCGGGTGAATACGTCTGGGAAGCGGATCTGGATGGCCGGCTCACCTACGTCTCGAGTCGAGTGCAGAGCGTGTGGGGCTATTCCGAACAAGAGCTGACCGGGCGCACGCCAACCGACTTCATGCCGCCCGGAGAGGCCGAACGGGTGCGCGACTGGGTCCGGCACAACATGCGCCCGGACGGGTCGTTCAACGATCTCGAGCATATGATCGTCGACCGGTATGGCGACACGCGCTGGGTGTTGCTCAACGCGGTGGGCATATTCGACGCGGCCGGGCAGCGCATCGGCCAGCGCGGCACCGGCCGCGACGTCACCGACCGCAAGACCGCCGAGGCCCGCATCAGCTACCTGGCCACGCGCGATCCGCTGACCGAACTGCCCAACCGCGTGCTGTTCAACGATCGTCTGGAGCAGGGCATCGTGGCGGCGCGCCGCACCGGCCAGTCCCTGGCGCTGCTGTTCATCGACCTGGACCGCTTCAAGAACATCAACGACTCGCTCGGCCACCAGGTGGGCGACCTGCTGCTGAGAGAAGTCGCCAGCCGCATGCATGGTTGTATCCGCAAGGGCGACACGCTGTCCAGACTGGGTGGCGACGAGTTTGTCGTGACGCTCGAGGGCCTGCAACAGGCCGAAGATGCCGCGCAGGTAGCGGCCAAGATCATCAAGGCGCTGTCGCGGCCTTGCGAAATCGCCGGCCACACGCTCAACACCTCGTGCTCGATCGGCATCAGCATCTTCCCGCTCGACGCCGAGGACGACCGCTCGCTGATGAAGAACGCCGACACCGCCATGTACCACGCGAAAGAAAAGGGCCGCAACAACTATCAGTTCTTCTCTCCCGAGATGAACGTGCGCGCGGTCGAGCGGCACACGCTCGAGACGGCGCTGCGCGCGGGCCTCGAGCGCCAGGAATTCACGCTGTACTACCAACCTCAAGTCGACATGCGCAGCGGCAAGATCGTGGGAATGGAGGCGCTGTTGCGCTGGCAGCATCCCGAACGGGGCGTGTTGTCTCCCGCCACCTTCATGGCCGTGGCCGAGGAGTCGGGACTGATCGAGCCGATCGGACAGTGGGTGCTGCGCACCGCGTGTCAGCGCGCCAAGGCTTGGCTGGACAACGGCTATGCGCCGCTCAAGGTGGCGGTCAATATCTCTCCGCGCGAGCTGATCCGTCCGCGGGAGTTCGCACGCAGCACCTCGCGCATCTTGAGCTCCACCGGGCTGGACCCGCGCTATCTCGAACTCGAAATGACCGAATCCTTGCTGGTCCAGAATGCCGAGGAAAACATCGCCGTGCTGCGCAAGCTGGGACAGGAGGGCGTGCGCATCGCGGTGGACGATTTCGGCACCGGCTACTCCTCGCTGTCCTATCTGCGCCAGCTGCCGATCGACACGCTCAAGATCGATCGCAGCTTCGTGCGCGACATCGAGCGAGATCCCGAAGACATGGCCATCACGCAGGCCATCGTCGCGATGGCTCATTCGCTCGGGCTGCAAGTGACCGCGGAAGGTGTGGAGACACGCGGGCAGCTCACTGCGCTGGCCCAGCTCGGTTGCGACGAGTACCAGGGCTACCTGTTCAGCCGGCCGTTGCCTGCAGTCGAAATCGCCGCGCGCTTCCTGGCGCCGGGAGAGCTCAACTTCGAAGCCCGGGAGGCGAGCTAGGCTTCGTGACTCGTTGTTCGTGACTCGTTGTTCGTGACTCGTGACTCGTGATTCGTGATTCGTGATTCGTAACGGTCTAGGCCACCGATCGCTACTTTTTCCCCTTCACCCTTCACCCTTCACCCTCCCCCCTTCACCTCCTTCACTCGCTTCATCGGCGTCACCGGTGCGACAGCTCGCGCATCCCGGTCTCGAGCCCGGCCAGCGTGAGGGGGAACATGCGTCCGCCCATCAGCTCGCGCACCATGCCGATCGAGTCGTAGTAGCCCCAGCGGTCCTCGGGCTGCGGGTTGAGCCAGATGGCGTGGCCATAGACGTCCAACAGGCGTTTGATCCAGACCGTTCCCGCCTCCTCGTTGTTGTGCTCGATCGAGCCGCCGGGATACGCGATCTCGTAGGGGCTCATCGTGGCATCTCCCACCAGAATCAGCTTGTAGTCGTGGCCATAAGTGTGCATGAGGTCCCACACGCCCATCTTCTCGGTGTGCCGCCGCCGGTTGTCCTTCCACACCGACTCGTACAGGAAGTTGTGGAAGTAGAAGTACTCGAGGTGCTTGAACTCCGCGCGCGTGGCGGAGAACAGCTCTTCGCACACGCGCACGTGGTCGTCCATCGAGCCGCCCACGTCCAGGAACAGCAGCACCTTCACCGCGTTGTGCCGTTCCGGGACCATCTTGAGGTCCAGCCAGCCCGCATTCCTGGCGGTGGAGCGGATCGTGTCGTCCAGGTCGAGCTCCTCGGGCGCGCCCTCTCGGGCGAAGCGGCGTAGCCGCCGCAGCGCGAGCTTGATGTTGCGCGTGCCCAGCTCGACAGCGTCGTCGAGGTTGCGGTACTCGCGCTGGTCCCAAACCTTGACCGCGCTGCGGTTGCGCGACACATCCTGCCCGATGCGGATGCCCTCCGGGTTGAAGCCATAGGCACCGAAGGGCGAGGTGCCGGCGGTCCCGATCCACTTGGAGCCGCCTTGATGGCGGCCGCGCTGCTCGTCCAGTCGCCGGCGCAGCGTGTCCATCAGCTTCTCCCAGCCCCCCAGCGAGCGGATCATCGCCTTCTCCTCGTCGGACAGCAGCAGCTCGGCCTGCCGCCGCAGCCACTCCTCGGGAATCTGCGCCGCGAGGCCGTCGGGCAGCTGGCTGATGCCCTTGAAGTACGCGGCGAATACGCGGTCGTAGCGGTCGAACTGAGTCTCGTCCTTCACCAGGCAGACGCGCGCCAGATAGTAGAACTCGTCGAGGCTGCCGCCTATGAGGCGGCTGCGCAAGGCCTCCAACAGCGTCAGGAATTCCTTGATGGTGACCGGAACGCCTCCTTCCTTCAGCTTGAAGAAGAACTCGGTCAACATCGAACAATCGAAGGCGAACTAACCACAGAGGCACAGAGAGCACCGGAAAAACCGAACAGCGGGTCTTGAAACACCAAACATGTAATCGGGTTTCGCATCCAGTGTTCTACCTTCTCTGTGCGCTCTGTGTCTCTGTGGTGAAAACGACTTTCAGGTCCTGGCACGGCGCGACATGAACACCAGCCGCTCGAACAGGTGTACGTCCTGTTCGTTCTTCAACAGCGCTCCGGCGAGCGGAGGCATGATCTTGTGCTGATCGCGCGAGTGCAGCACCTCCGGCGCGATGTCCTCCGCCATGAGCAGCTTGAGCCAGTCTAGCAGTTCCGACGTGGACGGCTTCTTCTTCAAGCCGGGAACGTCGCGGATCTCGAAGAACGCCTCCAGCGCCTCGCGCAGGAGACTCTTCTTAAGGCCCGGATAGTGCACGTCGACGATCCGCGTCATGGTGTCCTTGTCCGGAAACTTGATGTAGTGGAAGAAGCAGCGCCGCAGAAACGCGTCCGGCAACTCCTTCTCGTTATTGCTCGTGATGATGATGGTGGGGCGGTGCGTGGCGCGGATCAGCTGCCGCGTTTCGTATACGTAGAACTCCATGCGATCCAGCTCGCGCAGCAGGTCGTTGGGAAACTCGATGTCGGCCTTGTCGATCTCGTCGATCAGCACCACGGCCGGGGTGTCGGTTTGGAAGGCATCCCACAGCGGCCCGCGCTTGATGTAGTTGGCGATGTCGTGCACCTGCGCCTGTCCGAGCTGCGAGTCGCGCAGCCGCGACACGGCGTCGTATTCGTACAGCCCCTGCTGCGCCTTGCTGGTGGACTTGATGTGCCACTGGATCAGCGGCCGGTTGAGCGAGCGCGCCACCTCGATGGCGAGCATCGTCTTTCCCGTCCCCGGCTCGCCTTTGATCAACAGGGGGCGCTCCAGGGTGATCGCGGCGTTGACCGCCATGGTGAGGTCTTCGGTAGCGACGTAGCTATCGGTTCCGGTAAAGCGGGTCATAGGTTGTCGGGTCGGCGACTGGAGTACGGCTGAGTGCGATTATAGCCGGGCGCACCATGGCCCGGCGCTCGGCTGAGGGACCAAGTACAATTTGCGATTTCGAGCGACCGGAGACCCGCGGATGCCCAAGTTCAACGCCAATCTATCCATGATGTTCAACGAGGTCGACTTCATGGAGCGCTTCGCGGCCGCGGCCAAGGCCGGATTCAAGGGCGTCGAGTTCCTGTTCCCTTACGCCTACGACAAGAACCAGCTGGCGGAGCTCGCGCGCAAGAGCAGTCTCGCGGTGATCCTGTTCAACACGCCGCCTGGCGACTGGAATGCCGGCGACCGGGGCCTGGCGTGCGATCCGGGCCGCGTGAACGAGTTCCAGGAAGGGGTGGGCAAGGCCGTCGACTACGCGCTCGCTCTGAGTTGCAAGCAGATCCACTGCATGGCGGGGCTCAAGCCGCGCGGCGCGAACGAGGAGAAGATGCGCGAAACGTACATCGCGAATCTGCAGTTCGCGGGGCGAGAGTTTGCGAAGCACGGCCTGAAGCTCTTGATCGAAGCCATCAACACACGCGACATCCCCGGCTTCTATCTCAACACCTCGCGCCAGGCCTTCGACATCATGCACTACGCGCAGGTGCCCAATCTTTCGTTCCAGTACGACATCTACCACATGCAGATTATGGAAGGCGACCTCGCTCCCACCATCGAGAAGAACCTGGCGAAGATCGGCCACATGCAGCTGGCCGATACACCCGGCCGGCACGAACCGGGAACCGGCGAGATCAACTACGGGTTCTTGTTCCAGCACATCGACCGGATCGGCTACCAGGGCTGGATCGGCTGCGAGTACCGCCCCGCCACCACGACCGAGGCCGGGCTGGGTTGGATCAAGCCATATCTGAAGTAAAGGAGGGCGGGAATGAGCAAAGTCGGATTCGTCGGGCTGGGCATCATGGGCAAGCCCATGGCGGCCAATCTCATGAAGGGCGGGCACACGCTGTATCTGTTCAGCCGCAGCGGTGTGGCGCCGGAGCTGACCGCGGCGGGCGGCGTGGCGTGCGGGTCAGCGAAGGAAGTCGCGCAGAAGGCGGACTTCATCATCACCATGGTCCCCGACACGCCGGACGTGGAAAAAGCGCTGTTCGGTCCCGCCGGCGTGGCCGAGGGGCTGTCGGCGGGCAAGGTCGTCATCGACATGAGCTCGATCTCGCCGTTCGAGACCAAGGCCTTCGCGGAGCGCATCGACCGGCTCGGCTGCGAGTACGTGGACGCACCGGTGTCCGGCGGCGAGGTCGGGGCCAAGAACGCCGCGCTGACGATCATGGTCGGGGCCAGCGAGCGCGCGTTCGAGAAGGTCAAGCCGCTGTTCGAGCTCATGGGCAAGAACATCACCCTGGTAGGCGGCGCCGGCGCCGGTCAGACCTGCAAGGTTGCCAACCAGATTATCGTTGCGCTCAACATCGAAGCGGTGGCCGAGGCGCTGCTGTTCGCCTCCAAGGCCGGCGCCGACCCGGCGAAGGTGCGCCAGGCGCTGATGGGCGGCTTCGCGTCCTCTCGCGTGCTGGAAGTGCACGGGGAGCGCATGATCAAGCGCACCTTCGATCCCGGTTTCCGCATCGAACTGCACCAGAAGGACCTGAACCTCGCGCTGGCCAACGCGCGCAAACTGGGCATAAGCCTGCCCAACACGGCGACGGCGCAGGAGCTGTTCAACGCCTGCACCGCCCATGGCGGCGCGAAGTGGGACCACTCCGGCATGGTGCGCGCGCTCGAAGGGATGGCGAACTACCAAGTGGCCAAGTAGATCCGCCACGACGCGCACGCTGCGGAGAAGCAACCAATACCTGCCGGGCGCCAGGACGCCAAGAAGAGCGCAGGCACGACAACAAGCCACAGAAAACGCGAGAGGGATACGCAGAAGTGCACACAAGCGGCGACAAGCATCGCTCGGGCTTCTCGCGGCGTCTTGGCGCCTCGGCGGCTTCACTCCCGCCCTTGTCTTTGTCCGCGCTCCGCGCGTCTCCGTGGTTCACGCTCTCGCCATGAGGATCGATCCGACATTCCTGTTGCGCCGCATGTTCGACGCGGCGGTGGCGCGCGCCATGCCGGACAAGTGCTTGCCCCCGTTCCTGCCTCATCCTCCCAAGGGACGCACCATCGTCGTGGGCGCGGGCAAGGCGGCGGCCACCATGGCCAAGGCGGTCGAGGACCATTGGCATGGAGAGCTGGCCGGGCTCGTCGTTACGCGTTACGGCCACCACGCTCCCACCAAGCGCATCGAGGTCGTGGAGGCCGCGCACCCGGTTCCGGATCTCGCCGGGCGCGAGGCGGCGGAACGCATCCTCAAACTGGTGCAGGGGCTGAGCGGCGACGAGCTCGTGCTGTGTCTGATCTCGGGAGGCGGCTCCGCTCTGCTCACCCTGCCCGCGCCGGGCCTCACCCTGCAGGACAAGCAAGCCATCAACCGCGCGCTGCTCAAAAGCGGAGCCAACATCGCCGAGATGAATTGCGTGCGCAAGCACCTGTCGGCCATCAAGGGTGGACGGCTGGCGGCCGCCTGCCATCCGGCGAAGGTGGTGACGCTCACGATTTCGGATGTCCCGGGCGACGATGCGGCCGTGATCGCGTCAGGGCCCACGGTGCCGGACCGCAGCACTTTCGCCGATGCGCTGGCGATCCTGGCGAAGTACCGCATCTCCGAGCCGGTCTCGGTCGTGGAGCACCTGCGTGCGGCCCGGGAGGAAACCCCCAAGCCCGGCGACCCGCGTCTGACAAGCGCTCAGACGCATCTGATCGCCACACCTCAGCAATCTCTGGAGGCCGCGGCGGAAGTGGCGCGGCAAGCCGGGGTCACGCCCCTGATCCTCGGCGACAGTTTGGAGGGAGAGTCCCGCGAGGTGGCGCTGGTCCACGCCGGCATCGCGCGTCAGGTCGTGCGCCACGACCAGCCGGTGGCGGCGCCCTGCGTGCTGTTATCGGGGGGCGAGACCACCGTGACCGTGAGAGGCAAAGGGCGCGGCGGGCGCAACGTCGAGTTCCTGCTCGCACTGGCCGTTGCGCTGGGCGGTGAACCTGGTGTCTACGCCATGGCCGGAGACACCGACGGGGTCGACGGTACGGAAGACAATGCCGGCGCCGTGGTCACTCCCGAGACGCTGCAGCGCGCGGCGGCGAGCGGTCTGGACGCCAAAGCGCACCTTGCCGATAATGATGGGTACAGCTTCTTCTCGGGCTTGGGAGATTTGGTCAAGACCGGCCCCACGCTCACCAACGTCAATGACTTTCGCGCCATCCTGATCCTGCCTCCGACCTAGCACAGCCATGACGAACGAAGTCACGGACTTGTTTGCGAGCGCGCTAGTAACGTGTCCTATCGCTCCCGTGAGCGCTGGTGCGCGCCTGCGCGCTCCTGCGCGAGACTGATATGGGCAAGTCCGAGATTCTGCATTCGTTGGTCGAACCCGCCGCCGACAAGGCAGACCTGCTGCGGCGCCTGTCGGCCGCGCTCCCGCCAGACTGCCTGCTGCATGAGCGCGAGGATCTCGTCCCTTACGAGTGCGACGGACTGTCAGCCCACTGTCAAGTGCCACTGGCCGTCGCCCTGCCCGAGAACGAAGACCAGGTGCGCAAGGTGCTGCGTATCTGCTCTGATGCGCGCGTGCCCGTGGTAGCGCGCGGGGCGGGAACCGGGCTCTCCGGCGGCGCCATGCCGCACGGTCAAGGCGTGACGCTGGCGCTGTCGAAGCTCAAGAGCATCATCGCGATCGATCCCGCCGCGCGCACGGCGCGCGTTCAGCCAGGCGTTCGCAACCTCGCGATCTCGGAGGCTGCCGCCGTCTACGGTCTGTACTATGCGCCCGACCCTTCCAGCCAGATCGCGTGCAGCATCGGCGGCAACGTGGCGGAAAACTCCGGCGGCGTGCATTGCCTCAAGTACGGTCTCACCGGGCACAACTTGCTGAAGCTGCGCGTCGTGACCATCGAAGGTGAAGTCTTGGAGGTCGGGTCCGACGGGCTCGATGCACCGGGCTACGACCTGCTGGCGCTACTCACCGGCTCGGAGGGGCTGCTAGGAGTGGTCACCGAAGTCACGGTGAAGCTTCTGCCCAAACCGGTCACGGCGCAGGTTGTCTTGGCCGCCTTTGACTCCGTGGTCAAGGCGGGCGAAGCCGTGGCACAGATCATTGCGGCGGGGTGCATCCCGGCTGGGCTGGAGATGATGGACAAGCTCGCCATCGAGGCGGTGGAGCAGTTCGTCCACGCCGGCTACCCGCTGGACGCGGAGGCGATCCTGCTGTGCGAATGCGACGGGACGCAGGAGGAGGTTGTAGCCGAGATCGAGGGCGTGTCGCGGGTGATGCGGGCCAGCGGCGCCACCGACATCCGGCTGTCGCGCGACGACGCGGAGCGGCTCAAGTTCTGGTCCGGGCGCAAGGCGGCGTTCCCCGCTGTCGGCCGTATTCTGCCCGACTATTACTGCATGGACGGCACCATTCCCAAGAAGAAGCTGGGCAAAGTGCTGGCGGGCATCGGAGCCCTCTCGAAGCAATTCGGGCTGTCTTGTCCCAACGTGTTCCATGCCGGCGACGGCAACCTCCATCCGCTCATCATGTTCGACGCCAACGAGGGCGATCAGGCGCAGCGGGCGGAGGCTTTCGGCGCCCGCATCCTGGAGCTGTGCATCGAGGCGGGCGGGACCATCACCGGTGAGCACGGCGTGGGGATCGAAAAGATCGACCAGATGTGCCTGCAGTTCGGCAGCGGCGAGCTGGCCACCTTCCTCGCCATCAAGCACGCACTCGATCCACAGGGCTTGCTGAATCCCGGCAAGGCCGTGCCCACGCTGCACCGCTGTGCCGAGTTCGGCGCGATGCGCGTGCACCGCGGGCAGGAGAAGTTTCCCGAGCTGCCTCGCTTCTAGAACGCGTCGACGCGCAGGGCTGACACGATACTTTACCAACGCTTCTGCGTGGACGCTCACGAGTGCATGGACCCCCTCATCTCTGAGCTCAGCGAGCGCATCCGTCAAGCGGGAGCGCAAAAGCGCTCGCTGCGCATCCGCGGTGGCGGCACCAAGGACTTCTACGCTTTCAAGCTCGAGGGTGAGCCGCTGGATCTATCCGGATATCGCGGCATCGTGGACTACGAGCCCAGCGAGCTGGTGCTGACGGCCCGCGCCGGTACGCCTCTGGCCGAGATCGAGGACGCGCTGGCCCGAAGCGGGCAGATGCTGGCTTGTGAACCGCCATATTTCGGCCCGAATGCAACCCTGGGCGGGTGTGTGGCCGCCGGTTTCTCCGGTCCGCGCCGCGCTGCAGCCGGTTCCGTGCGCGACTTCGTGCTCGGCACACGCGTGCTCAACGGCGCGGGTCAGGACTTGCGCTTCGGCGGCCAAGTGATGAAGAACGTCGCGGGCTTCGACGTGTCGCGTCTGATGACCGGCTCCTTCGGCACGCTCGGCGTGATCCTCGAGGCATCCCTCAAGGTGCTGCCCCGACCCGAGGACGAGGCCACGCTGCGCTTTCAGTTGAACGCGGCGGATGCGATCGAGGCGATGAACCGCTGGGCCGCCCAGCCGTTGCCCATTTCCGCCACTTGCCACGTGGGCGGCGCCCTCACGGTCCGGGTGTCCGGGAGCAAGCTGGGCGTCGCGGCGGCGCGCGCCAAGATTGGTGGCGAGCTGGTGCCCGAGGGGCAGGCCTTCTGGCGCGCGGTGCGCGAGCAGACGCTGGACGCTTTCCGCGGCCCGCTCTGGCGTTTGTCGATCAAGTCCACGACGCCACCGCTCGCACTACCCGGCAAACAGGTGATCGAGTGGAACGGCAGCCTGCGCTGGATCGCCACCGACGCGCCCGCGCAGCAGGTGTTCGAGGTTGCGCGCCAGGCGGGCGGACACGCTACACGCTTCCGCGTCAACAACGGAACGCCGATGATCCGCCTGGACCCGGCCGTGCTCGAGCTGCACAAGCGGCTGAAGGCCGCACTCGATCCCGACGGCATCTTCGGCCCGCGCCGCCTGCATCCCGACTTCTGAATGGAATCACGGAGACACCGAGGGGACGGAGAAACACCAAAGAAAGACAGTGAGCCGCCAGGGCGTTAAGAGGGCCAAGACACCGTTCCACCCGAGGCGCTCAACGGAACTCCCGGGTAAGGCAGCGAACCTAAGCGCCGTAAGAAGGGCAAGATCCAGCGTGAACTCGACCTTCATCTATTTCTGTCGGTCT
>Ga0335077_10005513_pt1 | contig 15525 bp, 18 predicted proteins | sample Lox_Sample_31_FD_207151 | JGI IMG/M metagenome (GOLD analysis project Ga0335077, IMG submission 207151) | Soil microbial communities from Loxahatchee National Wildlife Refuge, Florida, United States - Lox_Sample_3.1 | ecosystem: Environmental > Terrestrial > Soil > Wetlands | place: USA... | reverse complement strand
ATCGGCGAGGTCACCCGGGCCATCACCGCCACCGGCGACTTCGGCGACGACGCCTTCACCAACGCCATCCTCAAGCACGACCTGGCCACCGGCACCGTGCAGACGCACCAGTTCGGCCGCGACGCCACCGTGGGCGAGGCCGTGTTCGCCCCGAAGTCGGCCGACGCCGGCGAGGACGACGGCTACGTCATGACCTTCGTCCACAACCCCGGCCGCGGCGCGGCCGACCTGGTCATCCTCGCCGCCCAGGACTTCACCGCCGAACCGGTCGCCCGCGTCCACCTGCCCGCCCGGATCCCGCTCGGCTTCCACGGCAGCTGGATCCCCGACCACTGACTCCGGGGAGCACCGCCTGGCTTGCTCCCGTAAGACGGGCACCGCCACCGTCGTCCCATTTGCCATGCCTTGCGCCAAAGGAGTTGCTCGATGGAAGCCAACGTCCTGACGTTCGCGCTGATCAGCCTGGCCGGAAGCTTGGTCTACGTCGCCGTGGTAGTGGCGTTGCACTTCCTGCCGACGGGCTACAACCTGGCCCATAACGCGGTCAGTGACTATGGCGTCGGCAAGTACGCGCCGCTGTTCCGGGTCAGCCTGTGGGCGGGCTCGATAGCCGTGCTGGCCCTGGCGATCGGCCTGACGCTAGAACCGGGCGCCCCGCCACTGGTCATCCGGGACCTGGTGTTCCTGGGCCTGGTCGCCGCCGTCCGGATCGGGGAGTCGCTGTTCCCGACCACCGTGGAGGGGGAGAAGCTGACCCGGACCGGGGCGATGCACTACCTGTTCGCGATCTTGACGTTCGGGTTCACCTACGCGGCGATCTCGGGCCTGACCCCCGACCTGGTCAAGCTCTACCCGTGGCACTCACACCAGGGGATGCTGGACTGGCTATCGGGGGCGGTCCTCGTCGGGCTGATCCTCGTCGTAGCCACCTTGCTGCCGCGGCTGCGGCGCGTCTTCGGGCTGTGCGAGCGGTTCTTCCTGCTCGTTACCTACGGATGGCTCGTGCTCGCGGCCTACCTGCTCGCCGTCAAAGCGCATTAGCATGCCGGAGGCCCCATGCCGCAACAGTGCCGGCCGGCAAAGCTGGGCGGTGGGAGCCGTGAACTGATGGCCGCCGGGGCGGGCCTGGATTCACAAGCCGTCGATCGAAATCAGACGCCACCCTGTCGATACGCGGCGCGTCAGGAAAGAGGAGAGCCATGAGGATCGATGGATCGGTTGCCCTGGTCACCGGCGCCAACCGCGGGCTTGGCCAGGCGTTCGCCCGGGAACTGGTCGGGCGGGGAGCGGCCAAGGTCTACGGCGCGGCTCGCAATCCCGCTGCCGTCACCGAGCCCGGCGTGACACCCATAGGCCTCGACATCACCGACGCGGAGCGGGTTGCCCAGGTCGCGGCGCAGTGCGCGGATGTCACCCTGCTGGTGAACAACGCGGGGGTGCTGAAGTACAGCACGTTCATCGGCGCGCCGGACACCGGCGCGGCGCGGCTGGAGATGGAGACCAACTACTTCGGGACGCTGAGCATGTGCCGGGCCTTCGCGCCGGTGCTGGCGGCCCACGGCGGCGGCGCGATCGTCAACATGCTCTCGGTCAGCAGCTTCTACTCCGATCCATTCACCGCCTCCTACGGCGCTTCGAAGGCCGCGGGCTGGTCGCTGACCAACGGGATCCGGCTCGAGCTGCACCACCAGGGCACCCTGGTGGTCGCCGTGCACGCCAGCTTCATCGACACCGACATGGCGGCCCTGGCCACCAACGTGCCCAAGGACAGCCCCGAATCGGTAGCCCAGCAGACCTTCGACGCCGTCGAGGCCGGCCAGGTCGAGGTGCTCGCCGACGAGCGGACCCGGACCGTCAAGGCAGAGCTGTCGCGCGATCACGAGCTGATCTACCCGCCGGTCCAGGAGTTCTGGGACAGCGCGGTGGCAGGCAAAAGCTAGCGCGGAGCGCTTTTCCCCCACCGGTGGAGGCGGCTGAGACCGGTAGCTGACAACGCGCCGACCATGCGGGAAGGGCCGCGTGAGCCCATCGGCGGTCAGGCAGGTTGATAGGGCTTTGGTTCAAATCCCGGTAGCACCAGGTCGGCGTCGCCGTTCACGGGTCTTCGGTCGCCAGCCAACCCCGGTGCCGTTCCCAGTCCGCGCGGCTGGTCCCCGGCAGCAGCCCGATGGCGTCAGGAACCTCGCCCGCCCAGTCGATCACGGCTGCGATACGCACGTCGCCCCAGCTGATCGCGCCAGCCATGTCGCCTCCCAGACAATCCTGCCGGCAGCTGCTTTCGCCATTGCCGTGCGGCACCACTGCGGTTTCGCCCTTCCCGCTGGTCAACTGGCATCACTCCACCGGAGCACCCAACCGCAGTCGCGTTGGCGAAATCGTATGGCCTACCGGCGGCCGCGTGCGCTAACGCGCGCTCATCAGCGCATTGGCGCACGCGGTCCGGCATGGTCGGCGTGCCTGGCTGCCGGTGTGGCCAGGCTGGCTTGGTGGAAGCCCCGGTGGTGGCGCTGGCTCGGCCGGCCGGCGTTGCCGACCTGTGTCATGGTGTCTGCGTGGGTGAGGACCTGTGGGATGCCTATGACCAGATGGGCCTGAGCTTTCAGCAGCATGCTGCCGACAGTGCGTACAACGCCCATTACGACCGGCCGGCGGTGCTGGCCGCGCTCGGGCCCGTCACCGGCAGGCAGGTCCTGGACGCGGCCTGCGGCCCCGGCCTGTACCTGCGTGAACTGCTGGAGCGAGGAGCCGAGGTCACCGCCTTTGATGCGAGCCCGGTAATGGTGAGCTTGGCCAGGCAGCGGACGGCAGGCCGGGTGCGGATCGACCAGGCGGCGCTCGGGGAGCCGCTGCCCTACCGCGACGGCGCCTTCGACCTCATCGTCTGCGCGCTGGCCATTCACTACGCCAGCGACCGCGCGGCCGCATTCGCCGAGTTCCGCCGCGTCCTGCGCCCCGGCGGGGCAGCTGTGGTATCGACCCAGCACCCGGTGATGGACTGGCTGCGCAAAGGCGGCTCCTACTTCCAGACCACCCGGGAAACCGACATCTGGCATACCCCATCCGGAGACCAGCCAGTGCACTTTTGGCGTGAACCGCTGTCAGCTCTGTGCACGGCTGCCACCGACGCCGGATTCCTCATCGAAAAACTCATCGAGCCGGTCCCTGCCGAGACGATGCGCGAACGCTACCCCGAGGATTACGAGAAACTGAGCAAGGAACCAGGATTTCTGATCCTGCGCCTTCTCAAACCAGCCAGACCGCATCCCGGCCCTCCAAACTGACCCGGTACCGCTGCCTTCGTGTTCTGGGCAGGCACGCAACGCCCGCTCATGCCCGCTGGTCGTGCGAATTGGTCTAGCGGCTTTTTCAGGTCGAAGTAGCTACACTCCGGCTATGAAAGCAGCGGTCTGCACGAGGTACGGCCCGCCCGAAGTAGTTGTCATCTCAGAAGTGGAGAAGTCGGCTACGGGGGACAACGGGCTGCTCGTCAAGGTCCACGCGACCACGGTGAACCGGACGGACTGTGCCTACCGCGCTGCCAAGCCCTTCTTCATGAGATTCCTCACCGGCCTTGTCAGGCCCCGGTCGACGATCCTGGGCACCGAGTTTGCGGGCGTGGTCGAGGCGGTCGGCAGCGGCGTGACGTCGTTCGGGGTCGGCGACAAGGTGTTCGGATACAACGAGGGCCCCTTCGGTGCTCATGCCGAGTACATGTCGATTCCCGAGGACGGCTCGGTCGCGACCATGCCGGCGAACGTGACCTACCAGGAGGCGGCTCCCAGTACCGAGGGTTCGCATTATGCCCTCGCGCACATCAGGGCGGCAAAGATCCACAGCGGGCAGGACGTCCTGGTCTATGGCGCAACCGGTGCTATTGGCTCAGCGGCGGTCCAGCTGCTCAAGAGTCTCGGTGCCAACGTGACCGCGGTCTGCGACACGAGCCACCTGGAGCTGGTCAGAGGCCTGGGCGCCGACCGGGTCATCGACTACACGACCGAGGATTTCACCAAGGACGAGCAGAAATACGACGTGGTCCTCGACTCGGTTGGCAAGAGCTCCTTCAGCCAATGCAAGCGGCTCCTGAAACCCGGCGGAATCTACATCTCGTCGGAGTTGGGCCCGCTGGCCCAGAACCCGTTCCTGGCGCTCATCGCCCCGCTGCATAGCGGCAAGAAGGTCATGTTCCCCATCCCGAAGCATGACCAGCTGATGGTGGAGTATCTCAAGAAACTGATCGAGTCCGGAGAGTTCAAGCCCGTCATCGACAGAACGTACCCGCTGGACCAGATCGTCGAGGCCTACCGGTACGTCGAGACAGGGCAGAAAACCGGTAATGTCGTCATCAGCCTCGAGCGTTCGCACTAACGGCCCGGCGCGGATACGCCGTCCCGTATAACGCGACGGCGCGGATACGCCGGACGGGCCTCCGAGGCGGTCGCCTACGCAAAGGCGCACGGCGCGGCCGCTAGGGTGGTCGCGGGCAAGCGACGCGCCGCGGAGCGGAGGCAGCGATGGACCCGGCCACAGGCGAGGGCGCGACCGCAGGCGACGGCGAGCCAGCCGCTGGCATCCGGGCGTCGGACGCCGAGCGGGACGCGACCCTCGAGCGGCTCAGTGCGGCCACCGGGGACGGGCGGCTGACCCTGGAGGAGTTCAGCCAGCGGATGGACCGCGCCACCACGGCCAAGACCCGGGCCGAACTCGGCCGCCTCGTGGCGGATCTTCCCACCGACCCCGGCGCGGCCGGCAGCGCGGTCGCCGAGCGCGGCCCGGGGCGGCCGTCGTGGCACATCTCGCCCATCGGCGGCCTGAGCGTGGCCGGGCCATGGCGGATGGAGCGCAGTGTCATCGTGCTGAGCCTGATCGGCGGCGCCGACCTCGACCTGAGCCAGGCCCAGCTGGCCGCCCCGGAGGTCACCTTGACCAAGGTGTCGCTGCTGGGCGGGGTCTCGATCGGGGTCCCGCCGGGGATCCGGGTCGATGCGTCGGGCTTCAGTCTCATCGGCGGCACCAGCGTCGACGCCGGGCCCGAGCCCGGCCCGGGCGCGCCGACCGTCCATATCCGCGCGTTCTCACTGCTCGGCGGGACCCGGATCTACCGGGCAGGGCCGGCCAGCCAGCGCGAAGGCCCGGCGGAGGGATCACCGATGGACTGGCGGTCCCGGCGGCGGGCCGACCGGTACCAGTGGCGGGCCCAGCGGCGGGCCGAACGGCGATCGCGGCGCTACCGTTAGCCTGGCCGCTGCCGCCAGCGGCGGCATCCGGGCGTGGGCGAAAGACCAGGGCATCGCGGTCAGCGAGCGCGGCGGCATCCCGGCGAGCGTTGTTGGCGTCTGACGATTCCCCGCCGACCTGCCGGTCCACGGTCAAGATCGGCGTCTCCGCGCTCGATGCCGAAGGGCTGGGAGGCACGAACTACGCCTTCGCGCGCCACCGCAGGTCTCATTCGCTCCCCTTGATGCCACCACGCGGCTACGCGCGCGCATTCACCGGGTCGCCCTACGTCTTCTCATCGAGGTTGCGCCATCCGCATGATCCGGCGAGATCACATAACCGATCCACGATCACTGACGTTGTGAATGTCCGGATCTGCCGCAGACAGGGATGTCACCTAGCGACTTCCGGCGTTGAAGCATGGCGTGGCCGCCCTGGCCGGAGTCCTCAGCCAGGCCGGCTTAGGAGGACCTGCCATAGGGCGTCGATCTGTCCTTTGACTGAGCTCGGGAAGACGTGCGGAATGCAGCCCTGCGGTACTGGCGGCAGGCTCCCGTCCGCGCGGCGGGGCTGAGCCACCACCACCGGCAGCCCCGGGCGGCGGCGGCGAATGGCCGCGGCAACGCCGGACTCTGGATCAAGACCGTGAAGGACGGCGTCGGCACCGGCCAGCACGGGGCACAGCCGGTCACGCAGCAAGGGGCAGGCCGCCAGGTCAGGGCCGGGCCCCGAGCAGAAGGCGACGTCGAAGCCCGCCTGCTCGAACATGGAAAAGTCCGAGATCGCCAGCGCCGGGTGGCCGTCCTCGATGAGGACCCGCGGACGGTGCCCAGCCCGGCGGGCTGACCTCCATGCTCTCCGGGGAACTCGCTGTATCATGCTCCCTCCCGGCGTCTTTCTAGCCAGTAAGCACACGCACGGCCAGGCGAGGGCAGGGCCCTTGGTCCTGTCCCGCGTCCCGACGCCGGCTGGTCTCCCGCCGCCACGGCGGCAGCTGGCGAGCCCGGGGTAATGACGTCAGCCAGTGACTGGCCGAGCCGTCCGGCTCTGCCGCTGTCCGGTCGGACAGCCGGGCGATTGCAGCTCCGATGGCGCGCATCCCGGCTTGATCTGCCATGAAGCGGCGTGCCGACGCTCGTGCAGTCGGCAGCCACTCGACCCTGACTGAGCGTCGCCGAGCAGTTCGGCCATCGCCTCCTCATCGGGTCAGCCTTCTGATCTGCGTCGGGACGGCCGGATTTGAACCGGCGACCCCTTGACCCCAGTCAGCTCCTGGCCGTCGCGCGCACACCGATGACCGCGGGGAGGGTTCCCGGCACCGGAATATCGCTAGCCGCCACACCAGGCAACTTAAGGCCATCTGTCAGCGGATGCTGTGTGTCAGTCAAGGGCACGGCCGAGGTTGAACGCGGCGCTGATCAGCGCCAGGTGGATCAATGCCTGGGGGAAGTTACTTCCGGTAGCTGCCATGGCGGAACTCGTCGACAAGCGACGGATGGGACGGATACCAGCCGAGTTCGGCTCGGGCCTTGGCCGCGTCGGTGCCCTGATCGAGCAGCAGCGCTTCGGCGAAATAGTTGCCCAGGCGGGCGCGGGCCTCATCCTCGGAACCGGGGACCGCTCCTGGCGCGGCGACGGCGACCGCGGCCGCCTCCGTCAGTTCGGCGACGGTCGGGTTCGCTCCGTTGCCGATCACGTAGCGGCCGCGGGCGAAGCCGTCTTCCAGGACGCGCCGGAAGACATCGGCCAGGTCCGCGACGTGGACCGTCGACCAGTGCTGCTGCCCGGTGCCGATCATGATCAAGTTGCCGGCGTCGTCGAGGGGGGAGGCGAGAAATCATTGCAATAGGGGGCCGACAGTTTGCTGGCGTCACCGCACCACCCGATCCAGGCAGGGCTTACCCGCGGGGGAGAAAAAGTACTTGCCCGGGCTGGATCTGGCTTGGCTGGTCGAGGAGGGCGGATAGGGCGCTGATGACCGCCGCGGTGAAGGTGCGGTCTTGGGGGAAGGTCTTGGCGGAGACGAGGATCAGGCCCGCGTGGGCTTGGCTCGCGGCACGGTAACGGGCGTCAAGGGGGATGAAGTCTTTGACGTTGGCGGTGACCAGGGCGCGCCTAGCGGCGGTGGCATGGGCCAGGATCTGGTCGTCGGCAAGCCCGGCGAGGGCCGGGTCGGCTACGACCGCCAGCACGTCATGGCCTTTGGCGCGCAGTTGCTCGGCAATGATGCCCGAGAACATCTCATCGAGCAGCAGGGGGCTCATTTTCACCCTGCGAGCAGCTGGCGTTCCCGCCGCCAGGCATCTTCGGCCGCGTCATCGGCGGCCTCGGCCGCAGCGATCTCGGCATCGACCTCATCGGGGTAGGAGGCCCAGTACCGGACCGCGACACGAATCAGGCGTACCGGGATGCCAGTGTTCTCCGCTATCAAGGTGAGCAGGTCGTCTTCGCCCAGGCCACGCTCATGTGCCCGAGCTGACTTAACTGCCCGCACGACTTCCCACACGTCGGGACCACCGACCAGACCGGCTCGCCTTCCGGTAGGCCCTGGCCGGAACACGATCCTCGGATGCTCGCTCATGCGGAGCGCCTCGTCCACGAGCCGGTTCGCAGCCGATGACAGGGACATGCCAGGGTTGGCAGCAACGAAAGACGACAGCCGCTCCGCCACGGCAGTGTCGAACCTGACAGGTGTCGCGGCACGCTTGCTCATGACTACATTGTAGTTGGTTTATGTCGCCTTAGCGATGGGGCCCGCCAGATGATGCCGGCATGCGGCCGGTCGACATCGTGGTCTGCGGCAGCGTCACAGTGAACCGGCAAGGTGCCCGGCTCGGCAAGGGGGCGGCCTACTCCGACATCGAGGTCGTGCTGCTCCAAGAGGCCAGGCTGATCGGTCCCAGCACTGTAATCGTGACGACTGTCCACCATCTGCAAGTTGTCGACGGAGCACTCCCCGAGACCGAGCACGACTTCAGCGCCGACCTGATCATCACCCCGGACGAAGTGATCGAGTGTGGACCTCCACGACGGCCTAGCGGCCTCTACTGGGAGCACCTGACCGAAGACAGGATCGCCGCCATTCCCGTGCTCGCCGCGATGGCGGCTGCCAAGCGCGGCTGACGGCTGCTGACGTGTGACATCCGCCACAACTTTTGAACACACGATGCCGCAAATGCCGCAAATGCCGCCTGTGCAGCTGACGTAGATCGTTTACGCCGGGGTCGTTGCTGTGGTCTTCTGCTGGAGGCGTCGTAGGCCGCCGAGGCCGCCGAGGCCGCCGTGGGGCCGATGGTAGTTGTAGAAGTCCTGCCCCTCTTGGAGCCTGGCGTTGAAGAGCTGGGTGTCGTCGATCACGACGCCCTTGAGCTGACGGTAGAACTCCTCGCCCCCGTTCAGGTAGATCGAAGTTCGCCGCCCGCCGCAGCCCCAGGAACTAGTCGGCCTGACGATGTGCGGCCCGGCTGCCGCCGGGGCAGACTTGCAGCATGGAGACCCCCGATGTGCAGGGGGCTTATCCCCGGCTGAGTGATGCCCAGGTCGCCGCGCTGACTGCCCTGGGCGAGCGGCGTGCGGCCCAGCCGGAGGAGGTCCTGTTCCGGGAAGGCCAGCGGAACGGCGATTTTTTCGTGGTTCTCACCGGGAATGTGGCCGTCGTCGAAGCGCGCGGGACGCCGGAGGAGCGCACCATCGCCGTGCACGGCCGCCACCGCTTCCTCGGCGAGCTCAGCCTGCTGACGGGCGAGGCTTCCTACTTCACCGCTGTGGCGGTCGACGCGGGCGAAGTGCTCGCGGTGCCGGTCGAGCGCCTCAGGGAGCTGGTGGTCCGCGATCCCGGGCTCGGGGATCTCATCCTGCGCGCCTACCTCGTCCGCCGCTCCATCCTGATCGGGCTCGGAGTCGGCCTGCGGATCGTCGGATCGCGGTACTCGCCGGACGCCAGGCGGCTCCGCGACTTCGCGGCGCGCAACCGGCTCCCATACCGCTGGCTGGACCTGGAGGCCGACCCGGGCGCCGAGACACTGCTCCAGCATTTCGGCGTGGCGCCGGAGGACACCCCGATCGTGATCGCGGCCGACCGGCTGCTCCGCAACCCCAGCAACGCCGAGCTGGCCGCCGCGATCGGGCTCCCGGCGCCGGGCGCCCCGCACACAAGCTGCGACCTGCTCGTGGTCGGGTCGGGACCGGCAGGCCTGTCCGCCGCCGTGTACGGGGCCTCGGAAGGCATGCAGACCGTCGTCCTCGACAGCACGGCCACCGGGGGCCAGGCCGCGACCTCGTCGCGGATCGAGAACTACCTCGGGTTCCCGTCCGGCATCTCCGGCGCCGAGCTCGCGGACCGGGCGGTCATCCAGGCGCGGAAGAGGCGTCAGCATCGCGCTGGCCAGGACCTTCAAACTCATCGACGCAGAGATGAAGGCCGTGCACAGCGAGGAATGGGAGCGCACGTTCCGCCTCTTCCGGCTGCTGATCTAGCTATCCGACTTGAGGATGTGCGGCGGCCGTAAACCGGCAAGTCTTGGTGCTACAGGCGGGCCAGCTGCCGCGCAGACGATCGAGGGACGCTGGCGGCCAGGCTGCCCAGGCATGAGGAACACGATCGCGGCTTTCGACCGCGCTGCCGTGCGCCGCATCGGCGAGACCGATTCGCGGTTGCTCGACCTGGTGATGCCTAGGCTGAGCCGACTCGCCAACCGTGGCTTGCTGTGGATCGGGGTGGCTTCTGTATTGCGGGCGACAGGCGACAGGTGGCGCGGCGGGCCGCCTGGCGCGGCCTGGCCGCAGCGAGCGCCGCCACCAAGAGGGAGGCTAGAACCGGCACAGCGAGGAGGCCACCCCCACCGGGTACCTCCTCGCTGCCACGCAACCCGCCGACCTCCCCATTCGCGGCGCAGCAGCGAGCCTCGGCGGTATGAGGTCGCTCGCTACGACTTGGGTCAGCTAGGACCGTGCGAGCGCGCCCTGGACCCAGTCTCGCAGCGCGGGCAGCGGCATGGCGCCCGCCTGGCGGGCGATCACCTTGCCGTCCCGCAGCACCATCAGCGTGGGGATGGCCTGGACGGTGAACCGCTGCTGCAGCTTCGGTGCCTCGTCCACGTTGACCTTGACCAGCTTCACCTTGCCGGCCAGGTCCTGGGCGAGCTGCTCCAGCGCGGGACTGACGGCGCGGCAGGGCCCGCACCAGGGCGCCCACATGTCCACCACGACGGGGATGGCGGCCGCTTCGGCGACCTCGGCGAACGTGTCGTCGCCCGCGGCGGCAACCCAGGGCAGCGGCTTGTGGCAGTTGCCGCACCGGGGGGTTCCGCGCGCGGCGGCCGGAACCCGGTTCATCCGGCCGCAGTTCGCGCACCTGACCAGATCCGCTGGCGTGCTGCCTTGTCCGTCTGGCATGCGGTCGCTCCTACCCGGGGTTCTCGTAGCTGACGGTGAGCTCGCTCCCGGCCGCGTCGACCCGGATGACGGCGCCGTCCCTGACGTCGCCCGCGACCAGGGCGCGGCCGATGCGGGTTTCCACGTCGCGGGCGATGAACCGGCGCAGCGGGCGCGCCCCGTACACGGGGTCGAAGCCCTGTTGGGCGATGAGTCGCCGTGCTTGCTCAGTGAGCTCCAGCGTCAGCGACCGTTCGGCCAGCCGCTGCCGCAGGCCGGTGAACATGAGGTCGACGATGCGCTCGATCTCGGGCTGGGTCAGCGGCTTGAACAGCACGATGTCGTCGAGCCGGTTGAGGAACTCGGGCCGGAACCGGGACCGCAGCTCGGCCATCACCAGGTCGCGGGCGTCGGACTTGATCTCGCCGTCGGAGGTGACCCCGTCCAGGAGGTACTGGGAGCCGATGTTGGAGGTCATGATGATGACGGTGTTGCGGAAGTTGACGGTGCGGCCCTGCGCGTCGGTGAGCCGCCCGTCGTCGAGCACCTGCAGCAGCGTGTTGAACACGTCCGGGTGCGCCTTCTCGATCTCGTCGAACAGCACCACCGAGTAGGGCTTGCGCCGGACCGCCTCGGTCAGCTGGCCGCCCTCCTCATACCCCACGTAGCCGGGCGGGGCGCCGACCAGCCGGGAGACGGTGTGCCGTTCCTGGTACTCGCTCATGTCCAGCCGGACCATGTTGTCCTCGGTGTCGAACAAGGTCGCGGCAAGGGTCTTGGCCAGCTCGGTCTTGCCGACCCCGGTCGGGCCGAGGAACAGGAACGAGCCGATCGGCTGCCGCGGGTCCTTCAGCCCGGACCGGGCCCGGATGATCGCATCGGTCACCGCCTGGACCGCCTCGTCCTGGCCGACGATCCGCTCGTGCAGGATCTGGCCGAGCCGCAGCAGCTTGTCCCGCTCGCCCTCCTGCAGCCGGGTCACTGGGATGCCGGTCCACCGGGACACGATCTGGGCGATCTCCTCGTCAGTGACCACCTCGCGCAGCAGCCGGGCGCTGCCCTGCTTGCTGGCCAGGTGATCCTCCTCGGCGGCCAGCCGCCGTTCCAGCTCGGGCAGCTTGCCCATCCGCAGCTCGGCCGCCTTGTTCAGGTCATAGGCCCGCTCGGCCCGCTCGGCCTCGCCGCGGACCTGCTCGATCTCGGCGCGCAGCGCCTGCACCTTGCGCAGCGCCTGCCGCTCCGATTCCCACTGCGCCCGCATCGCGTCCGCCTCTGCCCGCAGGCCGGCCAGGTCCCGGCCCAAGGCAGCCAGCCGGGCCTTGCTGGCCGGGTCGTCCTCCTTGGCCAGCGCCGCCTCCTCGATCTCCAGCCGCATCACCCGCCGGGTCAGCTCGTCCAGCTCGGCCGGCATCGAGTCGATCTCGGTGCGCAGCATCGCGCACGCCTCATCGACCAGGTCGATCGCCTTATCCGGCAAGAACCGGTCACTGATATACCGGTGGGACAGCGTCACCGCGGCGATCACCGCCCCGTCGGAGATCTTGACCCCGTGGAACACCTCCAGCCGCTCCCGCAGCCCGCGCAGGATCGAGATGGCGTCCTCGACCGACGGCTCGTCGACCGGCACCGGCTGGAACCGCCGCTCCAAAGCGGCGTCCTTCTCGATGTACCTGCGGTACTCATCCAGCGTGGTCGCGCCGATCATGTGCAGCTCACCGCGGGCCAGCATCGGCTTGAGCATGTTCCCCGCGTCCATCGCCCCCTCGGCCGCGCCCGCGCCGACCACCGTGTGCAGCTCATCCACGAACAGCAGGATCCGGCCCTCGGCCGCCGTCACCTCCGCCAGGACTGCTTTCAGCCGCTCCTCGAACTCACCTCGGTACTTCGCCCCGGCCACCAGCGACCCCATGTCCAGGGCGAAGACGACCTTGTCCTTCAGCCCCTCCGGGACGTCGCCGTTGCTGATCCGCTGCGCCAGCCCCTCCACGATCGCCGTCTTGCCCACCCCCGGGTCCCCGGTCAACACCGGGTTGTTCTTGGTCTTCCGGGACAGGATCTGGATCACCCGCCGGATCTCGCCGTCCCGCCCGATGACCGGGTCAAGCTTGCCGGCTGCCGCGTCTGCCACCAGATCCCGGCCGTACTTCTCCAGCGCCTCATACGCGCCCTCCGGCGTCGCCGACGTCACCCGCTGGTTGCCGCGGATCCTGGTCAGGTGCTCGAGGAACGAGTCCTTGCTAAGTCCATGCTGGGCCAGCAGGCGGCCCGCGCCGGAGGAGGCGCCCTCGTCGATCATCGCGATGATGAGGTGCTCGACGGACACGTAGTCGTCCTTGAGCCGGCTGGCCTCCCGCTCGGCGGCGTCGAGCAGACGGGATAGCCGCTGGGTGACGGCGATCTGGCCGGGTGCGACCCCGGGGCCGCTGACCCGCGGGCGGCGGGCAAGCTCGGCCTCCAGGTCGGCTGTCAGCCGGCCGGTGTCCACGCCCGCCTGCCCGAGCAGCCGGGGCGCCAGTCCGTCGGGCTGGTCGAGCAGGGCAAGCAGCAGGTGCTCGCCGTCCACCTCGGTGTGCCCGAAACGCAGCGCCTTGGTCTGCGCGTCGTGCAGCGCTTCCTGCGACTTCTGCGTCAGCCGGTTCGGGTCCACTGCTAGCCTCCGGTGCGTCGGGAGTGACCGCGGGCTGCCGCCTCGAGTACCGCGATCCGGTCGAGCAAGTCGGTGACGAGGCCGATAGCCGCGTAGTTGAGGCCGAAGCCGGCGCGCAACCGCTGCACCCTGGCCATGGCCGCGCGCTGTGACGGGGCGAACCACAGCCGCCCGGCCGCGTCGGTGTCCGCGTCCAGCACGCCCAGGGTCACCAGCCGGCGCACCAGGTCAGGGTGGGTTCCGGTGACCCGGGCGAACGATTCGAGGTCGAGGCGCGCTGGCCGGGTGAGTGCATACGTCACGGTCACTTTGGTGTTCATGGTGGCCTGCGGGTTCACTTCGGCCTCCTCGGGTCGAAGGTGGATGTGGCGGCAAGCTCCTCGAACAGGCGCCGCTCCTCGGCCGGCAGTTTCCTGGGCACCAGGATCCGTGCCTCGGCGTACAGGTCACCCGCCGTTCCCTTGGGGTTCGGCAGGCCGCGGCCGCGCAGCCGCAGACGGCGGCCGCTCGACGTGCCCGCGGGGACCTTCACCTTGGCTTCGCCGTCGGGCGTTTCGACTGCGACGGTGGTGCCGAGCGCCGCCTCCCAGGGGGCAAGCGGCAGCTCGACATGCAGGTCGCGGCCCTCGACCCGGTACCGGGGGTGCGGTGCGATGCGGACGATCAGGTAGAGGTCGCCGGCGGGGGCGCCCTCGGTGCCACGGCCGCCCTGGCCGGCCAGCCGGATCCGCTGCCCGTTGGTCACCCCGGCCGGGATGGTGACTTGCAGGGTCCGGGTTTGCCCGCCGCCCTCGAGGGTGACCGAGCGCCGGGTGCCGCGGTACGCCTCCTCCACGGTCAGGTCGATGACCGCTTCCTGGTCCGCGCCGGGGATGGGCCCCCAGCCGCGTCCGGATCTGCCGCCGAACAGCCCGCCGAGCAGGTCGTCGAGGTCGATGTCCTCGCCGAACCCGGTAGCGAAGCCCGTGTCTGCGGCCGGCCCGCGCCGGGCCCGCCCGCCGGTGCCCGCGCCGCCGGCCCTCGGCCCGCCGCCCGCGGCGGCACGGTTCCAGGTCTCGGGGTCGACGTCGTCAGGAACCCGGCGGAAATCCGGCCCGAACGCGTCGTAGCGGCGGCGTGTCTCCGGATCGTGCAAGACGTTGTAGGCCTCGGAAACGTCCTTGAACCGGTCCTCCGCACCCGGGTCCTTGTTCACGTCGGGGTGGTGCGCGCGGGCCAGCTTGCGGTAGGCCCGCTGGATCTGCTCCTGGGTGGCGTTCCTGCTCACGCCCAGGATCTCGTAGAAGTCGCGGTCCGATGCCATCAGCCGTCCTTCGCCACCACGACCAGTGCTGGCCGCAGCTGATGGTCGCCCTCACCGTAGGCCGGCCGCAGGACCTCAACCACCGTTCCGGCCGGAGCGTCGGTCCCGGCCCTGGAGCCGATCGCGTCATGGCGTGACGGGTCGAAGACCGCGCCGAGGTCGTCGCGGCGCGCGAAGCCCAGCCGCTGCAGGACACCCGCCGCCTGGTCGCGGACCGTCCGGACCCCGTCGATGATGGCGCCCGGATCGGCACCGGCGTGCGCCAGCGCCAGGTCCAGGTTGTCCAGCACCGGCAGCCAGTCAGCCGCCACCCGCGCCCGCTCCTCCGAACGGGCGCGCTCGATGTCCCGGGCGCACCGTTTGCGCACGTTGTCCGCGTCGGCCAGGGCGCGCAGCCGCTGGTCCTCCAGCTCGGCGATCCGTGCCCGCAGGGCATCCCGGCTCGGCTCGGCCTCGGCATCGCCGTGGCCGGGCCGCGTGTCGCCCTGGCCGGGCCGCGGAGTCCCGTCGGGCGCCTGGTCAGTCATGGGGTCGTGAACTCCGCGTCGATCACGTCGTCGTCACCCGGGGACTGCCCCGGTGACCCCTGACCGGAGGGGCCCTGGCCCGACGGCCCCGCTCCGCCCGGCCCCGGCCCGGACGACCCGGACCCGGAGGCGCCTAGGCCGTGGTAGACCTGCTGGAGTTCGCTCGTCAGCGACCGGAGCCGGCCGACGGGAGCCTGGTCAGCGATCGCCTGCCGCGCGTCCGCCACCAGCGTCTCGGCCCGGGCCTTCTCGTGCACCGGGACCGCCTGCCCGAGTTCGCTGAGCCTGCGCGCCACCTGGTACGCAGCGGAATCCAGCTCGTTGCGCGCATCGGTCAGCTCGCGCAGCTGGCGGTCCTCCGCGCGGTTGGCCTCGGCATCGGCGACCATCCGCTCGACGTCGGACTTGTCCAAGTTGGAGCTCTCGCTGATCGTGATCCGCTGCTCGGCCCCGGTGTCCTT
>Ga0335077_10005512_pt1 | contig 15525 bp, 9 predicted proteins | sample Lox_Sample_31_FD_207151 | JGI IMG/M metagenome (GOLD analysis project Ga0335077, IMG submission 207151) | Soil microbial communities from Loxahatchee National Wildlife Refuge, Florida, United States - Lox_Sample_3.1 | ecosystem: Environmental > Terrestrial > Soil > Wetlands | place: USA: Florida... | reverse complement strand
TTGGGCACGTCGAAAATGTGGTACCGCATCCAGCCGAACCGGAATTCATTGATCAGCGTCGGGTTGACCGTATAGGTCCAACCGATGGCAAGGCTTTGGTTCCGCGCATTGGAGTTGCCCGCGTAGTTGCCGAAGTTTTGACCGCCTGCCTCTAAGCCGAAGGCTCCCGGCGCCTGCTCTGTGAACTCAGCAAAGCTGTAACGGCCGAAAAACGTATTCTTCTCGTTTAGATAGTAGTCCTCGCGAGTGTCCCATGCATTGCCCGTAATTGCGACCGCGCCGGCGGCATCGAAGTTGTTGCCCACGGGGCTGAACTGCGTCGTATTGGGCATCGGGATGTAGTTCAGTAGAGCTAAAGCCTGTGAGCTTAAGCGGCTCTGGGGGATTATGTTGCCTGCGAACGGCTGGCGGCCTGTCCCATCCGCGTTTCCGGTGGCGGGGTCGTAGAGCTGATAGTTCCCGCTGACTGCCAGCCAATCGCTGAAATTCCCCGTCCGGTTCAGGGCCGTCGGCACCGATGTGTTGACCGAACCGCCCTGTGACTGGCGGTTCAACTGCGTATCAGCAAAGAAAAACAACTTATCCTTGATGATCTTTCCGCCGATGGAACCCCCGAACTGGTTCTGATGGTACGTTGGGCTGAAGTTCGTAAAGGGGTTTCTCGCGAAGTCCGTGAACCCGGGAGTATTCGTCTGCAAATACTCGAAGGCGCTCCCGTGAAGTTCGTTCGTTCCCGATTTGGTGGAGTAGCTGGCAAGGCCGCCGCCCGTGTAGGAGAATTCGGCGTCGAAATCCTGGTTGGCCTGCTTCACTTCCTGAACTGCCTCGAAGTTCGGATTGATGACGATGATTCCTAGGATCGGGTCCTGGTTCGTGGTTCCGTCCAGTTCGTACCCCATGGCATCGAACACCTGCCCATTCACGACCATCTGCACGCTGTTCTGGGGGTTCTCATCGGAGGCGTGTGCCCAGCCAAACGGTACCGATCCCGGTTGCAGCAACTCGAAGGCTTGGAGATTGCGACCGACGCTCGGCAGTTCTTCAACCTGATGCGAATCAAAGGTCTGCGCCACGTCCGCACGATCGGATTGCAGCAACGGAGCAGCCGCTGTCACCTCCACCTCCTGGGTGACGTTACCAACCTGCAAGGTTACGTCGTAGCGCGATACCTGGTCGACCAGCACCGTGATGGGATTGGAAATGGTCTTTTGAAACCCGGCTGCCTCAATGCTCACCTGGTATTGACCCGGAATGAGTTGGCCTTTAATGTAGTTGCCGGACTCATTCGTCGTCACCTCAAACTTGGTGCCCTTCTGAATGTCGGAGATGGTGACCTTGGCGTTGTTCACCGCCGCGCCGGTAGGATCCGTCACGGCTCCGACAATGCTGCCAAAAACCTGCTGGGCGCTGGCGATCTGGCCGAAAACGAACAACAACGCCACTGAAACACACAGTGCGATCAGAGCCGATTTGCGTAGACTGGGCATTTCTCTTCTCCTCAACTCCTTCGTGGAGCAAACTTTTGGATACAGACCCTTTTCGTTGATTGTATAGAGTAGGGGCAATTCCCTAATAGAAACAAGTTAGCCCTGCGGTATGATACTGTTACCTTTAACATCTCGCGGCGTTGCAGTCATTTACGAGATTTGTTACACTCCATGTCACCGAGGGTTTAATGGGGGCGTTAGGGGTTAACGACCTGGATCGCGAGGCCATACTGGCCGAAATTGAGAAATTGACCTCAAGTTCAGTGCTGCATGGCTCCGAGTCGTTGTGCAATCTGTTACGGTTCCTGGTCAAACAGACACTGGATCATCCCGGCTCGACGGTGAAAGAGTATCAGATCGCCACGGAGGTGTTCGGGCGAGCTGCTGACTTTGATCCCCGGCTGGACTCGACGGTCCGGGTGCAAACCGGGCGGCTGCGTTCGAAGCTCGCCGAGTACTACGCCAGCGACGGATCCGACGACCGCCTGGTGGTAGAAATTCCGCGTGGTTCCTACCACGTCATGTTTCACTACCGGGAGCCGGAGCCGAGGGCGCCTGAGCCTGTAGCCGAGCCGCCCGCCGCCCTGGCACCACGTCGCTCGCTTCCGCACTGGGTGACGACTGCGGTGGTGAGTATGGTGGCGGTGATTAGCGCGCTGGCGCTGGAGTTCGCCCTGCGTCCGGCACCCCAACATGCTGTGGTGGCTGAGCCTCCCGACGCCCTGCAAGCCCTATGGCTGCGATTTTTCGATGGGCCGGAACCGCCGCTGGTGGTCTACAGCAACGCTGCTTTTGTGGGGCGTCCGGAGACCGGCCTGCGCTACTTCAATGCCGCCACCGATAAGAACGCTGTGCCCCTCGACCACTACACCGGGGTGGGGGAAGTCATCGCGGTTCACGAGTTGGACAATCTGTTCAAGATTTTGCACCGGGACATGCGGCTGAAGCGGGGCCGTCTTTTGACCTGGGATGATGCCAAGACGAGCAACCTGGTTTTCATCGGCTCTCCATCCGAGAATCTCTCGCTCCGCGAAATGCCCGGCACTCAGGATTTCATATTCAAAGTCGCCCGCAATGGCCCGCGCAAAGGCGACTTGAGCATCGTGAACGTAAATCCGCGCCCAGGCGAGGACGCCACCTATTTTTCCACGGCGGCGGTGCCCATCCGGGAAGACTATGCGGTGGTGGGCCTGGTGCGCGGTCTGACGAACACCCAGCACGTACTCGTGTTAGCCGGCCTGACCACGCTCGGAACACAGGCGGCCGCGGAATTCGTCTGCCGGACGAGGCGAGTGGAGGAATTGCTCAGTGGGTTGGGCGCGCCTCCGAAGGGACCTTTTCCTCAGTTTGAAGCGCTTTTGCGAGTCAGGGTGAGCGGGGGCGTTCCGGTGCAGAGCGATCTGGTAGCGGTGCATCGCCACAAATAAGGCGAGTTCACCGGTGTACTCTGAAAGGATGTGGCCGGGGCTGGTAGCACTGTGGCTGGCGGGTGTCGCGCCCGGTATCCACGACCGGGGCGTTGATTTTTACAAGCACCAAAAATATGCCGATGCCATCTCCACTCTCGAAGAGGCGGTAAAAACGGAGACGCCGGGCTCGAGCGAATACCGGGAGTCGGTATTGTTGATTGGCCAGAGCTATTTCATGCTGTCTCAGGCTCAGAAGGCCATTCCGTGGCTGGAGAAAGCGCCTAACGTGAATGAAGCGAATTTTATGCTGGGCTACGCATACCTCCAAACGGCACAGCCAGAACGGTCTGAGGCGGCGTTCGCCAGGCTGTTCGGTCTAAACCCCGAGAGTGCCGCAGGACATTTGCTCGCCGGCCAGATGATGCTCAAGAAAGAATACCGGGACGAGGCGGTTGCGGAGGTGAAGAAGGCGCTGGCGCTCGATGCGAAGCTGCCCCAGGCTTACTTCCTGCTGGCCGAGGCGGCCATCGGGCGAGGCGAGCTGGATGAAGCCATTACGGACCTTACCAAGGAACTGGAGATCGATCCGAACTTTTCTATGGCGTGGTACCGCCTCGGGGATGTGTATTCACGCCAGCAGCGATGGGAACAGGCGATCCCCCATTTGCAGCGCGCCGTGTGGCTGAATCCAAATTACAGCGGGCCGTATATTCTGCTAGGCAAGTGCTATTACAATACTCAGAATTTCAGTAACGCCGAGGGCATCCTGCGGCGCGCACTGGCGCTGGATCCGAACAACTACTCCGCCAACTATTTGCTGGGCCGGACGCTGGTGGCAGAAGGCCATGCGGAAGAGGGAAAAGCGGTGTTGGAAAAGTTGAAGTCGCTGCCGCAGTGAGTTCGGGTCGGGCCGTGGCCGACCGGAGCGACGCCGCGCATCGCGGAACATCCGTAGGGCGCGACACCCGCGAGGAACGAAAATCGCAGCGAGGGCTCGTGCAGGAGGGGACAGGCACCACCGTCGACGACGAGCGGGGCTGGGAGTTTGCGGGCGGCTCGATTAGGGACGGCGGAGCCAGTCCCGGCGCGCTTTACTTGCGATTCATCATTTCGGTGAGTTGGGCTTCTTTCGCGGCCTTGACCCTGGCACCTTGAGCGAACGCCGCTTTGCTGCCCTCCAGATCGCCACTCATCCGCAAAGCCTGCCCCAGCGTGTTGTACGGCCCGGGATCTTCGGGCCGAAGGCGCACCGCCTCGCGCAACGCTGATACAGCGCCGGCTAGATCGCCCTTCTGCTTCAGTGCCGTTCCCAGAATGAACCAGGCTTCGCCGTAGTCCGGCCGGATCCGTACCGCTTCCTTCATTTGCGCGATGGCCCGGTCAAAATCGCCCGACTGCCACCAGGAGATGCCGAGGGTGTAACGCGCTTCGGCCATGCTGGGATCGAGTTCGATGGCCTTCTCAAACTCGGCCCTGGCGTGGTCGAGATCGTCCTTGTTCTTGAGCGCGAGGCCGAGATTATAGTGTGCCACCGCCTCATTCGGATTTTTGGCGAGCAGGGCCCGGAACTGGGCGATGGCATGGTCGAGGTCGCCTTTCAGCAGATACGCGCTTCCGATGTTCATGGCGGCGCTGACGTTGCCTGGATCGCTTTCCAGCACATGCTGGAATTCGGCGATGGCCTTATCGGCTTCCCGCGTCTGGACCAGCATCCGGCCGTAGCTGTTCCTGGCATCGAGGTTTCCGGGGTTAAGCTGCGCAGCGTGACGGTATGCATCGACGGCGTTAGCGAGATCGTCGGATTTCTGGTACGCCACACCCAGGCGGTTCCAGACGTCGGCGTTGTCGGGCTGGAGCGCCGCGGCGGCCTTCAACTCGGTGGTGGCCTCCGCGTACCGGCCCGCCGCAGAAAATGCATCGCCCAGATGGGAGACGTACGCGAACGACTTGGGTTCGAGACGGGCCGCTTTTTCGAGCTCGCGGATGCAGCGCTCATAGTTCTGATCCAGGCAATACGCCACGCCGAGATGGTAGTGGGCCAGGGCGTAGCCGTCGTTGAGCTCGATGGCTTTTTGGAACTCGTCGCGGGCTTCTGCGTTCCGTTGGAGGACCGCGAGCAGGAATCCGATCTGGTCGTGCAACTCGGCGGACTTGGGCGCCAAATCGCCGGCCTTGCGAAACGCCTCGAGAGCTCCCGCGGCGTCCCCTTTTGCCATCGCCGCGCGCCCTTCAGCTACCGCGTGTTGCAGATCCTCCGCAGTTTGCGCAGAACTCGCCACCGCGGCACACAGAAGAACACAGCAGGCCAGCTTCATCCCGACGAGAGGTCCCAACGCTCAGTATAGCTGCGAGCAGTTCGGTGTCGCTGCGGAACAGGTTCGCCGACGCCGATTCGCGCCCGCAGGTCATATGGCAACGAGATTGGCCTGCAGCGGCTGGTGCACGAACCGGCGCGGCTGGCGAACTTCCATGGAAAATCGGCTCACTCCAACAGCGCACAAATCAAGCGTAGTGCGGAGAAGTAGAGTGCCGGACAGGCCGCGGTGGGTGGGTTGTGCCCGCGGAGAGCTGTGGAAGCAAGGGGCGCGTCAGCCACGCCCCGTCCCAACGAGTGATTAGCTGGCGGAGGTATTGGCGGCGGCCAGTCTGGAGTTCGTAGCGCTCCAAATGCCCGACACACTACCACCTGCGCTGATGAACAATGCAGCAGAGGCGAGGCACACGAAAGCCAGAAGCAGCGTGTATTCGATCAAATCCTGGCCTTGTTCGTCCTTAACAAAGCGAAGCAGCATTTTCATGATGGGTTCAACTCCTTTCGCCGTTTCCAGGCAACGATCTTCTAGTAAGGTATCTTTGGATGCTGTCAAAGCCAATACTGAATTTGGTGGTAGGCCGGAAGTAAACCAAAGGCAGGGAGCGGCGCCTGCCGTGCTGGGCCATGCATTTTCACGGTTACGCTGCCAACCAGAGAAATCAACCGCATTAGCCCGGACGGCTCATCGCGTTTCACCCCGATGCGGGTGGTGGTTAAGGTAAAAATCAACTTTCGAGGGTCAGCCGTGGGGTGTCTTGTGGGGTAGGATCCTGTCGGCCGAAAATTCAGATGATGCAGTCCAGCAAAACGAGGTCTATGAAATGCCTGAATCGCTGTGGACGCTGCCGCTAGTGCTTATTCTGGTGATCATGCTGGCTCTCGGGATATTCCGGGCTGCGCAGCCGCGCAGGCCCTGAAGCGGGTTCCCACTCGCAGCCATCCCGAGTGATCGCCGGTCATCTTCTCTCAAATGGCGTTTTCAGGCGCTCTTCAACCCATTCTTTGTCGATCGTCATGTTGTGCTGGTTGTGCTGCATATCCGGTGACCCACACCAAACAACAGTGCTGGATGTACAAACGGAAGGTTTTCTCACCGCCTGAGAAATGCAGTCGTGGTTAGTCAGAAAAACGAACTGGCCGCGGTGTTCCACAACAGCTCTTGGGACATGCTAACTTGTGTCGCCGGGGAAGTGCCCCGCTGATCAAAACGGTGTGGCGATCTCCGCACGATGTGACATAAGCCAGCTACTTCCAGCGAAATTTGCGGCGAATATCCGGCCAGAACTCCACTCCTTCGTTGGACACCGTGTCCAACCCCATCTGGACCCACCACACGCTCACGCTGTTGGCGGCACTTCGATCCTGTGAGGGGTGGTATGTGTTGGCAACGGCGGCCGCCATCGCGTTGCCCGCAATCTCGGAGTAGTTCATCTGACGGCGGCCGGAATCGGTACGGGTAATGAAGATCCGGCTTGCAGCGTAGCCGGCGCGACGAAAGAAATTTCCTTTCCCCAACTGGTAGTAACGTGGATCTTGCCGGAGCAGTGACGGAAGCACCGCGCCGGTCATGAAGTTGGCAATCGTGATGTCGGCGAATTGCGCGCCGTAGCGCTTCGCATAGCCGGCAGTCCCCTGTCCGAAGGCTGGTTCACTGTTTGCCTTCTGACCGAGGAGGGCGAGGAATCCCACGTAAGGGAATTGAACGGGGTCGAACGATTGTCGAGCCACCAACTTGAATTTCTGCGCGCTTGTGAGAGGCGGGGCCTGGCTGGCACTCTCCACTGTCAGATAGTTTGGAAGTGTCCAGAAAAGGCGATCATTAACAACTTGTTCCTTGGTCTCGAGGCTTTCGTCTTCCCCTGCCAGGGTGGGCTGGACTTGTGGGACCGGGTTCAACGGCGGTGCCTGTGGCTGCTGCGCCAGCAACGGAAGAGTCAACAATATCGTCGCGATTTCAGCCGCGCCGGGAAGCAAACCGAAGGTCCACCGGTACCCGCTGCTCATTTGCTCTTTGCGATCCCCGAGCCAGGAGCGCGACTACCAGTCAAACCTTTAGTGCAATTGGCTCTGTTCATCATTGCGCGGCTTGGCCAAAAAGTTCCCGAAAAGTTACACTTGCTGCAGGAGGCAGCGGTAGACTCGTAAACCCTTCGGCCCGTAACCCTGGATCTCTGTCGAGCGCCCAATACTACAGAATGTTGTGCCTTTCCTTCCCATGGCTTCTCACCTGTTTCCGCGAGTTGGTGGCGCTGGACAGCAGGTGGAGGCCGCCTGTTTACATCGCGATCCAGCAATGAGGTCAGTCAGGGTCCAAGGCGTTCTGGAATTATTGGTTTGGACCGCCCTTGTGTACCCGACCATGCTATTCGCGACCCAATACAAGGGGTCGGTAAGAGCCGCGGATCAGTTGATTCCTGGAGCCACGGTTACTGCCAGCCAGGGAAGCACCAAGGTGGTGGCGTACACCGATGACGCCGGGCGCTACAATTTGGAACTGACGCCAGGAATGTGGGACATCCAAGTCGACATACTCGGATTCACCACCGTTCGCGAACAGGTCAGTGTCGGCAGTGAACCAGGTTTCAAGGATTGGACAATCGAGATGCCGCGCATCGGCGAATCGGCCGCTTCCAAAAAAGGCGCTGCCTCCAACACGACGACGGCTTCCGCTGCTACGCCCCCTGCGCGTCGAGCACACACAGGGTCCCCTAGAAATTGGCCGATGCGGCGGCCGGCAGAAACGTCCGCGGCACCGCAAGGGCCAGGCTTTCAGAATGCGCAGGTCAAGGCAACGGACCAAGGCCAGCAGTCGCTCGCAGAGGCAGCCGCGAACGCCGCCTCCCCGGATTTGTCAGCCGCCAACTTGAGCGGCGAGGCAGACGACGCCTTACTCGTGAACGGCAGCACGAGCGGTGGGCTGGCCCAGTCGAGTGACGACCAGGCGCGGCGGCAGCGGATGGAAAACGGGGGCAATGGGAACGGAGGGCCTTTCACGGCCGGCGGGCTGGGCGGCACGGCTTTGGGCACCCCTCCTGGAATGATTGCCCCGGGGAGCGACAGTCTCGGCCTGGGCGGTTTTGGAACCAGCGGCATCAATGGAGGATTCGGCCCCGGCGGTCAAGGGCCCGGTGGCGGCGGTGGATTTGGCCGGCGCGGCGGTGGCGCGGGCGGAGGAGCCGGCGAGTTTGGCGGTGGCGGAAGACGCGGCGGAGGAGGCAACCCGAACAATCGCCGCGGCCCCTACAACGGCCAGTACGCCAGCTTCGGCAACCGGCGTCGCAGCCAGCCCACTTACACCGGTTCGATTTTCATGCGACTGGAGAATTCCGCGCTGGACGCAGCTCCGTTTTCGCTCAACGGCCGGGCTGAGCCAAAACCGTCATACGCGATGGGGAGTTTTGGCGTCAATGTCGGCGGACCGCTGAACATTCCGAAACTCTTGCATTACCCGCGTGCCAGCTTCTACTTTACTTACCAGGGTTCGCGCAGCCGAAATCCCTACAGCGTGCAATCGTCAGTACCCACGCTGGCAGAACGTAATGGCGACTTTTCCCAAACGCTGGTGAATAACGCGCCGGTGACTATTTTTGATCCGCTCAGCCACGCGCCATTCCCAGGCAACGTGATACCGGCTTCGCGAATTAATCCGGCCTCCGCGGGACTGTTGCCATACTTCCCAATGCCTGTTTACAACGGCATCGTGCAAAACTACGAAATCGTTACGTCCACACCGAACAATTCCAACAATGTTGGCCTCCGGCTGAACATGCCTATAACGAACAAGGACCGGCTGAACTTCAACGTTCAATACCAGAACCGCGATTCAAAAACGGAGCAGCTTTTCGGCTTCCAGGACTCAGGCTCCGGTTATGGAGTGAGCGCGGGGGCGGGCTGGAGCCACAGTTTTGCGCCGCGCTTCAACAATAGCGCCAACCTGACCTTCAGCCGCAACATCAACAGACTGTCGCCGTTCTTTGCATACGGGGAGAATATTGAGGGTGATCTCGGAATCGATGGCACTTTACAAAGTCCCCTCAACTACGGCCCGCCGAACCTCTCCTTCTCCAACCTAGGCGGCCTCTCGGATGGCACGCCGTCGCTGATCCGTAGCCAGACGACGAACTTCACCGACACCCTCACCTATGTGTTGCACCGGAGACATAACCTGGGGTTTGGGTTCCTCTTTCGACGGATGCAACAGAACAGTACGAACTATCAGAACGCGCGCGGCTCATTCACCTTCAGCGGCCTTTTGACCAGCGAGCTAAACGGCGAGGGTAACCCGATAGCCGGTACCGGCTTCGACTTCGCAGATTTCCTGCTGGGCTTGCCTCAATCCAGTTCCTTGCAATATGGCAACGACAGCTATTACCTCCGCAGTTGGGCAACGGGCTGGTATGCGCGGGACGACTGGCGTCCCAGCCGCGGACTATCGTTCAATCTAGGTCTGCGGTACGAATATTTCGCGCCTTACACGGAACTGTATGGCCGCATGGCGAACTTGGACGTCAGCGAGGGATTCACTGCCGTATCCGTCGTGACGCCGGGCCAAGCCGGAGTGCCGAGCAGCCTGATCCGGCCTGACAGGCACGCCTTTTCACCGCGCCTGGGTTTCGCCTGGCGGCCCTCCGAGAAAACGAGCACGGTGATCCGCGGGGGATACAGCATCTTTTACAGCCCGTCCGCATACGCGCAGCTCGGGACCACGTTGGCGACCCAGCCGCCCTATTCGACGACAGTTTCGCTGACTACGAGCCCGGCGAATCTACTCACGCTTCAGAACGGCTTTCCGATCATACCTTCCCAGACCATCCCCAACACTTTCGCCATCGATCCGAACTTCACACTGGCATACGCGCAAACGTGGTCATTCGCAATTCAGAACACGCTGCCGCACGGGCTGGTGCTCGAGCTTGAGTACATCGGCACCAAGGGCACAAACCTGCCCGTGGCCGAACAACCGAACCGGCCCCTGCCCGGATCTTCGCTGACCAATGCGCAGGAGCAGTTGCAAATTCCCTATGCCACCAGCTTCACTTACGAAACCTCGCAGGCCAATTCGATCTTCCATGCGGGGCAAGTGCGCCTCACTCGCCGCTTCGCGCGGGGGATCTCGGCAGTGCTGCTATACACCCGATCCAAGTCCATCGACGATGCTTCCAGTTTCAACGGTCCCGGCGGTACGGTGGTGCAATTCATCGACAACCTGGGCCTGGAGCGCGGCCTGTCTTCCTTCGACCAGCGGAATAACCTGCAGACCACTTTTCTGCTCTCATCGCCCGTCGGCGTGCATGGCATGTTGCGGAACGGCGGCTGGGCGACGAAAACTCTGGCTGGCTGGATGCTGAGCGGAACGTTTACGGCTGCTTCAGGAACGCCGCTCACCGCACTCGTTGGTGGCAACCTCTCCAACCTCGGAGGCCTTGCCGCTGCCGGAAACACGCGCGCTCAAGCGACCGGCCTTCCCATATCGGCGCCAGGTTATACCTATTTCAATCTCCTTGCCTTTACGACGCCTCCGACCGGGGAATTCGGAGATGCCGGCAGAGATACGATTACCGGACCGTTCCGCGTCTCCTTCAATTCCGCGTTGAACCGCGCGTTCCGCTTCGGCGACACTCGCCGCCAACTGCAATTGCGGCTCAGCGCGACCAACGCGCTCAACCACGTGGCCATCACCAGTTTCGGCACGACCGTCAACTCGGCCACGTATGGATTGCCCACCGCGGCCTCGGGGACCCGAACGGTTCAACTGCTGCTGAGGTTTAGTTTTTGAAACGACGGTTTTTAAAACGACGAATGATGCGGATCTTCGGCGGCGCGTGGGCTTTGCTGGCGCTCTCGGTGGCGGGACAGCAGCCGCAACCGAAAGGACCGCCGTCCGAAACCGGGCAAGTTGCCAAATTCTCGGCAAATAGCAACCTGGTCATCGTTGACGTGGTGGTGCGGGACAAATCCGGTAAGTCCATAGAAGGCCTGAAGCCGGATGATTTCACGGTGCTCGAGGATGGCAAGCCGCAGACGATCTCCGTGTTCGAGTTTCAGAAACTGAGCACTGAGCTAGAGCCGCCGCCGAAGTTATCCCTCGCGGACCAACTCAAACTCCCCGAGGTTCCCAAGACCACGATCACGGCGGAAAAGCCGGGCGAGGTGCAGTATCACGATAAACGCCTGATGGTTTTTTATCTGGACTTCTCGTCGATGGGAATCAGCGAGCAGTTGCGAGCGCAGCAGGCGGCGCTCGAATATGTCGACAAGCACATCACCAAAGACGATTTGGTCGCCATTTTGCTCTACACCAGCATGGTTCAGGTGCTCACCGACTTCACCAGCGACCGCGACGCGATGACGAGCATTCTCAAGGCGCTGCCCATCGGTGAAATGAGCGAGCTGGCCGGCCTGGCCGATACCGGCGACAGCAACGGCGAGGATACCGGGGCGGCCTTCGTGGCCGACGAAACTGAGTTCAATATATTCAATACCGACCAAAAACTCGCGGCGATAGAACAGGCGGCGCGTATGCTGTCACCGCTGCCCGAGAAGAAGGCCCTGCTTTATTTCTCGGCGGGCGTCAACAAGACCGGAATCGACAACCAGGCGCAGTTGGAAGCTACGATCAATGCGGCCGTGAAGGCGAACCTGGCGATTTATCCGATCGATGCGCGTGGGCTGATGGCGGATCCTCCCGGTGGAGACGCCAGCAAAGCCGCTTCGCGAGGAACCGGCATCTATAACGGTTCCGTATACAACCAGCAGCGGGCCACCATCAATGATTCCCAAGAAACGCTGTACACGCTCGCGGCCGACACCGGCGGCAAGGCCTTCTTCGACAGCAACGACATCACCGCGGGCATTGTTCAAGCGCAGCAGGAAATGCGCAGCTATTATCTGCTCGGATACTACACCAGTAACGCCGCTAAGGATGGCAAGTACCGGAAAATCACCGTCAAGCTGAACCATAACCTCTCGGCGAAACTGGAGCACCGGAAGGGCTACTACGCGTCCAAGGTGTGGGGCAGGTTGAATGGACAAGAGAAGGAGCAGCAGTTGAAGGAGGCGCTCTCCACGGGCGACCCGGTGACCGATCTGCCCCTGGCGCTCCAGGTCAACTATTTCCGGGTGTCCCCCACGAGTTATTTCGTTCCGGTTTCGATCAAGATTCCGGGGTCGGTGGTGGCGCTGGCGGCCAAGGGGGGCGCGAGCGTGACGCAATTCGATTTTGCCGGGCAGATCCAGGACGAACAACACGCCGTTGCCGGCAATGTGCGCGACAACATTGCGATCCGGCTGGATCAGGATAAGGCCGTGCAAGCCGGCCGGAAGAGTTTTCAGTACGATGCCGGGTTCACGCTCGAACCCGGCAAGTATCACATGAAGTTCGTCGTGCGCGAAAACGTAACCGGGAAGATGGGGACGTTCGAGATGCGCTTCACCATCCCGGATCTGAGCGCGGATACGACGGGTTTGAAGCTGAGCTCGATCGTGTGGAGCAGCCAGCGTGAGGCTCTGAAAGCCGCCGTCGGGGCCGCGCAGAAGATATCGTCAAAGGAAATCGTGGCCAACCCGCTGATCGTGGGTGAGGAGAAGGTGGTGCCCAGCATCACGCGCGTTTTCCGCCGCAACCAGAATCTCTACGTGACTTTCGACGTCTACGATGCGCAGCCGGACCCGGCGGATGTGAAAATGCGCCGGGTCAAAGTGAGCATGAGCCTGTTCAATGGTAAGGGCGTCAAGGCGTTTGAGGTAGGACCGGTCGACGTGACACAATTGGCCAGCACGCGCCCGGACGCAGTGCCGGTGCAGATTCAAGTTCCGCTGAAAAGTCTTGCCCCGGGGCGCTACATTTGCCAGATCAATGTGGTGGATCAACTGGGCCGCAAATTCGCATTTCCCCGCGCTCCGCTGGTGGTGCTATAGAAGCTTGTTTGAAAACTCTTTCGCGGACTAAAGTCCGCGCCACCGCCTGCTTTTCAACAAGACTAAAAGCCTCCCGCAGCGACCCCCAACTCCCGCAGCAACGGCGTGGCTTTGTAGACTTTCTCCAGCGCTTCCACTATGCCCTGCACGGCGACATGAACGGCCCGGGCCTGTTCGTCGGTGTAGAGGTAGGTATTGGGCAGGCTTTCCAGGTTGCCATCGAAGATCACGCCCACCAATTCGCCCGCGCGGTTGACGGTCGGACTGCCGTAATCCCCGCCGCCGATGTCGCACGTGCTCACAAAGTCCAAGGGCATTTCCAGACGCAACATCGGTTTGATGTCCAGCCAGCGTGGCGGCACTTGATATGGCCCTTGGTTGTTTTGCCGATAGTAGAGGCCACCAAACGTGGCGGCGTAGGGCTGCGGGATCCCGGCGCGATCGGTATAGCCTTTGACCACGCCGAATTCCACGCGCGGTGTGGACGTGGCATCGGGATACTCGGCGTCGCCGAACAACAGGTAGCGATATTGTGCAATCTTCTCCGCCGCGGAGGCTTCGAGCGACCCAATAACATCCGCGCGCTTCTTCCTCAGCCGTCGTGCCGGTTCATCCAATAGCAGCGCCAGCCGGATGATGCCATCTTCGGACTGGAGTACCGCTTCGTGGTCCCTCATGAGCCGCCGCCGCTCCGCGGTGTCCCTCAGCCTGCTCGACTTCACGAGTGCTTCGGCCGCCTGCCTGGGTGTCTTACCGGCGAGGATCGCCTTGATCGGCGCTTCCTCTTTCTTCAGACCCTTCAATTCTTCAAGGTACTGTGCCAGGAGGATAATCTCCAGCGAGTCATCGGCCGGAGCATCGGAATCCTGCGTGAATTCCGGCCGGTCGGGCTCGTCCTGGAGCCGCACCAGACGACGCGCGATCCGAAACAAATTCGATCCCGGTGCGGGCGATCCTTCCAGAATCTGGTACGGCTTCTCAAACGGTGCCCATGCCTTATATGCCGCCGCCACCTGGTCCCACACTTTGCCGGCTGCAGTACCCAGTTTCGGGTCGCTCTCCACGGCGTGGCGAATCTTGAGATCGAATGCAGTCTTGCGAAGAACCAGCCGGTCGTCTCGCAGACCGATGAGCTTGCCGGCCGCGGATTTGTAACTTTCCAGGAAACCCGTCAGGATCGGTTGAGCGGTCCGCTGCTGTCCTTCGCTCTTCGCCGCAAACGCGGTCAGTTCTTGAATGCGCGGCCCCAATCGGGCGATCACAACCGGAAACGCAGTATCGCGGTAAAAAGTGAGTTGAGCGGCCGTGGTCTCGCGCACCGTGGCAGCGGGATTCCCTGCCGCAAACAGCAGGTCGCCGTTTTTCACTCCATCGGCAGACCACTTGAGATAGTGCGGCGTGGCGGCAGGCTTGCCATTCTCGTAGGCTCGGAGGAACGCGATGTCCAGGCCGTACCGCAGATAGGTGATGCTATCCCGCTCTCTGCCGAAGAAGGCGAGCGCGTATTCGGGAGCAAACACGAGACGGACGTCGGAGTATTTCTTGTACCGATATAGATCGTAGCGGGCTCCCGAAAACAGCGCGACCACTGCGCAAGTGTTTCCTGAGCTGGCCGCACACTCGCTTTCGATGTGCGCGATCTCAGCCCTCCGTGCCTCAAGCGCCTTTGCCGCCGGTGCGCCGTCCTTCGCCGCGGCTTTCACCTGCTTCGTCACGTCCTCGATATTCGTCAGAACGCTTGCATCCAAGCTCACGCACCGGGCTTCCGCCGGCTCGGAGGCGGCGTAAAAGCCATTGTTCATGTAGTCGCGGTGCGCGGAACTGAGCCTGGCCAGGCAACCGGACACAACGTGTTGATTCGTCAGTAGGAGCCCGTTGGGTGAAACGAATGAGCCCGATCCACCGCCTATTCTTACCGAAGCCAGCCGCAGGTTGTCCAGAAACTGGCTGGTGGCTTCGAAATTGTATTTTTGCCAAACCGCATCTTTGGGAAACTGCTGGAACGGCCACATGCCCTCGTCGGCGGCGATCGGCAATATGAAGATCCAGGCGAGCAGTATCGCCTTGCATTTCATGAAACTTCCTTGCTCATGACACGGTTCGATTGATTGCACGGCGAGCCTCTCGGTGCGTGATATTGAACGCCGGCTATCATGCTGGCACATCGGCTTTGTCGATGAGGAAGGCAGCAGACTCGCTCGCAGGCAGAACACTCATTGAAGCCGGTAGACGATATGAAACGCACGCGCGTTACCCCGAACTCCCAAAACACCTAGCGCGAAGTCACAAAGCTCTTTGGCCGCACGTCAGTCCTGCACGCTGGCGCAGCGGAGGACCAGCGGAGGAGGTAGAGGTCAGCAGCCTAAGCTCCGGCAAGCGTGCGAATCGGCGAACGTCC
>Ga0335077_10005511_pt1 | contig 15526 bp, 13 predicted proteins | sample Lox_Sample_31_FD_207151 | JGI IMG/M metagenome (GOLD analysis project Ga0335077, IMG submission 207151) | Soil microbial communities from Loxahatchee National Wildlife Refuge, Florida, United States - Lox_Sample_3.1 | ecosystem: Environmental > Terrestrial > Soil > Wetlands | place: USA... | reverse complement strand
CCCGGGGCGACACGCCGCGCCACGAAACAACCCTGAAGAGGAGATCAGAAAACCAACGACCACTACACTTCAAACCCGCCGGCAAGCTATCTCGCCGGCACCCCACCCCTGGGTCAGTTTTATACCGGCACGGTAGGTCAGATTTGCTCCGGCCCGAACAGACCGGCTACTCGGGCCTCCAGGCGTATCTCACCGGTACGTTCTGAGAGGGAGAAAGCGCTGCCGGCCCATAGCTATCGAATCGAGTTCCGATGACCGAAAAGTCGATGCACGAGGAAAGCGGCCAGCCCACGGCTGCCTCGCAGTCCGTCCATTCGTCGACGGCGACGCCGGGGCACGAGCTCATCGCGCGCCTCAAGGCGACGTTCTCCGGGGGCGCGCGATCGGCTCCGCCGGCCGCGTCGACCGACAAGACGAGCACCGAGCTGGCGGCGCGGCGAACCCATCTCGCGTCGAGCCGCACCATGATGGCTGCGGATCGGTCGCTGATGGCCTGGGTGCGCACGGCTCTCTCGATGATCAGCTTCGGCTTCACCATCTACAAGCTGCTGCAGGGGTTCGAGGAGTCCGGCACGTCGCTGGGCCACGCGGGCAGCCCCCGCACGATGGGCCTCTTCCTCACCGGCATGGGCACGATCTCGATGGTGCTGGGGACGATCGAGTATCTCTACCATCTCCAAGATGCGCGTCGGTACGAGTACTTCCGGCTCTGGCGACCTTCGTTCGTGATGGCGCTTTTGATGTCGGCAACGGGGCTCTTCATGTTCATTGCGATCATCGCGAAGGCGCTGTGAGTCGTGCCCGGCGCCGACGCGATCGCAACGGCTGTCCCCGCGCTGATCTTCGCCGCTGTCTTCCTGCTCGGTCGCCGGCTGTATCCCCTGCAGGCCTTCGGGTTCGACCGTCGCTCGCTCGTCTCCTTCGGCGCCGGCATGGCAACGGCCTATGTGTTCGTGCACGTCATGCCCGAATTGCAGGGAGCGAGGAGAGCGCTGGTCGAATCGGCCTCCCGACCGCTGCGCTACGAGGGCATGGCGGTCTACGTCGTCGCGCTGTTGGGCTTCATGGGCTTCTACGCGCTCGACCACCTGCGCACGCGACTGCGCATGTCCGCGGCGCCCGATCGGGACCGCGCGTCCTTCCGGCTGCACGTCGGGGGCTTTGCCGCCTACGTGGCCCTGGTCGGCTATCTGCTGGTGCGCAACCTCGAGGAGACACCGGTCTCGATCGGGCTGTACACGGCGGCCATGGCATTTCACTTCGTCGGCGTCGATCATTCCTTGAACGAGGAACATGGCCAGCGCTATGACACGACCGGGCGCTACGTTCTCGCCGCGATGGCGTTGGCAGGCTGGGCCATCGGCCAGCTGACGGCGCTTTCACAGGCCTGGGTGGCGCTGCTGCTCGCTTTCCTCTCGGGCGCCGTCATCCTGAACAGCAGCCTGATGGAACTCCCCTCCGACAAGGACGGCCGCTTGTGGCCCTTTCTGATCGGCGGGCTGCTCTATGCATCGATCCTGCTGCCCCTCGGCTGAGGGCGGCTGACTGCTCCATCACCGATGACGACAATGGTCCAGCACGCTCCTGAACGACTTTCGCTGCTCGGCGGCCCATTGCACCGGCTCGGCCGCAGGCTGGGCCTCGTGCGGGGCGAGACCGACACGCTTCCGCTGGGCCTTGCCCTGGCCTTCGTGCTCTGGGGCGTCATGCTGCTGCTCACCGAGATGGACTCGTTCGGCGACCGGCTCTTCTCGCTCACGGCGATCGGTGTCCACGTGCGCCTCCTGGTTTCGATCCCGCTGTTCTTCGCCTGCGAGGCGATGTTCGAGCCGCGCGTCGGCATGTTCGTCGAGACGATCGTGAAAGCCGGTGTCGTGCCGGCGAGTGAGCTGCCTGCGCTGGAAGCGGAAGTTGCTCGAACCACCGCCTGGAAGGACGCCTGGCTGCCGGAGGCGCTGTGCCTGCTCGTCGCTCTGCTGGTGACGGTCCTGGGCGGCGGTCGGCATCTCTACGGCGCAAGCGCCGGCCCCGGTACAGACCTGCCGGCGGACGGGATGACGCTGACGGGCGTTTGGTACTGGGGTGTGTGCCTGACGGTGTTTCGCTTCCTGGTGCTTCGCTGGCTCTGCCGCCTGGCGCTGTGGTGTCACTTTCTGCGGCGAGTGTCGCGCCTCGAGCTCAAGCTGATCCCCACCCATCCCGACTTTGCGGGCGGAATCGGCTTTCTCGAGGTCGTGCATGGACATCTCGGCCTGCTGGTGGTGGCCATCTCAGCGCTCGAATGCGCATCGTTCGCGGAGGAGATCGCCGGCGGCAGCATGACCTTCGAGACGCTCTATCTGACGGTGGCCGTCCTGATGCTCGTGCTGGCGGTGCTGGTCCTGGGGCCGCTCTTGATCTTCACGCCACAACTCTGGCGAGCGAGGGTCCATGGCCTGGAGCAGTACGGTGAGCTGGCATCGCACTATGTCGACGACTTCGAGGCCAAGTGGATCGGCCGCTCTCCTCAGAAGGAGATGCTGGGGACGCCCGACCTCCAGTCCCTCGCGGACCTCGGCACCGGACTCGACCGCGTCGAGCACATGCGCTGGGTGCCCTTCGGGCGCCGACTGATCACGATCATGCTGGCCGCCGTGCTCCTGCCGGCCGTGCCACTCGTGTTCTTCAAGATACCGTTGACGGGCTTGGTCGAAAAGCTCTTCACGCACGTGCTCGGGCTCTGAGCTCCGAAAACCGCCTGCCTTTAAGCCCGGGCCACTTCGCGCCGCAGCTGGCGCCCGCGTGCGCTCATGTAGATCATCGCGACCGCGATGAACGTGATCACGCAAGGCACCAGCACCGGCATGGCCTGCTGGGAGCTCGAGGCCGCCACGCCGATGCCGATCGCGAGCGCAGGGTGGCGCACGGCGCATTCGACCGCGAGGGTGGTTCGTTCGTGCGCGTCCTTGGGTCCGAGGAAGTGGCCGATCGCCAGCGCTGCGGCGCTCACCGCGAACATGACGACATAGGACCACGGATCCATGTGCAGCAACGCGGGATAGAACGCGGCCAGCGCGAACAGGACGACCACCCAGATGCCCACGGTGCTGGCCCGGCGCAGGACCGGAGCGGCCCGGTCGGCGGCTGCCGGAAAGAAGGCGCGCGCGGCGCTGCCGAGCACGATCGGCAACACGATCGTGCGCGCGAGGATCCAGACCATTCCCGGGATGTCGACCTCGGCGCGAAAGCCCAGCGGGATCGAGAGCAGGGACAGGATGCCGGGCACGCTCACGATCGCGAGGGCGGCTGCGCTCAAGTGCAGGCTCGCCATGAATGCGGCGCTTGCGCCCCCCTTGGTGGGCGCGGTTTTCAGCATCATCGGGGCCGGAGGACAGGACACCATGATCGCCAGCGCGATGGCGACGGCGGGAGCGGGCTCGAGCAGCAGGATCAGCACCAGCGCGACGGCCGGGATCAGCAGCAGCACCACTGCCAGCGACCTGAGCATCAGCCCAGGCCGCTCCTTCCAATAGCGCACGACCTGTGAAGGCGCCATGCCGAGGCCCTGCGCGAACACGATCAGCGCCACGGAGACCGGGGCGACGATCTTCAGGATGTCAACGATGAGGTCCTTCATCAGGCCACCTTGATCGCGCGGACCTCGGCTGCACGCTCATCGACGGGGATCACCGGCAACTCGCTCTTGCCGTCCGACGGCAGGCGGCGCAAGTGGTCCATGATCGCCTGCCACTCCTTGATCTCGGTGACGCCCTTGCCGGCGTCGGTGGCGACGCTGCGCTTGTCCGTCGAGCCCTTCGGCGCGAGCAGGTAGGGCGAAGCGGCGTGTGGGAGATCGAGGGCCTCGGCCCTCGACGCAAGCGGCTGCCCTTCCTTGTTCTTCGCGACCAGCGCAAGCTTGCCCTTGGAGTAGGTGGGGATGGCCACGAGGATGATGCCGAGCATCAAGGGGCACGTCAGGCTGTACAGGCGCTCGTCCTTGCCGCTCATGTCGATGGCGCTGTAGCCGCGGTCGAGATCGCCGATCTCGATGGCGGTCACGACATCGAACTTCGGGCGCGACGTGTCGTAGCGGTACCTCATGCCCGAGCTGCGCGGGAAGTACTCGCCGGGATGGGCCGGGTTGTCGACGAGGAAGAACTCGAGCATGTGCTTCAGCTCGAGGCCGTTGAAGAAGGCGGTGACGAGCGCGCTTCCCGCGGTCCGATCGACGACGCCGGCGCCGAGCGGCGCCACCGCGAAGACGTCGTAGACCGTCAGCACGCCGGTCTTGCCGCGCAGCAGGGGTGCACGCATCATGCCGTTGACGGTGAAGCCGATGTCCGCCTTCGTGGCGGCTCGGTAGGCGTCGGTGCAGAGGTTGGCCAGCAGGGTGCCGCCGGCGATGTCGGTGAAGGTGTTGGGCAGGTCGCGCGGCGCGATGGCGAGCGGCTGGTCGACGCTGTAGCCGCGCGAGGCGAACACGGCCGCGCTCACCGACGTCTTGAGCTTGGCGATCTCGGCATCGATGGCGCGGTCGCCGGCGATGCTGTCGTCGATCGGATGGAGTCGGAACGACTGGACCTTCAACGTCGCGCCGTCGAGGCTGAGCACCAGCTCGCCGAGGTTGCTGCCTTCCTTGCCGGTCTGGACCACCGGCGTGCGGCCGTTGACGATGATGGGCTCGTGCAGCTCGGTGTGGCTGTGGCCCCCGATCACGATGTCGATGCCCGGCACCGCCTGCGGCAGGCGCACGTCTTCGCCGTCGCTGAAGCGGCCGTCGGGCCCCTTGACGACACCGCCGTGGCTGAGGGCGATGACGACGTCGACCTTCTCGGTCTCGCGCAGCAGCTTGACGGTCTCCCTTGCGGTCTCGACCGGATCGGCGAAGGTCGCGGCCCCGCCGCTGGTGTAGATCTGCGCTTCCTTGCCCAGCACGCCGAAGACTCCGAAGCGGATGCCGCCGCGCTCGATCACGAGGTGGCGGCGGATCACGCCGTCGCGGGCGAGGCGCTGCAGCGGCACGAGCGTCGGATCGCTGCCATCGAAGCGCGTGCTCGAAGGCAGCACCGCCGGGATGCGGCCGGCCTTGGCCGCGACCTCGATGGCCTGGCCGAGACCGTCGGGGCCGAGATCGAACTCGTGGTTGCCGAAGGTCGTCGCGTCGTAGCCCATGCGACCGAGCAGCTGCAGCTCGCCGCCGACCTCGCGGCTCGCAGCCGCGAACGCGGTGCCCATGCTGAAGTCGCCGGCATCGAGCGTCAGCACCGGGCCCTCGACCTGTCGAGCCTGCCGGCGCGTCGCGATCAAGGCTCCCAGGCGCGCGTAGCCACCGCGGGTGCTGTCGTCGTTCAGCGTGAACGGCGTGTAGTCGGCGGCCGGGCCCATGCCGACGAAGGCCGAGTGCAGGTCGTTGGTGTGCAGGATCGTGAAGGTCTTCTTCATCGTCTTGCTTTCCTGGGCGTTGGTCGATCGGCGGGTGGCGAGCAGCGCGGCCCCGAGCACCGTCGAGGCAGCGAGAAACCTGCGACGCGACGTACGGGTGAGGCTTGGCGGCATGCTGCGCGGTCCGATGCTGAGCGTGGGATCTGCGGTCGGCGGAAAGCGTCGCGCACGGCCCATCGACCCCGTCTGATCTGTGTCAACCCGGCGACATGCCGTGCTTCACCGCCTCCGCGTTCTTCTTCAGCTTCTCGATCATCGCTGCGGGGCTCCAGCTCTCCGGACTCTGCCGCGGCGGGAACTCGACGAAGGACTGCAGCCACTGGGCGATGAGCGCGCCGGCCGGCGCCATGGCGTACATGCGTTCGATGCGCCAGGTGTGGTAGTGGATGCTCGAGATGTCCGCTTCCTCGAACGGATCCGAACGCAGGTTCACCAGCTTGGGCATCCGCAGCGTCACGAAGGGCTCCTGCCACACATCGAATCCGATGGCACGTTGCTCGATGAAATGAACCTTCCAGTCGCCGGTGCGGATCGCCATCAGGTCGCCTTCGTCGCTCCAGTACATGAAGCCAGGGCGCGGGGCTTCCTTGACCTCGCCTGCAAGGTAAGGCATCAGGTTGTAGCCATCGAGTGCGACCTTGTAGGTCTTGCTTCCAGCCTTGTGGCCCTTCAGGCACTTCGCGACCATGTCGGGCTCGCCCGCGGCGGCGAGCAGCGTCGGCAGCATGTCCTGATGCGAGAAGACTTCGTTGCTGACCGTGCCGGGCTTGATCACCCCTGGCCAGCGGATCGCGGTCGGGACGCGCCAGCCGCCTTCCCAGTTCGTGTCCTTTTCGCCTCGGAACGGCGACGTGCCGCCATCGGGCCAGCTGAGCTTCTCCGCACCGTTGTCGGTCGAGTACATCACGATGGTGTTGTCGGCAATGCCGAGCTGATCGAGCTTGTCGAGCAACTCGCCCACCGACTTGTCGTGCTCGACCATCCCGTCGGCGGTGACGCCCAGCCCCGTGACCCCGACGCTCTCCGGCTTCAGGTGCGTGTTCACGTGCATGCGGGTCGAATTCCACCAGCAGAAGAAGGGCTTGTCGGCCTTGGCGTTGCGCTCGATGAAGTCGATCGCGAACTTCGAGACCTCCATGTCGATGGTCTCCATGCGCTTGCGGGTCAGCGGGCCGGTGTCCTCGATCGTCTGCCCGCCCTTGCCATCCGCGAAGGAATGCAGCACGCCGCGCGGGCCGAACTTCCTCCTGAATTCGGGGTTCTTCGGGTAATCGACGCTTTCCGGCTCTTCCTCGGCATTGAGGTGATAGAGGTTGCCGAAGAACTCGTCGAAGCCGTGCACCGTCGGCAGGAATTCGTCGCGGTCGCCGAGGTGGTTCTTCCCGAACTGGCCGGTGGCATAGCCCAAGGGCTTCAGCAGCTCGGCGATCGTCGGGTCTTCCGGTTGCAGGCCCAGCTTTGCGCCGGGCAGACCGACCTTGGTCAGGCCGGTGCGGATCGGCGACTGGCCGGTGATGAAGGCGGCGCGACCGGCGGTACAGCTCTGTTGCCCATACCAGTCGGTAAAGAGGGCGCCTTCCCTGGCGATGCGGTCGATGTTGGGCGTCCTGTACCCCATGATGCCGTGGTTGTAGGCGCTGATGTTGAACCAACCGATGTCGTCACCCCAGATGACGAGGATGTTGGGTTTCTTGGTTGCCATGTGATCTCCTTGCTGCTTGCTTCCTGAAGGCATCCGCCGAATGCGACGGCCAAGTCGAAATGGGCATTGCCTGCGCGAACGAGCAATCGAAAGGACGGGCTACCTGCTGCCGCCCGTAGCTCCCTCCTTGAGCTTCTCGAGCACCAGGTCCAGGCTGAAGCTGCCCGCCTCCTGGCTAGGCGGAAATTCCTTGAACGTCGCGAGGAACCGGCCCACGATGTCTTGCGCCGGGACGCAGATGTACGCGTGGGAGATCCACCAGTCGTAGTACGTGTTGGACGTCACGTCGGCCCGCTCGTATGGATCGGTCCGCAGGTTGAACAGCTTCGGGAAGCGCAGCGTCACGAACGGCTCGCCCCAGATCCGCAACGTTCCGGTGGCGCGCTGCTCCGCAAAGACGAACTTCCAGTTGTCGTAGCGCAGGCCGACGAGATCGGAGTCGTCGTTGAAGTAGAAGAACTCCTTGCGTGGGCTTTCTTTCGCCTCGCCGGTCAGGTAAGGGAGCAGGTTGTAGCCGTCGAGATGCACCTTGAAGGTCGCGTCGCCGACCTTCATGCCCTTCTTGAGCTGCTCGGTCACGTCGGGAACGCCGGCCGCGGCGAGAAGCGTCGGCGCCCAGTCCAGGTGCGACACGATCTCGTTGGAGATCGAACCGGGCTTGATGTGGCCGGGCCACTTGATCATGCAGGGCACGCGATAGGCGCCCTCCCAGTTCGAGTTCTTCTCGTTGCGGAACGGCGTCATCGCGCCGTCCGGCCATGAATTCATGTGCGGGCCGTTGTCGGTCGAATACATGACGATGGTGTCGTCCGCCATGCCGAGATCGTCCAGCGCCTTGAGAACCGTGCCGACGTTTCTGTCGTGGTCGATCATCGTGTCGTGGTAGCGGCTCTGCCAGCGGCCCGCCTGCCCGATGCTTTCGGGCTTGGTGTGCGTGCGCAGGTGCATGTGGGTGAAGTTCACCCACAGGAAGACGGGCTTGCCCGCGGCCTTCTGGCGCTTCAGGAAGTCGACCGACCGCGCGGCGAAGTCGTCATCGCAGGTCTCCATCCGCTTCTTGGTCAGCGGGCCGGTGTCCTTGATGGTCTGCTTGCCGACCTTGCCGAAGCGCGGATCGACCGTCGGATCATCCCTGTCGGTGGCCTTGCAGTCCAGCACGCCGCGCGGTCCGTAGTTCGCGAGGAAGTTGGGGAAGTCCTTGGGATTCGGATAGTCGGGCTCCTCCGGTTCCTCCGAGGCGTTCAGGTGGTAGAGCGCGCCGTAGAACTCGTCGAAGCCGTGGACCGTCGGCAGGTGTTCGTTGCGGTCGCCGAGGTGGTTCTTGCCGAACTGGGCGGTGGCATAGCCCTGGGCCTTGAGCAACTGGGCGATCGTCACGTCTCGGTCCTGCAGGCCCTGCGCCGCGCCGGGCATGCCGACCTTGGTGTTGCCGGTGCGGAAGCCGCACTGACCGGTGATGAACGACGAGCGCCCGGCCGTGCAGCTCTGCTCGGCGTAGGAGTCGGTGAACCGCATGCCTTCAGCGGCGATGCGGTCGATGTTGGGCGTCCTGTAGCCCATCAGGCCACTCGAGTAGGCGCTGATGTTGGACTGGCCGATGTCGTCGCCCCAGATGATCACGATGTTCGGTTTCTTTCTTGCCATTGCTCACTCCCACAATTGAGACCGGTTGCCAAGGTGCTGGTCGAATCGAAGCCTCGCGCGCGCAATGCCCCCTTTGCCCTTGCACGCTGGACTTGTGCTGCATTGCGCTATACGCGAAGGCTAGGCCGGGCCGCCGCTCGCGGGTACTGTCCTTTGGTGCCCGCACCAAAGGACAGGGTCGCAAGAACGTGATCGCCGTTAGAAAAGAGCGTCCACGCGGCGAAAGTACGCCCCGGGCAACGACAAGGGCCAGCATCTTACGGACCCGCCGCCTTCGCGCTCGCCACGCCGCTGAAGGGCGAAGTTGGCGAGTTGTTGCCGTGACAGAAGCGGAACTTCTTGCCACTGCCGCAGGGGCAGGGCTGGTAGGGGTCGCGCCTGGCATCGTCCGCGGCCACCATCGACATCACATCGGCCGGTGCGCGGCCCTCCTGGAGCAGCTGCGCCATCACGCGCATCGCCGGCAGCGTGTGCTTGAAGAACAGCTCCAGCCCGGCGCAGAGGTAGTTCTGTCCCGGCTCGCCGTCGCGCGAGAGCGTGAACCGGTCCTTCGGGCAGCCGCCGTTGCACAGCGGCCTGACCTCGCAGCGCTGGCACTGGGCCGTCAACGCATCGCGCTTGTCGTCGCCGAACCTGCGCTGCTCGGGCGAGGCCACGAGCCGGAGCATGTGCGTCTCGTGGATGTTGCCTAGCTTGTACTTCGGCTCGACGAAGTGGTCGCAGCTGTACAGGTCGCCGTTGTGTTCCAGCGCGGGCCCGTAGCCGCACGTGGGCGCATGGATGCACAGCAGGTGGCGGCCGAAGAAGGCCTCCAGCGTCACGTCGAAGAGCTGCACGTAGACCCGGCCGACGTCGTGGCGCACCCACTCCTCGAAGACGTCGATCAGGAAGCGCCCGTACTGCTCGGCGCCGACCGTGCGCTCGGTGACGAGGTTGCCGGTCTGCGTGTAGAGCAGGCGTTTCTTGCCCGGCACCTCGCTCCAGCCCTTGTTCGCGACCCTGATCGTCTGCTCGGTGGCGCGTTCGATGATGGGGATGAACTGCACCCACTTCGCGCCGAGCTCGTCGCGGAAGAAGCGGTACACCGCGCGACCGTGATGCTGGTTGGCCGCGTTCACCGTGCACAGGATGTTGAAGTCGACGTCGTGCTTGCGCAGGAACCGCCAGCCCTTCATCACCAGGTCGAAGGTGCCCTGGCCCTTGCGGTCGACCCGGTACGTGTTGTGCAGCTCGCGCGGGCCGTCCACGCTCAGGCCGACGAGGAACTTGTGCTCCTTGAAGAAGGCGCACCAGTCGTCGTCGAGCAGCAGGCCGTTGGTCTGGAAGGTGTGCTGCACCGTCTGCCCGGGCTTGCGGTACTTCTCCACCAGCTCGACCGAGCGCTTGAAGAAGTCGAGCTTCATCAGCGTCGGCTCGCCGCCCTGCCATGCCACCGTCACCTGGGGAACGCGGTGCGACTCGAGCAGCTGGCGGATGTAGGCGTCGAGAGTCGCATCCGACATGCGGCTCTTGTCGTTCGGGTACAGCGCTTCCTTCGAGAGGAAGAAGCAGTACGTGCAGTCGATGTTGCAGGTCGAGCCGCTGGGCTTGGACAGCAGGTGAAAGCCGGGTGGACCGTCGGCCGGCAGCGTGGTCCGGGCGTCGCTCGAAGAGTCGGCTGCCGGCGATGACCCCGTTGGGGTGTCGACCCCGCCCGGGGAGATGATCGCTGTCATGCGCCGGACGCTACGTCCCTTCGGTCGGTCGTCCCATGATCTTCATCAAGTCCGGAAGGCGCGTTTACGGTATGCGTCGACGATAAGCCCCCGGTGCGCTGCCCCGAAGTTGCCCCGCGATGCGCGGCTGTGTTGAGCGCTTGGCAGACGGATGGAGAGCGACATCGAGGTCGGCCAAGGTTGAGGCAAGTCGACATGAACCTTAGCCGAATTTCGGCGTGCCAGTGATGGCTGCAGTGTCGAGAGGGTAGGCTATCGGAGCTTCATTCGGCACCACGAGCCCACAAACGGCCACAGAGTGAGTTAAAAAAAGCGTCGAAACTCTCAACGAGCATCAGGGACCTGACACGGTGGTCATTCGAGCGGGCAGCGCGTGCACCACGACGCCGGATCGAGCCGCCGCGAGGGCAGCTCTGCAGGCAACGGACGCCAGGGCGCGGCGGAGCTCAAGGGGGCGGCTGCACGGCGACGGGACATCAGCGCGCCGCCAAGACGACGCTCGGGAGGGAAGGCCACTGTCGGGGCACTATGTCCTCGTCCTAATAGACCTACCTCGGTATTTCCGACCGGCTGCCACGATCGCTGGTGTTGTCGCGTCAGACTTCCTCGACCCAGCCGTCCGCCGTATCGTCGCCATCCAGCCAGCGCACCACCTCGGCGGCCATCGGATGCTCCGTGGCGGCGTAGCGTCGGCGCACGCGTTCGCGATCCTCACCAAGCTGGTCGATGCCTCGGTCCTGCAGCGCATGCAGGTCTTGCTCCAGCATGTCGGCGAGCTCGTCACCGGCGAGCGACCGCGCAGCCGCCCGGAAGGCTCGCATGTAGCCGTAGTCCATGCCCTCGCGGCAGGCGGCCACGAGCGTTGCGGCCGGGATCAGCGTCAGGTGCGCCTGCAGCGCTGGATTGATGGCGTGCGCCGCGATGTGCGCGCCGATCGTGCCAGGGCGCCCGGTGAATGCGCGCAAGTGAAGGAAGCGCGACATGCGCGGCCCGTCGTTGACGGGGTAGTTGTCCCACAGCGTCGGCTTGCGCTGCAGCGCTTCGGCCACGCGCGTTAGATGCCCGGGGCTGAACTCGCGCGCGCAGATTTCCTCGCCCGTCCAGTACACGGCCACCCGCGCATCGAGCCGCCGTCCCAGTTCCTCCAGATAGCCGGGTGGCCGCGCGCCGAAGACGACGTCCAGCATCCGGTCGTCGGAGTAGTAGGTGGGGCACATCAGGACGCGGCTCGCTCGCGTGTTCGCCATCGCGGTGTGGACGGCGTCTGCTTCGCGTGCGACGAGGTCGGGGCCATTGTGGTCAAGGTAGATCGGCGGCTTCATGCATCTGACCTCAGATTTGAACTGGTGCGGCTCGGAGCCTGTGGTCCACGCCGTGTCGCGGCGAACAAAGCCGGCAAGCGCGCCGGCCCGGTCGCGAGGTGGAGTGCCCTCCAACTATCTGCCGGCGCTTCAATCGCCGAGCAACTTGCGCCGCTCCTCGAATTCGCCCTTGTCGATCTCACCGCGGGCGAAGCGCTCCTTGAGAATGTCGAGCGGCTTGCGCGGCGGCGGTCCGCCTGCGTGCCAGGTCGCGCCGCCCCAGCGCAACGCAAGCGCCACCGCCCCGACCACCAGGGCGAGCACCAGAACCATCATCAGCGGTCCGAAAAACATGCCGTACCACCCTCCGCCCCAGCCCATCATGTGCGGCCCCCATCGACAGTCAAAGGTATCTGGCTGCGCCTGCGCCCACGTGTAGAGGGGCTGGAGCGCCGCGGTTACTCCAAAACCGACTACCGGAATCCAAAGCTTGCGCATCGTTTCGCTCCTTCAACCAAACCTGCAAGGGCACCCGGCTCAGCGCTCGACCGGGAAACCCGCGCGGCGCCACTCCGGAAACCCGGCCTGCAGGTGTTCGTCGCGGTCGCGTTGTGGGAGGTGCTGGCGCCGCGTCGCCGACAGCAACATGGCCGCGCGGCACGCTGGCCGGCCAACATCGGCCTGCTGCTGGTCGACGCAGCGCTGCTGCGGGTCATGGCACCCGGTGCCGCCATCGCCGTGGCGCTCGCCGGCGAGACCCGAGGCTGGGGCCTGCTGAACGCGTTTTCTCTGCCGCCCTGGGCCGCACTCGCCCTAGCCGTGGTGCTGCTCGACCTGGCGATCTACTTCCAGCACGTGATGTTCCACGCGGTGCCCACGCTGTGGCGCCTGCACCGTGTGCATCACACGGACCTCGAGTTCGACGTGACAACCGGCACGCGCTTTCATCCAGTCGAGATCCTGATTTCCACCGGCATCAAGTGCGCGGCGGTCGCGGCCGTCGGCGCGCCTGCGCTTGCCGTGTTGGTGTTCGAGGTCCTGCTCAACGCCACTGCGATGTTCAACCACGCCAACGCGCGCCTGCCGCTGGTTCTCGACCGGGCACTGCGCTGGCTGGTTGTGACGCCCGACATGCATCGCGTGCACCACTCGGCGGTCTACAACGAGACCAACAGCAACTTCGGCTTCAATCTGCCGTGGTGGGATCGCTTGTTCGGCACCTATCGTGCGCAACCCGCGGCAGGGCATGAGGCGATGACGATCGGCGTGGACGCGTTCCGCGCGCCCGAAGACTTGCGCCTCAGTCGACTGCTCGTGCAGCCGTTGCGCGATTCGCCCGGGGGGTATGCGATCAACCGCCGCCCGGAGCCACTCGCACGTGAGCGCAATGAAGGGAACCTCGCATGAAAGCCTTGCTGATACTGAATGATCCGCCATACGGCACTGAGCGCTGCTACAACGCTTTACGGCTGGCGCGTTCGCTGCTGGTGAAGGGCGGCGCCGAGGTGAAGGTGTTCCTGCTCGGCGATGCGGCGGTGTCCGCCGCCGCGGGGCAGAGAGTGCCGTCCGGCTACTACAACGTCGCCGACATGCTTGGCACAGTGCTGCGCCACGGCGGGGCGGTGGGCGTATGCGGCAGTTGCATGGACGCGCGCGGCTTGGCGGCCGAGCGGCTGGTCGAAGGAACGCATCGCGGCAGCATGGACGAGCTGGCCGACTGGACCCTGTGGGCCGACAAGGTGATGGTGTTCTGATGAGTCCGGGCGGGGCGTTGCCCTCCGGCGCGACATGCATGTCATGAAGACGGACCACCGGCTGCTCGCACGAGCCGCAACGGTTGCGGGGCTCGGTGCGCTGATCGCGCTCGCATTCTTCTACCGGGACGCGTTGAACGCGTCCGCCCTGGAGTCCTGGGTTCAGCGCGCCGGATTCTGGGGGCCCGTGGTCTTCTGCAGTGTGTACATCGCGGCCACGGTGCTGTGCCTGCCGGGCTCCGTGTTGACGCTGGCCGGGGGTGCATTGTTCGGCGCGGTGCTGGGAACCTTCTACAGCCTGACGAGTGCGACCATCGGAGCGACGCTCGCCTTCCTGATTGCCCGCTACGCCGCGTCCGATTGGGTGGCGCGCAAGGCGTGCGGGCGGGCGAGGCAACTCGTCAGCGGCGTCGAGCGGGAGGGCTGGCGTTTCGTCGCTTTCGTGCGGCTGGTGCCCCTGCTGCCATTCAATGTCCTCAATTACGCGTTGGGACTGACGCGCATCCGACTGCGCGACTTCGTGGTGGCCTCCTATCTCTTCATGCTCCCGGGCGCAGTCGCCTATACCTACCTTGGCTACGCCGGCCGTGAGGTGATCGCACGCGGCGAAGGGATGGTCGGCAAGGGCTTGCTGGCGCTCGCCCTGATCGGCATCGCGGCGTTCCTCCCTCGGCTGGTCAAGCGCCTGCGTGCCGCGCGGCGGCAGGACGCTGCCACGGATGTCATTTCGAGCGAGGCGCTCAGGCAACGCCTCGAGCGCCGGGACGATGTCGCGGTGCTCGACGTACGCCCACGCCAGGACTACACGGGCGACCTCGGACACATCGAAGGATCGATCAACGTGCCGTTCGACGAGTTGCCGCGACGCGTGGGCGAACTCGACAAACAACGCGACCTCCCGCTTGCCGTCATCTGCCGCACCAACCGCGTTTCCAGCCAGGCCGTGCAGTTCCTGCGCGGGCCGGCTTCAATCAGGCCATTCTCGTGAGCGACGGGATGGTCGGTTGGCGCGCAACGCGAGCGGGATCGCGGGGCAGCCAGCCCAGTCAGGGCGGAGCAGCGGGCTGATCCGTCGAAGCTACTCCACGCGCAAGAGATGTTGGCTCGCAGTCGTCCGACCAGGAAGGCGATCCTGCTCGTCCTTCTTCTGAGCGCGACCGCGGGCTTCCTGGCGTGGCGCCTGCTGCGACCGATGAACATCTTCGTCGTGTCCGAGGCATTCGAAAGGCCCATCGATACGCGCCGGATTCCCGCCCCGGTCGATGGTCTGCATGCGGCTGATTGTGGCCGCTGTCACGACACGGTCCTGCGCGAGTGGCGGTCAACCATACACTGCCGCCCAGCAATCGCTCGAGTATCCGAACAGTACGGCCTTGGATGTGCTGGTGCGTCGGTAGCGGGGCGGCTTATTCCGGTTTGTTATCGAGGTCTTGAACGTGTTGGGGGCAGCTGTTTTTGGTGGCGTGGACTTGCCCCCAAACTTGTCCCCAAATTTCGCGGCTGTCTCCGGACAAAAATGGATCGACCTGCCGCTAATGTCGAAAGCAGCTCGAAATTGGCGCCTTTCCGACTGGGCATCTCGCGCTTCACGGCGCAGACAGCGTTACTCGTGGGAAGTCTGCGCGCATTGGTGGAGGCGGCGGGAATCGAACGCACGGGAAACCCGTTGCCACGCCGGAGTTTGATCCAGGGCAGAGCGTCGGGGTTCGCGCGGCCCGAAAGTCGGCGCTCTCGAGCCCTCGATTCAGTACACCAAGACCATACCCATGCTCGGTTTCCTGCCACCGGTCCTGCGCGGTGCGATCGCGTCCTTGCTGCTCGTATTCAACACTTTGGCCTGGTGTTCGCTGGTCTTCGTTCTGGCGCTGGTGAAGCTGGCAATACCCGCTCGACTGGTGCGTACGCGAATCAATCGATGGCTGAACGGCATCGCGACTGCCTGGATCGCTTGCAACGGCGCATGGATGCGACTGACGCAACGCACAGCCT
>Ga0335077_10005510_pt1 | contig 15527 bp, 12 predicted proteins | sample Lox_Sample_31_FD_207151 | JGI IMG/M metagenome (GOLD analysis project Ga0335077, IMG submission 207151) | Soil microbial communities from Loxahatchee National Wildlife Refuge, Florida, United States - Lox_Sample_3.1 | ecosystem: Environmental > Terrestrial > Soil > Wetlands | place: USA... | reverse complement strand
GTCGTCGAAATCCGGGGCAACGTTCTTGGGCAGATAGTTGAGGCCCACAGTGTCGAGGCGAGGCGCGGGGTCGCCCGCGTGCAGCACCACTCTCCACTGCACGAAGCGCGCCGGCGGAACCGTCACCGCGCCATCCTTCTTGAGATCGACCTTGGTCCACGGACTCCAGTGGCGGTCGGGGTTGTCCACATTGCCGCTGCGGGCGAGCAGTTCGACGTTGCCGGCGCCACGAAATTCAGCGCGTCCCCAGCGGGAGAACACCTGCGCGTCGAAAACATCGCTCTCGTAGGAGCCTTCCACCTCAGGCGTCGCGCCCAGCAGGAACACTTTCCCCAGGTTGCTGGTCGAAACGTAGAGTCCGCCGGCGGACGCTTTGGCGAAGGCGGTCACCTGACTTGCGCTGGCGTGCAGCAGGTCGGCAAACTGGTCTTCGCCGGTGATGGCGAGCACCCGGCCCTGGTTTCCCGAGCCTGCCAGAAGTTCGCCGCGGGCGTCGAAGGTAAGGGCATAGACCAGGTCATCGCGTGACGTCCAGATGCGGGCCGGCGAACCGTCGGGAGCGATGCGATAAATTTCCGAGCCGCCAGTGACAGCACCTCCCTGAAGCACGAAGCGGTTTGCCATCCCAGGCGCATTGGCTCCAGGAGCGCCGGGCTGCCCGGGCTGTTGCTGACTGGGGGCGGGAGCGGCTCCCGGGGCGGGCATCAGAATTGGCGTCGTTGGACCGCCGGGCGCAGCCGCCCCAGGATGCTTCTCCCCCACACCAGCAGCGTAGATGTTGCCCTGTTTGTCGAGGGCCAGCGCGGTAATTTCCTTCTTTGGTGCGCTGTAGAGAACGAAGCCCTCGCCGGCGGGAGAAATTCTGTACACCAGTCCACTGCCATCAGAGCCGGCGATCAGGTTGCCCTGCGGATCGAGCGCCAGCACGCGAATATGGGCCTCGTCACTCTTGAAGAATACAGAATGCTCGCCTTTGGGAGTGACGCGAAAGATCTCGCCCTGGTCGCCCGTCGCGACATAGAGATTGCCAGCGTTGTCGAGAGCCAGGTCCCAGATATATTTCGTGCCGGGTTCAAAGTAGACGGATGCGCTCCAGGCGGAGCTACTGGCACCCTTAGCCTTGGCGTCGTCCTTCCCCGCCATGGCTGCGGCAGGGGCGCGGCGTTCAATGCGGTACACCTTGCCGTCGGGATTGGTGGCAGCGTAAATCACCCCGCTTTTGTCCACCAGCAGGGCCTGGACTTGAAGCTCCTGCGGCTCAAAGATGGGGTTGGCCGTGCCGCTTGCGGATACCTCATACACGCGGGCAGGAGCGCCAGCAGCCGCATAGACGTTACCGGCTGCGTCGGAGGCGATCCCCCATATATACGTGGATGGCGTGGTGACCAGCGACTTGAATGCGGGAGCGAGTTCGAGCCCGCCGTTGCTGCGGATGGCCACGCCTTTGGCTGTGCCCTTGGATAGTTCGTCAAAGGTGGATTGCCGCCAGGTGCGCGTGCCTTCGGCGAGGGTGCCCGCCGTGGCGAGCAGGATAAGAGTTGCAATAGTGATGAGTCGCAGGAGGGATTTCAAAGTTGTCCTCAGTAAAGGTATCCGCAGGAAAGGTCAGATTATCACGGTTGATGCAGGCACGCGGCGCAGGGGAAGTCCGGTGACTGTCTCAGGCCGCGTTCGTTGCGATCCTTGCGACATGGTCCAGCCTGCGAAGAACGTAAAGTCGGCGAAGAAATCTATTTGATGATGATCGTCAGCACCTGGGCGCCCGAGACGGCGTAATCCAGCGGGCTGGTAGCGGCTTCGTTTACTGAAGATTCGGCGCGTACGATCATGTCCTGAGTACCGCGCATGCCGTCCATGACGTTCATGACGGAGAGCGGCAGGCCGGGCATGACTTTGTCGGCGACCATGGCTTCCGGGTCGGACTCCAACAGCGAAACGTACACGCGGTTGTTGGCGTGCTCTTTGTTAAGCAACGAGATGGTGGATGCCAGGTCGAGCTTCAGCCCGGGTTGGGGGCCGGCGCGGCGGAAGCGGTCAAGGGTGTCGCCATCGCAGACCAGGATGCGTAGAGGGCCTTTGGAGGCGGAAGGGGGAATGCGCACCGGGATCTGGTGCACCATGGCTTCGCCGCGATACGGGCGCAACATAGCTTCGATGGTGATGCTGTCTCCCGGCCGGGCCTCGGTTACGTCGGTGCGGGCGCTCTCCAAGCGGGCCCATCGGCGCTCACGCACCAGGTCGAAGTCAAGTTGTACGCCGCGGATATCGGGCGTGTTGTAGGGATTGTCGTAAATCCGGGAGAAACGCTCACCCAGCGAAACTGCCACCAGGGCTGCGGCGGGAGGACCGCCATCGTAGGGCGCGAACATGTCCTGCAGCGACACCTGCGGATAGCCTTCCACGTTGATGCTTCCGCTCATGCGGTAAGTGGTCTCTTCGCCATATTCATTCACGCCGTGCAAGGCGTTGAATACCGTGGCCATCATTGCCACCGGGCTTAACTGGGCGTTGTTGAGCACCTCGTAGTGGAATTGCCGGTCCACCGGTCCACCGTGAATGTTGAGCGTCACCGGGATCATCTCCGGCTTCTTGCCGAACTCGCCCATGATGCCGGTATGGCGGTCCTGAACGAAGGCGCCGACGGGTTCGGTGGCGTTGATGATCTTGAAGGGGCTCAGGGGCGAGGCCAGCGTTGCCAGCACCTGCGCCTTGGTCATGGGCAGGTCAATGGAACCGAACTGCAGCAGCGGGTGTCCGCAGGCCAGCAAGTGATCGGCATCAACGTAGGTCACCGTGCAGGTAGCGGCGATGTCCATATCGCCGCGAACCAGAATAGCGCTGACTGCGGAACCGGGCTCCAAAGGCTCGGGCTGTTTGACATCACTGACCGAACCGACGCCCATTACCGGGAGGACTCCGGCTGCCGCGAACTGCGGGGCAAATCGTTGCAGGGCGTCCTGGGAAAATCCGGAGAAGACCAGCGGGGTTTCAATCGGCTTCAGGTAGTTGGCAAAGTCCTGAGTCTGCGCCGGTAGGGCTGCGGTGCCAGGAGTAGAAACCTTGCTCGCGGGACCTGTGGACGCTGCCTTCACGGGAGCGGAATCCTCGATCGGAGCCCGATTCATGGCGCTGATCTCGAGCATTTCGGCGATCGGCGTGACGCCGGCAATCGGCTCCTTGGAGAATTCGCCAATGCGAAAGGCCAAGGCTCCGGCAAGTTTGCCTTCAAGGTAAACCGGGCTGCCGCTCATCCCGGCCACTACGCCGGTATACTCGGCCTTGGCGCCGCCCAGGCGCACGAGAATGATGTCACCCTTGGGCCCGTTGGCATTCTTCAGCACGCCCAGAACTTCCACGTCCATGGCTTCCGGCTTGGCGCCTTGAAACACGGTGTAGCAGACCCCGCGCATACCCGCGTGAATCTGGCTGACGGCAATGGTCTCGACAGCTTTCGGGGTTTGCGCCTGGAGGGCGCCACAGATCAGGAGTACAAAAGCAAAGCTGACAGCGCGCCGGAAGACAAATAGTTTCATCACGTTTCCCTGGAGGACCCTGGCGCGGCCCGCCAAATATCACATCCCGCATTTTTCATTACGTAACGTGCCAGAGGAGGAGGGAACTTGCGTCAAGCTAAACATCCCAACCGCGATGCGGTTGCGTCTATACTAACATAGCCCTACCAGAGGTTCCCCATGTTTTCTGATGCTTCGCGCCGTGTTGCCTGGTCAAGTGGCCGGCCCTTTGTTTGCATCTGCTTAGTGGTTCTGGTGATAGCTGTTTTGTGTGCCCGGGTTACCCCAGTACTGGCTCAAAGCCAGTCAGGTTCTTCCCCCTCGGGAAGCGCCCAAACCACCAACCCCAACCAGCAGGAAGCCCCACCGGAAGCTGGCGGCCCAAACGATAACGTGGGGCCGTACGCTATTCCCGCCAAGAAGGAAGCGCCTCCTCCGCCTCCACCCGAAAGGCCCAAGAGGCTGGAAAACATGCCCGATTACTCGATTCGGGTAGACGTGCCGCTGGTGAACGTGGATGTGATGGTGACGACCAAGGATGGGCAATTCATTCCCGGCCTGCACCAGGAGAACTTCCGCGTTTTCGAAGATGGGGTGCAGCAGAATATCAACCATTTTGGACAATCGCAGGCGCCGATCACCTGCGTGATGCTGGTCGAGTTCGCCTCTACGAACTACTACTTCGTGCGCGAAGCGGTGAACGATGCCTACATCTTTGCTTCCGGCCTGAAAAAAGAGGACTGGGTCGCGCTGGTCACCTACGACATGAAGCCCCAGTTGCTGGTGGATTTCACGCAGGACAAATCGGCGGTGCTGGGTGCAGTTCGGCAGCTATACATTCCGGGTTTCGCCGAAACCAATCTTTTTGACGCGCTCTATGACACGCTTGATCGGTTGGACCGCGTGGAAGGGCACAAGTACGTCATCCTGATCAGCACAGGCGTGGATACCTTCAGCAAACTTAACCTGGACCAGATTCTGAAGAAGGTGAAGACCACCAAGGACGTAACCATCTTTCCCATCAGCGTAGGGTGGATGCTGCGGAATTACTTCGAATCCCACGGCGGCGCCGCGCCCCATGGCATGGGAATTCCAGTCTCCAACATGGACTACCTGCAGGCCGACAATGAAATGCGGACGTTCGCGGCTTTGACCGGCGGGCGCGCCTACTTTCCGCGGTTTCAGGGGGAGATGGGAGAAATCTTCCACGACATCAACGAAGACATCCGGCAGCAATACAGCATTTCCTACCATCCCACGAACGCGAAGCTTGACGGCACGTACCGGAAGCTGAAGGTCGAGCTGGTGGCGCCGGACGGCGGCCCCTTAAAGATCCGCGATCAAAAAGGTAAGGACGTGAAGCCGCAGATCATCGCCCGCGAAGGCTACACCGCCAAGCACACGGTGGAGTAGTTAGTGAACGTGAGCGAATTGGTCGAGCACGAAGAGTAAGCCGACTCCCACGAACACCAGCAAAGCCATGGCCACGCCAGGTTCGCGGTTCACTTCCGGCATAAGGTCGGAAGCGGCGACATAGATCGTTACCCCCGCGGAAAGAGGCAGGCCAAAACCAACCTCCCGCCGCAGCGCTGCCATCGCCAGCACTCCCGCCAGCGTCGCCGCCCCCAGGACTACCGACGCTCCCCAGGCGGTCTTCTTGCTTTGACCGCTGGCCAGCATCACCGAGGCCACGGTGAAGCCCTCGGGAATCTTGTGCAGAAAGACGGCCAGAAAGATGATCCAGCCCAGCCAGTTGGAAACAATGAAGCCAGAGGTAATGGCGATACCGTCGAAAAAGGTATGGATGATCAGCCCCAGCAGCACCGAGTAGCCCTTGTGGGCGTGCACGAACTGGTCGGCGTGTGTTTCCTCGCCGAAATGAAAGTGAGGGGTTACCGTGTGCTCGAAGAAATGGATGATGAGATAGCCGAGCAGCACCAGAAAACCGGCACGCTTACCGGTCATCTCCAGGCTGGCAGGAAAGATTTCCACCACGGCAGTGGCCAGCATGAAGCCGGCGCCCAGCGCCACGAAGTATCTGAGATACGACCGCTCCCAGTGCTTCTGGACGATGATGGCGCCGCCGAACACGTTGGCGGCGGCGGCTGTCAGGCCCAGGAGAATGCTGAGAGCGATGGGGTGCATGGCGTGCTGGTGGATGATAGCAGTTAAGCCGTTGGTCGTCAGTCGTTGGTCGCTGGCGTCGTCGGTGGTTGGTCGCCCGCCGCTGGTCGCTCGTCGTTGGCCGTCTGCCTTCGGCAAATGCTGCACACACGGCAGACGTCTGGAGATCACAAGAAGGAGGTGCTCCTGACGTTCGGGGTTCTCCTGAAGACTGAAGGCCGGCGACTGACGACTGTCATCCCGAGTGCCTGATATGCATCACATCGCCATCCTGCACGATGTAATCCTTGCCTTCCAGGCGCAGCTTGCCGTGGGCGCGGGCATTGGCCTCGGAGCCTTCCTCCAATAATTGGTCCCAGCGGATAGTCTCGGCGCGGATGAAGTGCTTTTCCAGGTCGGAATGGATGGCGCCGGCCGCATTGACTGCGCGGGTTTGCACGGGAATGGTCCAGGCGCGGCATTCGTCGTCCCCGGCCGTGAAAAACGAGATCAGGCCGAGCAGGTGATAGGTAGTGCGAATCAGGCGAGTGAGACCGCTTTCCCGGAGCCCGTAGCTGGCGAGAAACTCGGCGGCATCGGCGTCGCTCATTTCTGCGAGCTCCGCTTCAACCTTGCCGCAGATGGCAGTTGCCGCGGCATTGGGGTGTGATGCGACATCCGTGAGCTTGTACCTGCCGGCCGCCTGTTCCAGCTCCTTGCCGAGTTCGGAACTTTCCCCGATGTTCACCACGTAGAGGATGGGCTTCTCGCTGAGAAACATGAAGCCGCGAAAGCGCTTTTTGTCTTCAGGAGTCATTTCCATCTCGCGCAGCGGCTTTTCTGTTTCCAGGTGGGCCTTGGCGCGCTTCAGCAGATCAAATTCGTGTTCGAGTTCCGCGGAGCGCATTTTCTTCAGGTCTTTCTCGACCCGCTCCTGACGCTTTTCGATCTGCCCAAGGTCGCTGACCATGAGGTCGAATTCCACGTTTTTGATATCGCGCAGCGGATCGATCGGACCCGCATGCGGGATGGAGGCATCCTCGAAGGCGCGCACCACGTGGGCCAGGGCATCCACATTGCGCAGGTGCCCGATGTAACTGCTCTCTTTGAGCGCTTCCTGGCCGATGGCGCCGACGTCCACATATTCCACGGAGGCGTGGGTCAGCTTCTTGGGGTTGAACAGCGCGGCCAGGCGGTCAAGGCGGTCGTCGGGAACTTTGGCCACGCCAACATGCGCTTCGCGCGGGTTGGCATAGGCATGATCGGAGAGATGTGCCTTGGTGAGGATGCGAAACAGCGAGGTCTTGCCGACTTGGGGTAGACCGATGATGCCGGTTTTCATAGTTGGTTTCTGGTTTCTGGTTCCTGGCTTCTGGCTCCTAACTTTTAGCTCTCAGCTCTTTGGCCGTTAGCTCAGAGTCATTTGTGCCAAGAGCTAACGGCTAGCTAAGAGCTAAAAGCTCAGGAGCTTGCCGTGAGGTAGACTACCAGCATTCCCAGCAGCAGCACTCCTCCTTCCAGGCGCGTTGACCACGCGTGCAGTCTGTCGAATTCGATGCGGGCGGGGTCGGTCAAGGGAACTGAATCTATTTCTCCCATCGAGGCGCGCAAGCTTGCCATTCTTGGCATGATGGCGAATTGCGAGGCCAGAGTCAGCGCCAGCATGAGGCACACGAAAATCTGCCGCAGTCCGAAAACGCGGGTGCCGCCCATGCGTGCCTGGAGCATGGATGCAGCGAGAAATACCATGCCGGAAGCAATTCCCATCCAGTGCAGCACGCCCAGAGAGCGATTGACTACGGCGCCGGCCAGGTGTCGCGTGGGCAGAACGGAAAATACCGTAGGCGCAAGCACGAACGCGAAAAAGATCAGGCCGCCCAGCCACACGATCAGCGAGAGCAGGGCGAGGTAGCGGAGAAATGTCATGGCGTTCAGTTTTGCATTATGCACTATGTAGCGGATGGATGCGCGCGGGCTGCTTGGCTCTTAGCTCTTAAGCTCTTAGCCTCTAACGCGCGTGCAAGGAGAATAGCGAGCTTCGACTCCCCTTTGCTTTGTTAATGATCGCGCTAGAATGGCGCCGTGCCGGAATCCGCAGCAGAAAACAACGCTCGTGTTTACTTCACTGGAGTTCTGCTGGGGCTGTTTGCAGGGTGGCTTGATATCCGTATCGGCGATCTCCTGTTTACCGCGCTGGCAGTGATGATGGCGACGATGTTGCTGGGCGTCTGGCGCCCTCTTCGCCCGTGGCGATGGGTTGTTCTGGTCGCCGTCTTCGTTCCTTTTGCTCACGGATTGGCGTACCTCATCTGGAAGACACGGCCGGAGCGCGCGCAGATTTACGAATCGTTTCTCGGCTTTCTCACGGGAACGGTCGGGGCGTATGCCGGCTCGGTCATGCGGAGAGCTGTGGCAACAATCTTTGGCTCAAATTAGAACCACGTGTATCAGGAAGAAGTCTCGGATAACCAGAAAGTTACTCCATTTCCACCGCTTGAGCAGGTATGCTGCGGGTATGGCGGTTTCCCTGACCGTGCTGGCGAGTGGCAGCCGAGGCAACACCGCCCTTGTCAGCAGTTCCACGACGCGTCTGTTGGTGGATGCCGGCATCTCCTGCCGCGAAACCTTCAAGCGCATGAAGAGCCTGGGAGATGACCCACGCGCCCTCTCTGCCATTCTGATCACGCACGAACATTCCGACCACGTATACGGGCTTGCCACGCTGGCGCGCAAGCTCAGGATTCCGGTGTACATCTCGGGCGGGACCCAGCAGGCATGGGCGCGCTTGCTGCGCGACGAAATGGGAGAGCTGCCGGAACTGGATAAGGTGGAACGCTTCTCCGCGGGCCGCGCCTTCCAGATTGGCGACATTGCAGTGATGCCCTTCACCATTCCACACGACGCCGCTGATCCCGTGGGTTTCACCTTCCGCGCCGAGGGTGTCAAACTGGGCTTCGCTACCGATCTGGGCTACGTTCCCGCCAGTGTGCGGGATCATCTGCGCGGCTGTGATGTGCTGGTGATGGAATCGAATCACGATGTCGAAATGTTGCGTGGCGGCCCTTATCCGTGGTCGGTGAAGCAGCGGGTGATGAGCCGGGTGGGGCATCTTTCCAATGACGCCCTCGCGGATTTTTTCGCCACCGAATATGATGGAAGCGCATCCTATGTGGTGTTGGCGCATCTCTCCGAGCAGAACAACCACCCCGAGCTGGCCCGGAGAGCCGCGGAACAGGCCCTGGGCCCCCGCCGGACGCTCCTGCAGAATCGGGTGCTGCTGGCTGCGCAAAGCGAGCCTCTGCAACCGCTCCGGCTGTAATCCGTTATGAGCGAATGCGTTGATCCGGTAGTCGGGAAAATTCTGGCCGGCTGGCGGTATGACATTTCCGGCATTGCGCCGGAGATGCGTGGCGATTACGAAGCCCACCTCGCCGCCTGTGAACGTTGCCATTCGCGTCAACACCTGCACCGCACGATCGATCTTTCGCTCATCGCGCTGGCTTCGGTTTCCGCAGGAGTGTTCCTGGTGGCCTTTGGCGTAATCCGCCACTTCGGGCCCCGGCACGCGTTCTGGCTGGAGATTGCTGCCCTCGCGGGATTCACGCTCTCGGCGCTGCTGTGGCTGGTAGTGGCGGTGGCCACACCCGCGCCCCTGGCCGCGCTGGACGTGGCCCGGTTGGGTGCCCGCCGGGTGCACGACCGCCTGCCGCCGGAAATCCGCGACCGCCTGCCGGAAGAGCTGCGGCTAAAGATCACCGGACAGTCATAGGCTCAGCCCCCTGCACGTTTGCGATTGGCCGCGTCGCATTGGCCATCCGCCGTTGTCTCGTAATCTGAAATTGTCAGATTGAAAATGCAACAGCAGGTCCCTCCACTCCGCGCTCGGCCTCGCCTCCCGCTCCGGTCGGGATGAAAGGCCGCTCAAAGAAGGACACTACTCGACCGCCGCGATATTTCGTCTCGCGCCCAGCATCGAATAAGATGGGATGGTCGGCTCGCGAGCTACTATGTCCATCAACACTCCGGAAGAACTCGAAGGCATGCGCGCGGCAGGGCGCATTGTGCGCCGGATGCTGGAAGCGATGAAGGCCGAGGTTCGTCCGGGGGTTACTACGGCGCAACTGGATGAGGCCGGAGCGCGAGTGATGCGGGAGAATGGTGCGCAATCGGCGCCCTCCAAGGTGTATGGCTTTCCGGGCACGAGTTGCATCAGCGTGAATGAAGAGGCGGTGCATGGAATCCCCGGCGAGCGCGCGTTGCGCGAGGGCGACCTGGTGAAACTCGACGTTACGATCGAGAAAGACGGCTTCATGGCCGATGCCGCCGAGACTGTAGCTGTGGGCGAAGTGTCCGAGACCAGCCGCCGGCTGATCGCGTGCGCGGAACGCGCTTTCGCCAAGGCTATGCTGGCGGCGCGGGCGGGTTTCCGGGTATCGGAGATTGGCCGCGCGGTGGAGCGCGAGGTGCGGCGCAGGGGCTTTTCTGTGATCCGCGAACTGGGCGGGCACGGCATTGGACGCACCATCCACGAGGCGCCGCGCGTGCCGAACTTCGCTGACCCGGGGGCAGCCGACATTCTTACCGAGGGGCTGGTGATCACCGTCGAGCCGATCATCGCCGCCGGCTCCGGGCGCTCTATTCTCGCCAGTGACGGCTGGACTGTGTGTACCGCCGACCGCAAGGCCTCCGCTCACTACGAGCACACACTGGTGATTACCCGCCGCGAGCCTATTCTGTTGACCAGCGGGGCTTGAGAGCCGAAGTGGGAATTGCCCGCCCGGAACGATCCAGGCGGGCGAAACCAATGCATCCCTGCACGCCGCTCACCACTAAGAAGCCAGGTCGCGGCGCCTCACTCGAGATCACTCACTACTTCGTTTGGGCACTACTTTGTTTGGGCGGACGCGGTTTGCGAGCCTTCATCGATTGCGAACACAAACTTCTTTCCGCTCAGCTGTATCTGGGTAAGGGACACACTGCCATCAGGGTTGGTTCGGACCCCTGTTTCGTTGGCCACAGCCAGATGATTTGTGTTCTTTATCTGCGCGGGCGTTGTAGCGGCGACGTTCTTGCCCTGCATGAGCTTGAGCTGGACATTGGCGCCGTCGCCTTCCCAGGTCATCGTGTAATGGCCGGGCGCAACCGTCTTTCCTCCTAACGTGACCCGGTCGAGAATTTCCAGGCTGGCTTTATTGGCCGCGAACGCAGTTGAGGCAAGCAGCAGGGCCGCGCCCAGCATCAGTCCCTTGAGAGTATTCCTTGAGTTCATCTATTCTCCTTTGTTCCCGAAGCGTCGGGAGCGGCTGTGGGCGGCCTGAGGGTTCACGTGAGGCTTGCGTTTGTCGGCGAAAGGCCTACAATGCTGCCTCGGGGAAACGAAAGCGGTTCGGCCGCAAAGCCGAAGCTCTTCCGCACGGGGATTGTTCTCGCCTCGGCCGCCAAACCTAGAGTGAGAACAGTCCCTGACCCCTTAATAGCTCTACACCGAAGACAATTGGTTTCCCTCGCTCACTCCTCTTCTGATACGGCTGCAGACTGCAAAATGTTCACCGCCATCTCTGGAGAATGAACCTGCATACTTTCGTCCAGAGACGGTAGTACCGCTATAAAGAAAATCCGTGAGTTCTTCCGGGGCCGCTTCGTTTTCGCGGACGGAGTTTATTGGTTCGCTTCCGGCGGAGCCCGGTCGCAAAGGAACGCAGCAGGCAGCTCACTCTACAACTTCAGATCGCGCGCACAGTGATAGACGGTCGATGGCAAAGTCGGTTAGCCGCTTGGCGCGGAGGCTCGCGCTCACGAGAATCATAACTAGACAGCATGATGGCGTCATTGGGACTGTCGACAGTGTCGAACACCGGCTGCGGCAGTTGGGATTCTTCTCCACTGCAGCGGTTGCGAAGCGTGTCAACGAAAAGCATCGTCCGGACCAGAGCGCGGCGCATCGCCGCTCGGGGATGCTAGAATCACGGGCACAAGAAATCGACAGCGCTGCGATGCCCGACAAACTCTCTCCTCAATCCCGCGCCAGAAAAATCAAACTGCTGCTGTTCGATGTGGACGGCGTTCTCACCGATGGCAAGCTCTTCATCTTCCCCACCCCCGCAGGCGTGCAGCGAACTGTTCAGGAGCATGCGGCCGAACAGGAGGATCGCGGCGGGTTCGCTTTTCTCAGCCAATCATTGATCGAAGCCAAGGGTTTTCATGCGCATGACGGCACCGCAATTTCGCTGCTGCGGCTGGGCAGCATCAGAACCGGACTGATCACTAAAAGGATTTCCGAAACGGTTGCCCTGCGCGCCCGCGATTTGAAACTGGAGTACGTGTATCAGGGAATCCAGGACAAGCTCACGACCTTCCGCGAGATTCTGCACAAGGCCGGCATCACCGCCGGCGAAGCGGCCTTCATCGGCGACGATGTGATCGACCTGCCTCCCATGCGGCATTGCGGTTTCGCGGTGGCTGTGGCGAATGCGCGCGCGGAAGTCAAGAGAGAGGCTCACTACGTCACGCCCCACGGCGGGGGCGATGGTGCGCTGCGCGACGCTGCGGAGTTCATCCTCAAGGCGCAGGGCAAATGGAAGCGCGTAGTGGAGGAATACATCGGAGAGAGAAGCTCGAAGAGCGAATGACTCCCTCTGAGCTTCGCGAGCGAGGAGCTCGCTTTGGCTCGAAGGCCGGTTAAAAATCTCAAATCGCCGAGTTCGCGGAGAACCCCCCGTAGAGGACGCAAAGAGGGCCGTGCCACTTTGAGGCCGGGAGCCAGCACGAACAAATTTCGCGGTGCTGCAAACTAAAAACCCCACCGGTCGTCTGCTTGGGGCGTGCTCGGGTCGACAACCGGTGGGCTACCGTTTCTCCTTACTCACCCTGTTGTTTTCAGGAGTATTTGAATACATAGAAACACACTTTCGGGAGAAAGTTGCTATACGAAGGGTAAAAGTCTGTAAAGAATTGTAAATACGAGATGAACCGGAGTCGCGACTTAGAAGATACGGACCGTTGGCCCAATCGGCTGTTCGGTCCATGTTGGTGATTCTTTGAAGGAACCCAGATCTCAGCTCCCGCGCAGGTACATAAAGACCCTGCTTACTGCGGGATAGCGACCGGCTTGCCCGTCATCAACTGAGTGAAGCGGGGATCTTTACGCAGCGTAGCGAACTCCCCGTCTTTGTACACGTCGTCAATGCTCTTATAGCCCTCCTCCATTGCCTTTCGGAGGTGCTCCAGGGAACGATCGTCGCTGCCCATCTTGGCGTAGAGCTTGGCCAGTTCATAGTCGTAGTGGGCGCGATCTTCCGGCGAAGGCAGCTGGGCGGTGATGCCGGCACGAGAGGTCCGCTCCAGCACGTTGGGGTCGAGTTCAAGGGCCTTAGCGTAGGAAAGGATAGCGTTCCGAAAATCTTTTCTGGAGAAGTAAGCAGCCCCGAGGTTGCTGTGATAAGTGGCCTCCTCCGGCCTCAGCGTGATGGCTTCCCGGTAGTTCTTGATGGCTTTGCCATAACTCTTCATTTCGTAAAAAACGACGGCCAGATTGTTGTATGCGTCAGCGAACCTGCGGTCTGCTTTTATCGCCCGCTCAAAGTTCTTCCTCGCGTCCTTATAACGCTGCAGCATTAGATTGGTGATGCCTGCTTTGTTCAGGAGGGAGGCGTTCTGCTGGTCTTTCGTGAGAGCGGCGCCGTAATAATCCAGGGCGTCGAGATATGCCTTGTGGGCGCGGAGTTCGTCGCCGCGTCGCTCGAGATCCGCTGAGGAAGCGTTGGCCGGGGGAGGTTCGGCTCCGCGGGTGGCGGGAGGAGCAACTTGCAGTTGATCGGCGTTGGACTGGGCGGGAAGGCTACAGGCACCGAGTAGAATCGAAACGAGGAGAAACGATGAGCGCAGACGCATACTGCCACCTCGCTACGCTTACTATACGACTTTCGCCCCCTCCCGAGTTTATGGCGGATCCTCAGTGCGGTCCGCTATCGTTCTGGGGCTGCGGTGGGGGAGGGTTCGGAGGGTTAGACGGTTTGTCGCTCTTAAAGATACCGGCTAGTTTGCCGAAAAATCCCTTTTTCTTTTGCGGCTCGCCGTTTGCCGCCGAGTTCTGGGCGGAGTCGCCGGACCCTTGCGGGCCCGCGGGTTGAGCATTGGGCGCGGGCGGCGGAAGGGCCTTTTCACCCCCTAAACCAAACATCCGGGAGAAGAATCCGCGCACCCCTCCGGTTTGATCGCAGGTCTCATTGGGTTCGGTTCCGGCTACAAACGCCGAACTGTAAGTGTCCGGACACGAGGGAGTTGCGAGGCGGTTGGTCAACTTGTCGAGCTGCACGTCCACCACGCCGGAAGGTTGGCCGAACTCATGCATATCGGAATATTGCGGCAGGGCGGCCGCCTTCTTCATGAATTCCGCCCAGATCGGGGCCGCGGTCTGCGCCCCGCTCAGGTGAATGTCGCTGTAATCGTCGTAGCCCACCCAGACGATGCACAACAGGTTGCTGGTGTAGCCCGCGAACCAGCCATCGTGCGAGCTGCCGGTTTTGCCGGCTGCCGGGGCGTTGAATCCCCGCCCGCGCACGGCGCTGAATGCCAGACCGTTATTGATGACCCCTTCCATCATGTTGGTAGTGACGTAGGCGACGCGCATGTCCAGCACCTGCTGGCGGTCGGGCTTGAAGTCCGCGACTACGTCGCCATCGGCGTTGCGCACGGAATTCAACAGCACCGGAGAAATGCGCTGCCCGCCGTTGGCGAAAATGGTATAGGCGGCGGCCATATCCAGCGGCGTGGCGTCGTAGGCTCCGAGGGCCATCGCTGGAGTCGCTTTCACCGAGTTAATTCCGGCGGCTTTGGCCAGGTTGGCCACTTTGTCGTAGCCGACCTGTTCCGCCAGCTTTACGGTGGCATTGTTGAGCGACATCGCCAGAGCGTAACGGGCCGTCACCTGGCCGTGGTACTCCTCTTTGTAGTTCCTGGGCTCGTAAATCTGATCGCCGTAGGCAAAGGTCGTGGGCTGGTCATCAATCAACGAGGCCGGAGTGAAAACCGGATTGCTTCCGTCCAGCGCCGTGTTTACCGCAGCGGCATAGACGAACGGTTTGAAGATCGAACCGGTCGGACGCCTGGCGACGGCATGGTTCAACTGGCTGAACCCGTAGTTGCGTCCGCCCACCAGAGCCAGCACTTCGCCGGTGTGCGGGTTGAGGGCCACGAGCGCCACCTGCGCAGTGGGGCCGGGCTCCACCTTGGTTTCGTATTTCGTGCCGACCTTCACCCGCCTGGTACGGCGCTTCTCCACCAGTTCGTCCACTGCCTTCATGCCCGCGTCCACTGATTCAGCAGCAGCTTTTTGCAGCGCGGGATCAAGCGTGGTGTAGATGCGATAGGACTGCTCGTTGATCTCTTTTTCGTTAAACTTGCTGTTCAGCGTATCGCGCAGAAGGTCCACGAAATAGGGAGCGTCACTGGCTTCGACGTTCGGCGGGGCAAGTTTCAGAGGAGTAGCTTTGGCCTTTTCTGCCTCGGCTCGAGTAATGGCATGGGTATCAACCATGCTCTCCAAGACCAGGTTGCGGCGGTCGAGTGCCCGGTCAGGATGCCGGTAGGGTGAAAGATAGCTGGGCCGCTGGATGATCCCTGCCAACATGGCTGCTTCGGGGAGCGTGATGTCTTTCAGGTCCTTGTTGAAGTACGCCTGCGATGCCTCGGCAAATCCGCTGATGGTGAACGATCCCCGCTGGCCCAGGTCCACCCAGTTCGCATAGAACTCAAAAATTTGCTGTTTGCTGAACTTCTGCTCCAGTTCCATGGCGATCATCATTTCCGCCAGCTTGCGCGTCACTTTCTTCTCCGGAGTGAGAAAGAACCCGCGCGAAAGCTGCATGGTCAGGGTGGATCCGCCCTGCTCATGCCGCTGGTGGGTGACGTCAA
>Ga0335077_10005509_pt1 | contig 15528 bp, 12 predicted proteins | sample Lox_Sample_31_FD_207151 | JGI IMG/M metagenome (GOLD analysis project Ga0335077, IMG submission 207151) | Soil microbial communities from Loxahatchee National Wildlife Refuge, Florida, United States - Lox_Sample_3.1 | ecosystem: Environmental > Terrestrial > Soil > Wetlands | place: USA... | reverse complement strand
AGCACCTTCGCAGCCGTCTACGGGACCGACCTTCGACACGCCGTAGAGGATCTTCAAGCCGAACTACGATCTGGCCGGGTAATCCCGCCAGGACCGGCTGCGTTCTGACCGGGCTCGCATAGGAAAAGGCAGTTTTAGCAAAGGGTCAGCCTGAACACCCCTCTGAAGTCACCAAAAGGGCCAGACCGGTCCGTCCCCTTTACGTTTTCGGAACAGCATCAAAAAGCTACCAAAAAGCTCGAAGTACGAGCTTCTCCGTGAATCGGGTGGGTGTGCGGGGTGCGGGTCCGGCCGTGATGCACCTGTAGGCGTCGGCGGGTGCGTTCCGCTCTGGGACGCGATCGCGATTTCATCATTCGCACGCGCCTTCATCTTTGGGTATGATGGCGACTCTTATGCGCAGTCTCCGTACTGATACGCTGGGGCGAGCAACGTGTAACGGGATTCGGTTTACGGTGTTATTCTAATGTTTTTCAGCGTGAATCTGGAGACAGGCGTCAGGGTGGAGCATGTACAGATTGAGCGTGCTCAACAAGAAAACACCACAGTGTAAGGATCAAGCCGCGCTATGCTTATTGTGGGTCTCGTTTCCCTTGCCCAAATTGTCTATCTGCCGGGCGCACTTGTTCTCCGGCTGATCGGCCTGAGAAACGGCGGCGCGTTCGAGAAGATCCTTCTTAGCTTCGGATTGAGTCTTCTTGTTAATACGTGGCTTGTAACTCTGTTCGTAGGACTGGGCTTGTACTCGCGTCCCGTTCTATGGATCACCATCGTATCTGAAATTCTAGCCTTACTTTTCTTAAGCTATACACGTGGCCCGAGAAAGTTATATCTCGGCTCGGATTATTCCATAGAGAAATCCACGTGGCTGTTTGAGAATGCCGCTTCCTCTTTGGGCTTCGTGGCTGCAGCGGCGACCATAATTATCTTTTTCTATATTTTTTACCTGAATTGGGGCACAGTCTTCTCTGAAAACGATGATGTGGCAAGTTGGGATCGCTGGGCTGTGGAATGGGCCCACGCGCTCCTTCCGACGCGAACGAGCTGGTATCCGCAACTTATTCCGACGAACTGGTCAATCAGCTATGTCTTACTCGGCCGGACAGATATAAAGATGTTCGCCAAGGCGACGACAGTGATGTATCCGATCATGACCCTGTTCGCATTTTTCAGCCTCGCTAAGGAGCGACGCGATCCAGCTTTCCTCATCGGGGCGGGGGCCTTCGGCTGGATTCTGCTGCATTATCTCGGAATTTCTTTCATGATGATCGGTTACGCTGATGTGCCATTGGCGTTTTTTGCATTCTTAACCTTTTATGTCGCCTACCGGAGTAAGGGCCCGGCGCTGCGTCAAGATCTTCTTCTATGCCTGTTGTTTAGTATCGGGGCTCTGCTTACAAAGCAGGGAGGCGTGTACGTCGTAGTGATTGCGCTGCTCTATGCTGGCTGGCGTCGACGAAGCCACGGTGAGGAGTCCACGCCCGCTACGGAACGGCTCGCCGTCATAACTTTATTTGCTTTCTGCTTCGCGGCGGCGTGGTTTGGCTACAAACTTGGCCAAGTGCATTCAGGGGTAGAATATTCCAACCTATCGGTTCTCACCCATCTTCAGCATGGACCGACTCCATTCGACCGGTTTATCTCCGCAGGCAAGATGTTTTGGACTTTTCGAGGCACAGGTGGTCCGCCTGTAGCACTTTTGTTCGCCGGGCTGTTAGTCGGAAGCTTATTCGACCCGAAAGCGCGCTGGGTGACTCTTCTGCTGATTGCGCCTTTTCTGGCCGTCTGGGGATTCACCATCAACTATGAAATCCGAAATGCTTCACTGGTGTTTCCGTTTGTCGGATTTATTTCGGGCGTAGTGGCCGGTCGCATATTGGATTTTTTGTCGATCCCTTTAAATCGCGTGCAACTGGGGCCCGTGAAGGGAGGGCCGTTGGGTGCTCTGCTCTTTGTTACGCTCACGTGCACATGGATCCTGGTCGGCGAACCGGGGCTGCACCCGTTTCTGCCTCGTCAAGTCGGTACGTTTTTGACCAATGACTGGATACGCTCCGCCTTTGAGCTCTACGCGCTGCCGGGCGTAATGCTCGGCGGCATCGCCCTCGTCGCACTGGCCCCGGGTACATTTGACTTCAAGGTTCGTATATTCTGGCCCATACCCGCGACTCTCGCTATCGTTGCTATCGTCTTCCTGTCGATGTTCAAGTACACCCCCGAGGCGCTTTCACAAAGTCAACTGGCACTCCAACGCCGCATTGGAACACCGTCGGTGGACGAACGTTTGTACGCAACCTTCGCAGCCCGCAACAGTCGTCAGCCAATTCTTACTGACTACTGGTTCCTACAGGCCTTGCCCGGCCTTGAAGATCTGTTTCGTCGCCTTCCTTGCGGCGCTCCGTGCTCGTATGAAAACCTCAAGTCCGCGGCGCGGCTGGTTCCCGAAGCAGGCTACATCCTGATCCACGACACAAACCTGGACAGGAGCAGATTGGATCAATTCGGGACTTATCGCGGATTTGAGCCGGTTTTCGATGTCAGCGGTGTTCGGCTAATGCGGCTTCACCGATCCGACTTCGACCATGTCAATCGCCCTCCACAAGTTTTGGGTGGCCGAAGTGTTTTGAGTAATAGCGAGAAGTCGTTGGTTACGCTTTTTTATTCTGATCCTGATGGTGTACGTGATATCGCTTCGGCCACTGTGATCATCAATGACGCCCCCGTCGGCGCTCATGCCTGCTATTTGGAATGGTATCGATCTACGAATACAGCGGTTATTGCGAACGACGATGGCAAGGGATGGGCTGCCGAGGGGAAAGTGGGGTCGACGCAATCCATTCACAATTCTCAATGCGACCTTGACTTAGCCGGAACCTCGGTGTCGGAGTCTTCCAAAGATCTTGAGTTCACGGTTCTGGTGCGATTCGCCCCATCGTTCCACGGCTCCAAACATCTGTACACTGCGGCTACGGATGTCTATCAGTTGAATTCCGGGTATCGGGAACTCCCTGGCTGGGAACTTAAATGACCTGGGCATCCTGAAAGCTTCTGGCAGATCTTACTTTTGCGCGGGAGCGGGGGCCGCTCCGGGGGCCGGAGCTGCTGTCTCCACGGGCAGCTTACCGTTCCAGTTCACTGGACGCAGGCCGTCGCGCGAGCCGAAATCGATGAAGCAGAACATCAGGAAGATGCCCAGGAACAGGAATCCCGCGCAGGCGATCACCGCGTTCACCGGCTTGTCGTAGCGCAGATGCATGAAGAACAGCGCCACGATGGTCGCCTTGATGGTGGCGATGAACAGCGCGATAACCACGTTGCCCTGGCCGAAGTCGATATACGAGGCGCCGACCGTGATCGCGGTCAGGATCAGCAGCGTGATCAGCGTGCGGACGTACAGGGACGTCCCGCCGTGCGCGTGTTCGTGAGTGGAAGAATGTTGGCTCATTTGATCAGATAGAACAACGGGAACAGGTAAATCCAGATCATGTCGACCAGGTGCCAGTACAGGCCCACCAGGTCGACCGGCGTGAAGTAATTTTTCGAAAACTCCCCGCGATTGGCGCGAACCACCAGCCAGGAGAGCAGAATGATGCCCACCAGGATGTGGAATCCGTGCAAGCCGGTCATCATGAAATAGAACGCGAAGAACGTTCCGTATCCATGGCTGATGCCGCCGGTGGAGGGATCGTGCACGGTGTCGCCCGGCTGCGCGTGATACCAGCGCGGAGGCAGCAGGTGCTCCTCGAATTTATGGGAATACTCGAAATACTTGACCCCCAGAAAGATGCACGCGCACAGGATGGTCAGCAGCAGAAACACGATCAGCTTCTTTTTCTGGCTGCGCTGCGCCGCTTGAACGGCCATGACCATGGTGAAGCTCGAAATCAACAGCACCACGGTGTTGAGCGAACCTAAGGGCCGTTGCAGATGCTCGTGCGCTTCGATGAACTCCTGCGGATAGCGCGCCTGCATCAGGCCGAAGCCGACGAACAGGCCGCCGAACAGCAGAACTTCGGTCGCCAGGAACAGCCACATACCGATCTTGCTGGTATCGAACTGCTGCTCCATCGTGGCGAAATGATGCTGATGGTGCGGGTCATCCGGATGACCGTGAGGTTCGTGGATGTCAACAGTAGTTGTGCTCATCAGTGTGCTCGCTAATGTGCCACCGGCTCGGGACGGTAATCGTAGGGCGCTTTTTCAAGCACCGGCTGATCTTCAAAATTGTGCGTGATGGGAGGCGACGAGGTCTGCCATTCAAGCGTCGTTCCGCCCCAGGGATTATCGGGCGCGTCGTAGGGCTTTCTCAGCGACGCAAGCAGGTTCGCCGCGGTCATGAACAATCCCAGGCCGATCACCCAGCTTCCCACGGTCGAAAAGGCGTGTAGCGCCTGGTATTGATCGAGGTAGTTGTAATAGCGCCGCGGCATTCCCTTGCTGCCCATGAAGAACTGCGTCAGAAAGGTCATGTTGAAGCCGATGAAGACGATGATGCAGCCGATCTGGCCGATGCGCTCGTTATACATCCGCCCGGTCATCTTGGGCCACCAGTAATGCAGGCCGCCGATAAAGGCGATCACCGTTCCGCCCATCATCACGTAGTGAAAATGCGCGACGACGAAATAGGTGTCGGTGAGATGCACGTCGGTCGAAAGCGTGCCGAGGAAAATTCCGGTCAATCCGCCGATGGCGAAAAGCAACAGGAAGCTGATGGCGTAGAGCATCGGCGTTTCAAGCGAAATATTGCCCTTGTACATGGTGCCCAGCCAGTTGAACATCTTGACGCCGGAGGGAATCGCGACCAGGAAGGTCAGCGCCGAAAAGATCACAGTGGCAAGCTGCGACTGGCCTGCGACGAACATGTGGTGGCCCCACACGATGAAGCTCAACAGCGCGAGAGAAACGCTCGAATAGGCGACGGCCCGGTAGCCGAACATCGTCTTGCGCGAAAACGTAGGGATCAGTTCGCTGATGATCGCCATTCCGGGCAGAATCATGATGTACACGGCCGGATGCGAGTAGAACCAGAAGAAGTGCTGGAACAGCACCGGGTCGCCGCCGAGCTTGGGGTCGAAGATGCCTATGGAGAACACGCGCTCCAGAGCGAGCAGCGCGAGCGTGATGCCCAGCACCGGCGTCGCCAGCACCTGAATGATCGCGGTGGCATAGATGCCCCACACAAACAGCGGCATATCGAACCAGCCCATTCCGGGCGCACGGAGCTTGTGGACCGTCGCGACGAAGTTGATGCCGGTGAAGATCGACGAGAAGCCCAAAACGAAGACGGCCATGGTCATCAGCGTGACCGCGCCGTCGGTGGTGGTGGAATAGGGCGTGTAGAAGGTCCAGCCGGTATCGACCGCGCCGAAGATCATCGACAAAACGGCCATCACCGCGCCGGTCACCCACAGGTAGAAGCTGGCGAGGTTCAGCCGTGGAAAGGCGACGTCCTTGGCGCCGAGCATCAGCGGCATAACGAAATTGCCGAGCGCCGCGGGAACCGAGGGGATGATGAACAGGAACACCATGATCGCGCCGTGCAGCGTGAACACGCGATTGTAGGTCTGGGCGTCGATCAGCACTCTTCCGAACAGCTTGTGCGAGGGCGTAAGCAGCGTCAGGCGCACCAGCAGCGCGAACATGCCGCCGACGAAAAACGCCGACAGCACGCCCACCAGGTACATCACGCCGATGCGCTTGTGATCCACCGTGGTCATCCAGCTCCAGATGCCCTTCTCTTCGGTGAGATAATTTTTCGCCGGCCTAGGCCGGTCGCCTGTGTGCGATTTCGTGGTTAGCGTGTGTTCCATATCTGCCTCACTTTTGCCCTTGCGCCGGCGCCTGACCCGGCTGGGCTTGCGTCTGACCCGGCTGCGCCTGCGTCTGACCCGGCTGCGCCTTGGGCGGCAGGCTCAACATCGTGGGCGCCGGGGGACCGCCCTTGGGATCGTTGCCGAGCGACTTGATGAATGCGATCAGACCCTGCTGCTCATGCGAGCGCAGCAGCCCCTGGAACGTGGGCATGATAGGCTCGAATCCCTTGACGATCTTGGCCTGCGGATACATCATCGACTCCGTCACGTAATCCTGGTCCACCAGGACTTTTTTGCCGTCGTTCATTTCCTCCATCTTTCCCCAGATGCCCTTCCAGCTCGGGCCGCCGCCGGTGATGCGCGTGCCGTCGATCGAATGGCAGGTCGAGCAGCCTTTACGCTCGTATTGCAGCTTGCCCCAGGCTGCCGGATTGTTCTTGTAATCTTCCCATTCGGTTCCGCCGGTCTCCATGAAATTGGCGTACTGCGCGTCGGTATCGACGCTGAGTTTCGCCTGCATGTCGGAATGACCCTTGCCGCAATATTCCGCGCAGGTGACGTGATGCACTCCGAGCACCGTGGGCGTGAACCAGACTTCCGTATATCGCCCGGGGACGATATCGTGCTTCACGCGCATGTCGGGGACGAAGAAATCGTGGATCACATCCTCGCTGGTCATGACGAAACGCACCGGCTTGTTCACGGGCACGTGAATTTCGTTGACCGTGCGGGTTCCGTCGGGATATTCAAACTGCCAGATCCATTTTTTAGCGACGATCTGGACTTCCATCGCCTCGCCTGGCGCGACCGCGTACTCCATCCAGCCGTGCAGGCCCCAGAAAAAGATCCCGACGCACAGCAACAGCGGGATCACGGTCCAGACGATTTCGAGCATGGTGTTATGCGTCTGGTGCGGCGTGACGCGGCCGGGCTTGTAGCGGTAGCGCCACGCGAACCCGATGGCCGCCACCGCGATTCCCAGGAACAGAACCACGCTCAGCCAGAACAGCGCCATGTACATCGTGTCCACTTCGGCGGCGTAAGCCGAGCCTTGTGGCGGCAACATGATTGAACGAAGCCACTCCATTTTTATGCCATTCCCTCTTTGAAGCGTGCCGCTCGCCGGCGTTCGAACTGGATCATTCTCCACAGAAAATACCCGATGGCGAGAATGGTCAACACGCCGCCGATTTTCATGAAATTCGAGGCAAACATCACGTATTTGCCCTCTTTAGGATCGTAGTGATAGCAGTAGAGCAGAATCTTTTCGACCGTCATGGTGGTGCGTCCTTCGCTCGCTTCGGCCAGCGCGAAACGCACGTCGAGCGGGCGGAATCGTGCGCCGTAGAGATATCGCGCCATGCGGCCCTCGGGAGTCAGAATGAAGATCGCGGCGGGATGTGCGAACTGCTGCTGTTGCGCGTCGTAGCGGTAGTGATAGCCGATCTGTTCGGCTAAGCGCTTGGCGTCACCGTTGGTATCGCACAAAAAATGCCAGCCTTGCGCGGGACGGCCCAGATTCTGAATGTAATTGGCTTTCTTTTTATTCGCCAGCTCAAAATTTTCCTTGGGATCGATGCTGATGGTGACCACCTCGTATTGATCCCCCGGGTTCCACGGAATTTCGCGCATCACCTGCGCCTGTCCGTTGAGAATCAGGTTGCACAGGTTGGGGCAGGAATAATAAATGAGGTCGAGCAGCACCGGCTTGCCCTTATGGAAAAACGAGCTGAGCGGCACGCTCGCGCCGGTCTCATCGATGAAATTCAGGGTTAGATCGACGTTGCGGCCCAGGTGCTCATCGACGCTGACGCTTTGAAGCATCGGAGGCAACTGTCCGTCCTCGAGTTTCTGCGGCGTCTGGTCCGGAATACGGTCGGTTTGTGCGAAAACCGGAATCGTCAATAATAAGAGCGCGTACTTCATTTTGCAGGGGCAGGGGCAGCAGCCGGAGCCTGGTCCTCGTCTTTCTTGGGCAGCGCGTCTTTGGCCGGATAAAACAGCTTTCCTTGGGAAGCTTCCTTGACGAACGCGTCCATGGCTTTATCGAGCGGAATGCGCACCACTCCGTTCTTTTTGTCGGTGAAGGAATAGTGCGTCAGATACCAGTCCTCGCGATAGTGCAGCGCCTTCAACTGCTCGCTCGGCGGCGCGAGGACTTTTTCGTACACCGCCTCGTCCCAGATCTTGTTGAAATACTGCTGCAAGGCGACGATGGTCAGCACCAGCAGCACCACGCTGCCGATGGCGAATGCGACAATCGCGCCCGACTTGGGCTCGGTATGATCGAAGCCCTCTCTCGGGTCGGCGTGGCGGATTTCCTGTTCACTCATGCGTCAAAATCCTCATGCGTTTTCAAAATGCAGCGACTGTTCGAGGCGCAGGTCGCCCACCGGAACCAGTTTGTGCGCGCGGAAGCGGCTCCAGAAAATCAGACCGCAAATGCTGAGTGTCGCGCCCAGCGTGGCGAAATCGAGCCAGCTCACGTGCGGGCCGTCGCGATAATACGTCGGCATCACCACCCAGTACAGATCGATGAACTCGACCGCGACGCTCCACACGGCGATGAAAGTCATCACGCCCAGGTTGCGCTTGGCGGGCCGGCACAGCAGCGTGAAGAACGGAATCACGAAGCGGATGAAGGGCAGCGACAGCGCGATGTACAGCCAGCTTCCGCCGATGCGGTGCCGGTAGAACTGCGTCTCTTCGGGAAGGTTCGCGTACCAAATCAGGATGTATTGCGAAAAGGCGATGTAGGTATAAAACGCGGTCAGCGCGAACATCCACTTGCCCAGATCGTGGTAATGCTCCATAGTGATCGAGTTTTTGAGGATTCCCGCGCGCCGGAATCCCAGCGCCACCAGGAACACGATCGACATGAAGGTCAGCGCTCCGCCAGAAAGGAAATACAGGCCGAAGATGGTTGAATACCAGGTGGGCTCGAGCGTCATCAGCCAGTCGTAGGCGGCGAGCGTTCCCACCGCGACCACCAGGAACAGTCCCGGCGCGCTCCAGCGCGACGCAATGTGCATCTGGCGGATGGATTTTTCGGTGTCCTGCTTGGTGGACTGGCGGTAAATCGAAAAAACCCACAGCGACCACAGCGCGAAATAAATGTAGGTGCGCCCGATGAAGAAATTTTCGTGCAGCCACCACAGTTTTCCGCTCATCGAGGGCTCGTGCGGGATGACCGCGGCGTTGGTCCAGGGGTAAATGTCCTTGAGGCCGAAGGCGATGGGGATAAACAGCAGCGCCCCGAAGGGCAGCGTGTACATGATGTTTTCCATGATGCGGCGGACGGTGACGCTCCACGCCGATCCGGAAAGGAATTGCACCATCACGAAGAAAAACGCGCCCAGCCCGACGGCCGCGGTGTAGCAGAACGCGACCAGATAGGAGCGGAAGAATCGCTCCGGGTCCTGAAGATAGCCGGCCACGCAGCCGACCACGCACACCAGGGCGGCGAACGCCAGGACGTTGCGGCCGGTGGACCAGCGCGCGGCTTCGAGTTGATAGTCGTCGGTATGAGAGCTCATTTTTAATTCATCTTCGACAAGTCGGCTTTTTGATCCTCGGGGACATCCGCCATCGATCCATGCGCGGCGCGCTGGAGCACGCGCAGGTACGAGATGATCGCCCAGCGGTCCTCCACCGAGATTTGATATTTGTACGCCGGCATGGTCCGGCGCCCGTTGGTGATGACGTTGAAAATTTCCCCGTCGGCAAACTGCACTACGCGATCCTCGGTCAGATTGGACGGCTGCCAGCTCGGAACGTGCAGCGGCACAATGCCCTGTCCGGTTCCCACGCGATCATGACACGGCGTGCAGTAGGTCCCGAACTTCGCCTGTCCTTTTTTAACTTCTTCCAAGGTCATCGGCACGGGGCTCTTGCCGACGTAAAGTTCGCCGACCATGCCGGTGTTATAGACCGTGTCTTCATACGGCTGGTCGCGGGAGACCGTGCCTTCAGGCGGAACGCGGCTGTCGCGATGATCGCGGAACAGATCGTTTTCCATCTGCGGCTTGAATTTGGGCTCCCACTTCATGTCGTCCCAGACCTGAAGCGGAGGATCGCGCTGCACGCTGGAGCATCCGGAGAGAAAGACCAGTGCGATCACGATGAGCGTGATGGGAAGCGCACAATACCCGCTAATCCACAGCATTGGTGACTGCCCACTACTCACTTCCCACTTCCCACTTCCCAGGTTCCCGGTCATCCTTCCACCACCTCCACGGTCTCCGCTCCCACGCTGCGCAGGTGCGCAGCCGATTTCTGCGGGTCGAAGTTGGGATCGTCGGCTTCGATGATCAGCAGGAACTTGTCATCGCTGGCGCGATGCGAGTTGCGGTAGTTGAGCGAAGGATGATACAGCCGCGGCAATCCGTTCAGCGCCCACATTCCGGTAAACGTGGCGAAAGCGGTGAACAGAATGGTCAGCTCGAACATCACCGGAATCGAAAAGGTAAAGTCGAACAGCGGCTTGCCGCCGATGACGAATTTGTCCTGAATCGCGCCGACGTACCAGATCAGCAGCGCCGCGGTGGTCGTGCCGGCGAGCGAAACCGGAATCACGATCCAGCCGAGCTTCGAATACGGAATGCCGAGCGCCTCATCGATGCCGTGCACCGGAAACGGCGTCATCGCGTCGAGCTTGGTGTAGCCCATCTCGCGGATTTTGCGGCCCGCGTGGACCAGCTCGTGCGGATCGTCGAACTCGCCGATCACGCCATAAACTTTATCCGCGCCGATTCCCAGCTTTTCGCGAATCTGATCGGGATCGAGTTTCATTTCAACACCTCAACCGGCGCTTTCTGGCCTTTAAAGAATCGTTTTTCGTGCGCCAGCACACCTTTCACTTCCGAAATCGCGATCATCGGCAGGAAGCGCGCGAAAATCAGGAACAGCGTCAGGAACAGTCCGATGGTTCCGGCGAACGTGCACATGTCCACCCAGGTGGGATGGAAAAATCCCCACGAGGTCGGGAGAAAATCGCGCGTCAGGCTGGTGGCGATAATGACGAAGCGCTCGAACCACATGCCGATGTTGGTGGTGATGGAGATGACGAACATCACCCACAGGTTGGTGCGCAATTTCTTGAACCAGTAAAGTTGCGGGATGAAGACGTTGCACGTGTACATCGACCACGCGGCCCACCAGTAGGGACCGAAGGCGCGATTCCAGAAGGTGAAGCGCTCGTAGATATTGCCGCTGAACCAGGCGATGAAAAATTCGCAGGCGTAAGCGTAGCCGACAATCGACCCGGTCACGAGAATGATCTTGTTCATGTTCTCCAGGTGCTTCATGGTGATCAGGTTCTGGAGATTGAGCGTCCAGCGCGCGATCAGCAGCAGCGTCATCACGCAGGCAAAACCGGAGAAAATCGCACCGGCGACGAAGTACGGCGGAAAGATGGTCGTGTGCCAGCCGGGGATCACGGATGTTGCGAAGTCGAACGACACGACAGAGTGCACTGAAAGCACCAGCGGGGTCGAAATGCCGGCGAGGATCAGGTACGCGGCTTCGTAATTGCGCCAGTGCCGCGCCGATCCGCGCCAGCCCAGGCTCAGAATTCCGAACACCCACTGCTTGACCTTGGGGATTGCGCGATCGCGGAGCGTGGCGAGATCGGGAACCAGTCCCGTGTACCAGAACAGCAGCGAAACGGTGAAGTACGTCGAGACCGCGAACACGTCCCAGATCAGCGGCGACCGGAAATTCTGCCACATGGTGATGTCGGTGTTGGGCACCGGGAACAGCCAGTAGGCGCGCCAGGGACGGCCGGTGTGGAACAGCGGGAAAATTCCCGCGCACATCACCGCGAACAGCGTCATCGCTTCCGCCGAGCGGTTGATCGACGTTCTCCACTTCTGCCGGAACAAAAACAGAATCGCCGAAATCAGCGTTCCCGCGTGACCGATACCGATCCAGAAGACGAAGTTGGTGATGTCCCACGCCCAGCCGATAGGCTTGTTGTTGCCCCACACGCCGATACCGGTGGAGACCAGGTAGGTCAGCATAGCGCCCAGCAGCAGAGTGACCGAGCCGGTGAAGCTGAGCACGATCCAATACTTCATCGGCGTCTTGAGCACATCGCCTTCGACGATGGTGCTGATCTGATCGGTGACCGCGTGCAGGTCGGGCGCGCGCACCAGCGGCGGGTTCACTTCGATCAGCGCGGGATTTTGGGTGATCGCTACGTCAGACATTATGAGTTCCTGTATTGGCCGCGAATGAACGCGAATAAACGCGAATCCAAGAAAGTTTTATTTGCGTGCATTCGCGTTCATTTGCGGCTAATCTCATGCCTCGAGCTCCGGATTGGGATTGTGAATCTTCGCCAGATATGTGGTTCGCGGGCGGATATCGAGTTCGGCGAGCATGGCGTAGTCGCGCTCCTGTTTCTTGAGCTTCGCCACGCGGCTTTCCGGATCGTTGATGTTGCCGAACACGATCGCTTCCGCGGGACAGGTCTGCTGGCACGCGGTTTTAATTTCGCCGTCCTTGATCTGGTTGCGCCGGCCCTCGGCCTGCGACTTGATCTTGGCTTCCTGAATGCGCTGCACGCAATAGGTGCACTTTTCCATGACGCCGCGCATTCTCACCGTGACGTCGGGATTGTAGGCCATCCCGATGATCGCCGGCTCATGCTTGTGGAAGTTGAGGAAGTTGAAATGCCGCACCTTGAACGGACAATTGTTGGAGCAGTATCGCGTGCCGACGCAGCGGTTGTACGCCATGTCGTTCAGGCCTTCGGGCGAATGCGAGGTCGCCGCGACCGGGCACACGTTTTCGCACGGCGCGTTCTGGCACTGCATGCACGGCAGGGGCTGAGTCACGGCGCGCGGATCGTCCTCAGTTCCGGTGTAGTAGCGGTCCATGCGAATCCAGTGCATCTCGCGGCCGCGCCGCACCTGGTCTTTTCCGACCACTGGGCTGTTATTCTCGGCCTGGCACGCGACCACGCATGCGTTGCAGCCGGTGCACGCGGTCAGATCGATCGACATGCCCCACTGATAGCCGTGGCTGTAATCGAGCTCGGGATAGACCGACTGGAGCGTCGGGACTTCGTTCATCTCCTCGACGCTCTTGGGATTCTTTTTATACTCTTCGACCGAGACTTCGCGAATGATGGGGCGCGTGTTCTGGTGCTCGGCCGTTTCCTTCACCAGAATCGGCGGATCGGTGTGCGGATCGAGGCCGCGCTCGGCCGTGGTGACGTGCGTGTACATGCGGCCGGTCGGCGCAGTCGAAACGCCACTCGATGACCAAAATCCATCCGAGGTGCGGATCAGGTTCGCATTGAATCCGACATCGGTTCCGACGCGTCCGCACTTGGAGCGCCCATAACCTAGCGCCATCACGATCACGCCGTCGGCAAGACCGGGCTGAATGAGCACCGCGGCGTCCGCTTTGTAATTGCCGCGCGAGACAGTCACGATCGCGCTGTCATCCAGATTCTGCGTCTTCGCGGTCGCGGGACTGACCATCGCCGCGTTACCCCAGACCAGTTTCGTGATCGGATCCGGCGCTTCCTGAAGCCAGCCGTTGTTGGCGAAGCGGCCGTCGAAGGTGGAATAGCTGGGAACGAACGCGATTTCGAGGCCCGATGCCGATTTCGGTTCGGCCGCGACCGCTGCCGCGATTTTCTTCGCGTCCGCGGAAACTTTCACCGGCTCAAACGGTTTTACGGACTCGACTACGCCGTCGTGCAGCGCCTTGCGCCACATCGTTTCCGCGTCTTTTGCCGGAAACTGGGCTTTCCAGAAATTGCGGACCAGGTCGTAGCCTTTTTTATCCTTGTAGTCGATAATGAGCCCGACGATCTCGGCCGCCGTTTTCCCGCCGTACATCGTGTCGATCATCGGCTGCTGGATCGAGACGGTGCCATCGAGAGCGCGCGCGTCGCTCCAGGATTCGAGGAAGTGCGCCTGCGGAACGTGCCACTTCGAAGACGCCGCGGTTTCGTCCTCTTCTTCGCCCAGGTGAACGGAATTCGCGACCTTCGCGAGCGCGGCGGCGAATTGCAGATCGGCCGGCGCGGAATAAACGGGATTGCCGCCCAGAAGGAAGAGCGTTGAAACCTGGCCCGCGTTCATCTCCGCGGTCAGAGCGGCGAGTGCTTCAAGCGACGCCGAGGGTTCCGCTTTCGTGTAGCTGACGGCCTCGCTATGCAGAGTTTCGTTGATCAGGTGCGCGACGGCATGAACGCTCGCTGGCTGGCGCGGTCCGGCGACCACCAGCGCTTCGGCTCCCGCGGATTTCAGATCCTTGGTGATCGCGGCGAGGAATTTTGCGCGCTTATCCGACCCTCCAACAACGTTTAATCCCGGTACGGCGCCCATCGCTGCCGCCAGATCGAAGGCGAATTGCTTCACTTCCGACGGCTTCAATCGCAGGCGGTGATCCGCGTTCATTCCGGTGATCGAGAATTGCGATTCGACCGCATACAGCCGGTTCAGATTCTCGAGATTTTCATCGGTTACGCGGCGGCGCTTGGAAAATTGTTTGGTCGGAAGCGGAGTGAGCGAATCGAGGCCCAGAAAATCGGAATCGAGCGAAACGACCACCTTCGCCTTGTCAAATCGCGGATGAACCGTGAGAAGCTGGCCGAAAGCGAGCTCGGTGCCGTTGTTGTACGCGGTCGGCTCGTATTCGACCCACTTGGCTTTCGGATATTTTTTCAGCGCTTCGCCGCGCATCATGGCGAGCGAAGGCGAATTCACCGCGTGGCTCAAAAATCGCACGCCGCCTCCGTCGCCTAGCGCGAGCGATTTCAAATACGCGTCGAACTCTTTCCAGCTTTTTTCCGTGGGCTTGCCGTTTTCAAGGAAGCGGGCGGAGCGATCGGGATCGTACAACCAAAGAATGGCGGCCTGCTGGAACGCGGTGGCCGCGCCGAGACTCGATGGATGGTCCGGATTGCCTTCGATCTTGGTCGGACGGCCGTCATGCGTTTCAACCAGCAGTCCCGCCGCCTGTCCGGCGAGCGAATAGACCGTGCTGTAGAAATACGCCTGGCCCGGAATCAGATTTTCCACGCCTTGCGCATACGGCAGAATGTGATCGACCGGGCGGCGGCACGCGGCCAGTCCCGCGAGTCCGAACGACGCAGCCATCACCTTCAGCACGTTGCGCCGCGACTGGCCGTCGAGCATCTCGACTCCGCCGGGAAATTCCTTCGAAATCCATTCGCGGAATTCGGCCGTTTGCGACAGTTCGTTCAGGCTGCGCCAGTACTTGGGGCCCGTCGCGTTCTTCATCGCGTTCTTGATGTTCACTAAACTCATCTGTGGCACCCCGAACAGTTGACCGGCGGATTCAAATGCTTCTGCGCAATGATTTCGTTGCCGATTTCGCGCGGGTCGCGATCGGGAACCCAGTCGAGCCTGGTCACCAGCTCGGCCGGGCGGATATTCGGCGCGGGATCTTTATGGCAGGCGAGACAGAAACCCATGTTCAGCGGCTTTTCCTGGTGAACTTCGATTTCCTGGTCGATGCGGCCGTGGCAGGTGACGCAGCTCACGCCGGCCGTGACGTGCGCCTCATGGTTAAAATAAACGAAGTCGGGAAGCCGGTGGATCTGGATCCACGGAATCGGCTGACCGGTTTTGAAACTTTCGCGAACCGGCTCCAGGCGCGGACTGTCGGGCTTGACCTTGACGTGACAGTTCATGCAGGTTTGCGTCGCGGGGATCGCGGCGTAGGCAGCCTT
>Ga0335077_10005507_pt1 | contig 15528 bp, 12 predicted proteins | sample Lox_Sample_31_FD_207151 | JGI IMG/M metagenome (GOLD analysis project Ga0335077, IMG submission 207151) | Soil microbial communities from Loxahatchee National Wildlife Refuge, Florida, United States - Lox_Sample_3.1 | ecosystem: Environmental > Terrestrial > Soil > Wetlands | place: USA... | reverse complement strand
GCTTTGCGAGATGGGCCGCTTCGGCCAGAAGACCGGCCGCGGATGGTCGAAGTATGACGAAAACCGGCAGCCCTCTCCAGATCCGGAGACCGCCATTCTGATCGAGCAGACCGCGCGGGAGGCGGGCATTGCGCGCAGAGCCATCGCGCGCGAGGAGATTGTCGATCGTTGCATTTTTGCGCTGGCGAACGAGGGCGCGCACCTGCTCGGCGAAGGCATCGCGTTGCGCGCGGCCGATATCGACGTCGTATACCTCAACGGCTACGGATTCCCATCGTGGCGCGGAGGCCCCATGTTCTACGCCGACGCGGTGGGGCTCAAAACGGTGCTGGCGCGCATCGAAGAATTTCGCCTGCGCCATGGCGACGACCTCTGGCAGCCGGCGCCGTTGCTTCGCCGTCTCGCCGAGAGCGGCGCCTCCTTTGGAGAGTACGACCGCCAGAAACAAGCGGCAGCGGGAGTGTGAGACATTATGGCCACTGCAACAGCATTACTACCCGTCACCAGCGGCGGCGCATTCTTGATCGAGGAACGCGGGCCGGCCGAAATCTTCACCGCCGAAGACTTGAGCGAGGAGCACCTCGCCATCGCCCGCACGGTGGATGCGTTCTGGTCGAAAGAGGTCGAGCCGAACCTGGAAGCGATCCAGCATCATGAGCCCGGTGTGGCTCGGGGCATTGTCCAAAAAGCGGCTGGGCTTGGGCTGACGGCGATTGTGATTCCGGAGAAATTCGGTGGCATGGAACTCGGGCTGACGGCCATGATGGTGGCCGCCGAGCACTTTTCTGGCGACGCATCGTTTTCGGGCTGGCAGGGCGCCCACGTTGGAATCGGCACGTTGCCGGTTCTGTTTTTCGGCAACGAGCAGCAGAAGGCCAAGTACCTGCCGAGGCTGGCGAATCTCGAGATGCTGGCTGCTTACGCTCTCACGGAACCGCACGCCGGAAGCGACGCTTTGGCGGCGCGCACCCGCGCGGACCTTTCCGCCGACGGCACCCACTACATCTTGAACGGCCAGAAGATGTGGATCACCAACGGCGGCGCGGCCGATCTGTTCACGGTGTTCGCCAAGGTTGGCGGCGAGAAGTTCACGGCTTTCCTGGTAGAGCGCAGCTTCGGCGTGAAGAACGGGGCCGAAGAGCGCAAGATGGGCATCAAGGGTAGCTCGACCACCGCCCTGTACTTCGATAACGTGCCGGTGCCGGTAGAAAACGTGCTTGGCGAAATCGGGCGCGGGCACATCATCGCGTTCAACATTCTGAACATCGGGCGCCTGAAAATGGGGCCGGGGACCATCGGCGGCGCGAAGCGAGTACTGTCCACCTGCCTCGCGTACGCCAGGGAACGAAAAGCGTTCGGCTCGTCGATTGGCGAATTTGGCGCGATCCAGCACAAGCTGGCCGAGATGGCCATCCGGATCTATGCCGCCGAATCGATCGTGTGGAGGTCTGTCGGGCTGGTGGAGAGCCGGTTGCGCGGTTTTTCGTGGGACGACCCCGGCGCCTCGCAAACCATGCTACAGGCGGTCGAGGAGTTCGCACCGGAGTGTTCGATCGTCAAGGTTTTCTCTTCGGAGATGCTGAACTACGTCGTGGATGAGGGCGTCCAGATCCACGGCGGGTATGGATTCCACCAGGACTATGCGGTCGAGCGCGCCTTTCGGGATTCGCGAATCAACCGCATTTTCGAGGGCACGAACGAGATCAACCGGCTGCTGATCCCCGGTATGCTGCTGAAGCGCGCGGGACGGGGAAGGCTGGCACTTCTGGAAGCGGCGGAGCCGGTGATGCGCGACGCAGAGCCGGCCTGGGACGGCGACGAAGAGGGCCGCATCGTTGCCAACGCCAAGAAAATCGCGCTGCTGTGCCTTGGCGCCGCCCGGCAGGCGTTTCCCGGCGGCCTGGACCAGCAGCAGGAAATCCTGATGCACATCGCGGATATCATCATCGAGGCGTACGTGATGGAATCGGCGTTACTGCGAGCGCGGAAGCTTGGCGGGGACGGCCGGGAGAGCAACGCGGCTGGGTTCGCGGCGGTCCTGCTGCGCGATGGCATGGGACGAATCGAGATTTCGGCGCGCAACGTGTTAGCGGCATCGAACCCGGCGGCGTTGCGGTTATCGCGGCGCCTGGCGGAATGCGAGCCTGTGAATACGGTCGAGCTGCGCCGCCGCATCGCATCGCGCCTCTTGCAGGCGCAACGGTACGTGGTGTAAGTCTATTCCATGAGGCTCCCCTTAACTCCGATCCGATGCCTGTACCGCGGCGTGGACCTGTATGGCGCCAAGGTCGGCGTCGTGTCCGGCTCCGCCCGTTACACCTACGAACAATTCGGCGAGCGATGCGAGCGCCTGGCTGCCGGGCTCCTGGCGGAAGGCGTGCAGCCCGGCGACCGGGTGGCGTTTCTGAGCTTCAACAACAATCAGCTCCTGGAGGGATATTACGGCGCGCCATTGATACGCGCCATTACGATGCCTCTCAACGTCCGGCTTCAGCCCCCGGAGCTGACGGCGATACTGAATCACGCCGAACCGGCCGTCCTGCTATTTGAAAACGACTTCGTGTCCCACGTGCAGCAGCTTCGCGCAACATGCCCGGCGGTGCGGCGCTGGGTGTCAATCGACGGTCCCGGCCCCGGGGCGGATCTCACGTACGAAGAACTGCTGTCGCGCGGGCGGATCGAGCGTCCGGAGCTGCGCTCCTTCGATGAGGACGAGATCGCGGAGCTCTTCTACACCAGCGGAAGCACGGGAACGCCCAAAGGCGTGATGCTTTCGCACCGCACGCTCTATCTGCATGCACTGGCGGTGGGAGGCACGTTCCATCACGATGACAACGGGGTCGAGCTACACACGATTCCGCTGTTTCACGCCAATGGCTGGGGGCGTCCGCAGACGGCCGTGATGAATGGCCTCAAACAGGTGATGGTCCGGCGTTTCGATCCGGCCCACGTACTGCGATTGATTCAAGAAGAGGGCGCCACCGGGATGTCGCTCGTGCCTACCATGGCGAACGCGCTTTTGAACTGCGCGGCGCTGGGACAGTTCGACACCTCGACGATGCAGGAGATTCACATCGGCGGCGCGGCGGCTGCGCCCGAGCTGATCGCCCAAATGGAGGCCGCATTCCGATGCAGGGTCGTCGCCGGCTACGGCCTGACTGAGACCTGTCCTGTGGCAACTTCCGCGCGGACCAAGTCCACGGTGATCTACGCCGGCGACGAAGATCGCATCCGCCATCTGGCCATGGCCGGGTGGGGACTGCCGGGGTGCGAGATCCGCGTGGTGGACCTGCATATGGAGGATGTTCCCCGGGACATGGAAACCGTCGGCGAGGTGGTCATCCGAGGCGACAATGTGATGGACGGTTACTACAAGGAGCCCAAGGCGACCGAAGCCGTGATGAGCGGCGACTGGCTGCATACCGGCGACATGGCGGTGTGGGATTCGGAAAGCTACATTCACATTGTGGACCGCAAGAAGGACATCATCGTCAGCGGGGGCGAGAACATTTCGTCGATCGAGGTGGAGAAGGCGATCTGCGCGCATCCCGCGGTCATGGAGTGTGCGGTGGTGGCTGCCCCGGACCAGAAGTGGGGCGAAGTGCCCGCGGCAGTCGTCGTTGTAAAGAACGGCATCCACCTGGACCAGACAGAGCTGCTGGCTTTCCTCTGCGGCCGGCTGGCCGGATTCAAGATGCCGCGGATCGTGCAGCTCACATCCCAGCCTCTACCCAAGACCGGAACCGGCAAGATTCTGAAACGGGAGCTGCGCGAGGCGTACTGGCTGGGGAAAGAGGTGCGCGTAGGGCAGGCTTGAGCCCGGTCGCGCCTAGCGTTTCGATCCGGCCCGATCCGTCTTCAGAACGCCGTTCGTCGCGATCTCGACGTAGTCTCGCAGGACCTGTTCCGCCGAGAGCTTGCCGTCACGGCGATACCAGCGCGAGATCCAGAGAATCATCCCCAGCAGGCTGAAGGTGGCGGTGGTGAGGTCGACATCCCGGAGTTTCCCCTGGGATTCCAACTCCTGCAAGGTCTGCCGGATTAAATCGAAATAGGCTCGCTTCCGCGCTTTGATGATGCGGCGATGCGCCGCGGTCAGGGCGGGCATCTCCTCCAGGACGATCGTGATCGCACCTACGCCCTCCAGCAGACTCTTGGTGTGACCTTCGACAATAGCCCGCAACCGCTGCTCCGGATCGGCGAGTTCTTGCGCGGGAGCGATGATGCGCTGGTCGAGATTGTCCATGGCGTACGTCATGATCTCGAACAGCAGTTCTTCTTTGCCTCGAATGTAGTGGTAGATGCCGGCCTTGGTCAGCCCCGCGGCCTCGGCGATGTCGTTCATCGATGTGCCTTCATACCCTTTCTGGCACATGATCTCCGCCGCGATCCGATAAACATGGCTGGCGCGTTTTCCCTTGCCTGAGGCCGGTATCGGCTCTTTGAGTCGGATCAATCTTTGCAAAGTACACCTGTAAAAAGAGTCTTCTCCACTTGAGACCTTAAACCGACGGTACGATGCGGAACCCAAACGTGTCAACTGCAAGCGACTGAAAATGCATAATCAAGGCTTCCTCCGACAGATGAATGCAGACGGCCCTCGGGTCCAGGATTTCCATTGACACCGGCCGCCAACTCTGGTATAAGTTCCACCGAACGGTCGGTCGCTCGAAAGCTGGCGGCGCGATGGAGTAATGGCCTGGGAGGGGGATTCCAAGTTCGCAGGGTCCCGATTTGTGTCCGCCACCGGAGCTTGATCAGCCTACGTGAGGGGGCCTTCAGTATGTCGCTAACGTCCAAGTCGATGTTGTGGATGTGCGCAATATCGGCGCTCACTTCCGCGCTCTTTGCGCAAGTACCCACCGGGATCATTTCGGGCACCGTCACGGACGACTCCGGCGCGGTGATTCCATTCGCCAAAATTACGATCACCAATAAGGCTACGGAATCTGTGCGAACTGCGCTGGCCAGCGCGGAAGGCTATTTCAGCGCTCCGGCGCTGCCGGCGGGCGAGTACGAAGTCCGATGCGAGCATCCGGGCTTTCGCATCGTACAACGAAGCGCCACGGTGGAAGCCGGCAGCACGACGGCTGTCGACCTTCCCATGCGCGTGGGTACGACGAAGGACGTTGTGACGGTCGAGGCTGCCACCGCGCAAATCAACTACGACAGCCATGCCGTCCAGGGCGTGATCCAGCGCGCCAGCATCGAGGATTTGCCGCTGAATGGCCGGAGCTACATGCAATTGGCCAAGCTCGAGCCTGGTGTGACCATCGCCTCGGGATCGGTAGCCCAATTCAACACACTATTTACCGTAAGCGTGCTCGGCGCGGGTAATCGAACGCTTTTTGCCATTGACGGAGGAAACGTCTCGGACAACATCGATACCGGCGGCGGCATCTCGTCCATGAACTTCTCGCAGGAGATGGTGCAGGAATTTCAGCTGTCTTCCGTCAACTTCGACCTGGCTACCGGGATCGCGGCGGGCGGCGCCATCAACGTCGTGACCCGCGGAGGCACGAACGACTGGCACGGCAGCGCCTACTTTTATTTCCGCGATCACAACCTGGCCGCTTATCCGGCATTACAGCGCAATCCGCTGAACCCGAATCCTTTCTTCGCCCGCCGAAACCCAGGCGCCACACTGGGTGGGCCGATCAAGAAGGACAAGCTGTTCTTCTTTTTCAACTACGAGTACATGAACCAGGTGCAGGCGCTGAATATCCAGAGCACCGATCCCGCGTTTGCGCCGCTGACCGGCACTTACGGCAGTCCGTATGAAGGAAAGAATATCAGTCTCCGCGTAGACGACCGACTTTCCAGCAAGCACAACCTTTTCATTCGGTACTCGCACGACGGGAACACCGGCTTCGGACAATCCCTCGAGTTCGGCGATCCGTCGAACTGGGCGCGAAACACGAACTGGGCGGATCAAAGCATCATCGCGCTCACGAGTTCCCTCACGCCGACAATCGTCAACGACTTCCGTTTCCAGTACAACTACTGGAACAATCACAACTACCAGGCAGTGGCATCGGATTGTTCACTGCCCTGCGTCGCCGGCAGCCTGCCCAACATCTTCACCTTCGTGGGATCCAACATGCCGGCGGTGGGTCCGAATTTCAATGCACCGCAGGGCCGCAACACGCGGCGATACGAGTTCATCGAGAGCCTCATCTGGCAGAAGGGCGCGCACCGGCTGAAGTTCGGCGGAGATCTCAATCCCACGAAGTCGGCCGGACTCTGGGGATTCTGCACGCCGATGTGCGTGGGCGCGTTTTCGCCGACATATGTGCGGAGCGTCCTCACTCCATCTCTGGGCGCGGCGGGAATCGCCGCGTATTTTCCGACGCTTCCTACGGTGCTGAAGAGCGACGCCGCTACCGTAAACCTTCCGGTGCTCACCCAACCCTCCAGCATCTTCAGCGGGGTCGGCGTCGGCGCGGTTTCCACGCCAGCGCCCTACGGGTACGATTCGCAGCGCTACTACAATCAGTACCGCGCATACTTCCAGGACACCTGGAAGATTTCGCAGAGGTTCACGCTGAACTACGGCCTCGCGTGGAATGCCCAGACGGGCTTCTACAATTCCAATCTGCCCAAGCCGCAGTACCTGGCGCCGATTCTGGGTACGGGACCGGACAACCTCGGGCCGACGGTCAACAACACCAAGCAGTTCCAACCGTCGATCGGATTCGCCTGGAATCCGTTTCACGACAACAAGACCGTAATCCGCGGCGGCGGCGGTATTTATTGGGACAGCACACCGGGCTATTACAAGCTCCGGGAGGCGCCGGTGATCGGGCCCGTCGGTAACGGGCGCAGCACGCTGGCGGGCAGCGCGTTCACCAACATCTACCCGGGGATTCTCGACTTCAGCGCCGCAGGGGCGCCGATTCCCGTGGGTGCTTCGCTGCCCATCGGGCACCTCACCAACATGACCATCGCGCAGTTTCAGGCTATCGTGAACCAGGAGTTGCCCGCCATTCAGGCCCAGTTGGCACCGAGCAATCCGCAGCGCGACGGCCCGTTCACGGTGAGCGGCATCGATGTCGCGAAGCAAGGAGTCGAGATTTACCCGACACATTTTCCGATCGCCCGCAGCTACCAGACATCCCTGGGCATCCAACGCGATCTCGGTCACGGGATGGTGGTGACTGCAGACTGGGCGCGGCGCCAAGGCGAGAACGTCAGCCTGGGCGAGATCGACATGAACCTGTTCAACCGCTACATCAACTACGTTCAGACTCCGGTCATCCGTAAGTGCGCGGCCAATGAGTTATACGTCCCGGGGATCGAGTGCTCCACCGGAACCATCACATTCTGGACCGACCAGGGACGCGCCATCTACAACGGGCTGTTGGTGAAGCTCAGCAAGCGATTCCAGAATCATTACCAGTTCACTGCTTCCTACGCGCTGCAAAAGGCCTTCAGCGAGACAGTGTGGGACAACACGAACTGGATGGCGGGATACGGGCAATATCTGCCGCATCACAACTTGAACGTCGCCGGGATGGTCGAGTTGCGCTGGGGATTCAATATCAGCGTCAACTCTTCGTACATTAGCCGGACGCCGGTGACGGCCAATGTCTCGAATCTCTATCTTCCGGGCACGGTTCAGTCCGGAAGCAGCGAACCCCTTCCCGGGCTTTCGTACAACTGCCTCAACGCCGGATGCAGCAAAACGGACCTGACGAATGCCGTCAACGCATTCAACACCCAATATGCGGGCACGAAGAATGCGACCGGGGGCACGATCAGCCCTCTGTCTCTGCCCAGTGACTACCAGTTCGGCGATCCCACCTTCTCGCAGGACTTCCGCGTTACCAAGCTGATCACCATCAAGGAGCGCGCGAAACTCTCCATTTTCGGCGAGGTTTTCAACGCGTTTAACATCGCCAACCTGAGCGGCTATTCGTTCACGCTCGATACCAAGAACGCCAATCCGGCGGCCCAAGTCTACAACTTCGGGCAGCCGACGCAACGGGTCAACCAGACGTTCGGGTCCGGGGGTCCGCGGGCATTCCAGCTGGGCGCGAGGTTCAGTTTCTAATGTTACGCACAGAAGTATTGGCGATTGCGGTGCTGGTGGCCGCGACCGCGGCGGTTAAAGAGCCGACCGATGAGTTCTTCACTACATCGGCATCACGATCCACTACATGCAGTTGGGAAGAAGCGGCGACTACGTGGTGCTGATCCACGGCTACACCGGCAGCGCGGAGGGCAACTGGTTCGGAACGGAATCGCCGCCGCGCTGGCAGCCAACCATCGCGTGGTCGCGCTGGACTGCCGGAATCAATGGGCGGAGCGACTTGACCGCGATCTCGGCGGCGACCATCCCGAAGCTCTACATCGACCTGGTCGGATTCATCAATTCGCACGACCAGTAATCAGGGCCACGGCGGCCGCGCCGGGCGGTGCAATCTCGATCCGCGTGGAGGCTTCCAAATAGAGACCGGTCCGATACCAGTAAGTACGCGGGAACTTATTGTTGTAGTTATACAGCCAAAGTAATGGCTCGACGCTTCCGTCTGGCCTTGAGGCCGTGACTACCAACGACCCGTCGTCTGGTATCTTTTGAGGCTGGATCCCGGTTAGAGTGATGCCTGTCTTTATAGTAAGTGCGCCGTTGACCGGAATACCGGCCGAGATCCGCGGCGCAGGCTCCTGCCGGAAATCCGGTATTTTCGGAAGTAGCTTCGGATCGCCCTCGGGGGCTCCTCCTTCCACCCAATCGGAGATCAATTCGATTTGCTCTTGCGTGAGGCCCTGATCGTTCTTGAACTCGCCGAAGCCCTTCACGGCGCCCCACGGAGGCATCCTGCGCTCCAGGACCTCTTCCTTGATGGCCGCGGCCCAGGGACGCGCCTCGGCATAAGTCAGCAACGAGAAGGCCATGCCTTCCGGCCGGTGACAGCTCGCGCAGCGGGCGTAGACCAGCCGCGAAATCTCTCGCGAGAAGGTCAGTGGCGTGGTAATTACATCGTGCCCGGACGTGGCCACCGCAAACCAGATCCCGCCGGCGAAGATACGCGTGAAGTGCCGTCTCATATCACTTGAGCACCGATACCGGAACTGTAAATACCGCGGTATTGACTACACCCTTCCGCTGAAACTGGACCCATATCCGATAAGCCCGGGCGCGGGGAAAGATGACATTGAATTGGACCTGGGGACCGCCATCCGCCAGGAACGGATGCGTATGGATGAGGTCGATCAGATCGTCGCTGGCGGCCAGCATGTGCGCCCAAGCGCCAAGATACTGCTCGAGGCCCTCGGCTGGTTTCAAGCGGAAGAATAGCATCGTCTTGAAACCCGCCACGGGAGCCGGCGGCTCCATCGTCAGTTCCACATCCATGTTTTCGGTGTGCTTGGCCGCAAGGTCCGGCCGCGGATGTGCGGGCTCCCAGTGTCCGCCCGGCACGAAAATAGTCTTGGCGGTCAATTGTGGTGTGGCCCCGGTGGGATAATAATCCGCGAGTAACCGGTACATTCCGGGTTTGGGCAGGCTGGCCTGATAGCGGAAGGCCCCATCCGCCGTCACCACGGGATGATCGTGAAGGAAGTAATCCAGATCCTGGCTCACGAGGAACATGTGGAACAGCTTTTCATGCACCACCTCGAACCGGTTGACTGGCGCGCCTGTCTTTGGGTCCTTGACTCGGAACAACAGGTCAACTCTTTCCCTGGGCCTGGGCGTGCGCGGCGTCAAGCTGAGGTCCAAGGGATACTCGACCGGGTCCGGAATTCCCAGCACCAACCCCATGCCGCAGCGCGGGCACTTGCCGGGGCCGGCGGAGCGCACGTCGCGATCCATCGGGCACACATAATCCAGCGGCGGAGGCGGCGCTCCCGGAATGGCCGGGGCGACCGTCTGTGCGACGACCCATGCCGTCAGGAGAAGGGCTGCGCAGGCGAGAGCCAGCCTCTGCACGATCACTCCTTCCGTTCGGGCTTGATGGCCTCGATCCGAATCTCCTTCAGAATCTCACTGCTCTGCGGCAGGGCCTCTTTTCCCGCCGGGAACTGGTTGGCGCTGAGCAGAAAGGCCATGATTTCGGCATTGGCCTCGCGGCTCAGGCTGCCGGGCTTGCTCTGGGGCATGGTGCTGCGAGTACGGTCGAACAGGTCGCCGACGCTGAGCGTGTTCCAGTTGGAGAGGAATTCCCCCCCGGCGAGAGGCGGCGCCGATTCTCCGCCCTCCAGCGTGTCGCCATGACAGGATGCGCACAGTTCTTTGTAGCGCGCCTGGCCTCGCCTGGCCTGGTCGTCCGAAAAGACGCCGTCCCATACCGAGCGCTGGTTCTGTGCGATCCCCAATGCGGCGAGGCCAAACGCCGCTGCGATGACAAGCCTGATCTTCATGTTCTCCCAATATAGCTCACTCGGATTCAACGGCCATTTCCCTTCCGACCGGACGGTTGTGATAGATTGGTCGCGCACCGGAGGTTCGCATGAGACCATTCTGCGTCGGATTGTTTCTAGTGTTGGGAACCCTCTGGGCCCAACAGCCGGTTCCGGAGATTGCGTTCGATTCGGCTGGCAATTTTTTCAAGCTGCCGGCCGACATGCATTTCGGCGAATGCTCAGGCGTGGCCGTCAATTCCAAGGGCCACGTCTTTGTCTTCACTCGAGCCAACACCACCGGACCCGCGTACGGAGCGACCGCAGCGCAGTTGCTGGAATTCGGCCCCGACGGCAGGTACATCCGGGAGATCGGGAAAAATCTCTATGCCTGGTCGTATGCGCACGCGGTGCGGGTCGATAAGGACGACAACATCTGGGCAATTGACAAGGGCTCGGATATGATCATCCGGTTCAACCCCGAAGGGCGCGTGACCATGGTGTTCGGCCGCAAGAAAGAAGCCTCCGACGAAGCCGCACCCTGGACGCGCGTGACGCCGCCGCGCCCTGCAATCGACGGTCAGTTCCGCCAGCCCACCGACGTCACGTGGGACACGGAGGGCAGCATCTTCATCAGCGACGGCTACATCAACTCCCGCGTCGCCAAGTACGACAAACATGGCCGCTGGGTCAAGCAGTGGGGCGATCGCGGCAACAAACCCGGCGAGTTCAACACGCCGCACAGCATCGCGGCAGATGCCAAGGGCAACATCTACGTTGCCGATCGCGGCAACCGGCGCATCCAGGTATTCGATTCCGACGGCAAATTCCAGCGGGAGATCACCATCGACGTTCCTGTGCCGCCCGGCGTCCAACCCTGGATGGGACCAATGCCAAGCGCGGAAGCTGCCACGCGCCAAAGCGGCGCTCCGTGGGCGATCTGCATCACGCCCGGTCCGACCCAATATTTATACAGCTCCGACGCGTATCCGGGGCGAATCTACAAGCTGTCGCTGGATGGCAAGGTGCTGGGAATGCTCGGCACGACCGGGCGCGAATCGAAGGAATTCGGCTGGATTCACGAGCTTGCGTGTCCGGCGGAAAACACCATCTATGCCGCCGAATTGCTGAACTGGCGCGTACAGAAACTCACCCTCCACCCGGATCGCCACCAGGGGACCAGCGCTGCAGGCGCGAATCCGTAGCGCCGTTACTCGGCCTCGGGTAGCGCGTAGGCCAGGTACTCGCCGGAGTAATTGCCACCGCTGACTGCGATCACGATGTACTGCTTGCCCTGCCACATGTAGGTCATCGGCGAGCCGCTCACCGGGGCGGGCATCCAGACGGCGCCCACTTCCTTGCCTGTGGCCTTGTCGTAAGCGCGCATCATCGCGCCGCGCGGATGAGTCACGGATGTTACCTGAGTGTCGCCGATGATCACCAGGGTCTTGGTCACCAGCACGCCACAACCGTTGTAGCCGTTCATTCCCGTGTTCGGAATGTCCTTCCCCTTCAACGCGGGGTGCAGGCGAATGTTGTCAGGCGTCTCGCCGTATGGCACCTGCCACTTCAGCTCGCCCTTATCGAGATTGATGGCCGAGAGCACGCCGTACGGCGGTTTGACGATCGGCAGTCCCTGAATGAGCAGGCCGCCCGCCGCCGAGCCACCGCCGCCTGCTGCCGCGCCCGCTGCGCCGCGACCGCCGGCCGCAGCGGCGGGTGCGCCGTCGGTCGCTGGAGCTGCTGCCGCGCCCCTGCCGCCACGACGGCCGGGCTGTGGAGCATCGGCGGCCGAGCCGAAGCCAGGACCTTCCATCACGCGGAAGGGCTGATCCTCGCGTCCAGCGACATAGCGGATATCCGAGAACCCCTCGGGCGGCTTGCGGACGGACACGGCGGACACAAACGAATTCGCTGCCTGCACGTAAACCGTGTGGGTCTCCGGGTCGAATCCGCCGCCGGCCCAGTTGGTCCCGCCGGTGGCATTGCCCATGCTGATGCCGCCCAGCCACTTGTTCGCGTCGCCCACCACCGGCGGTGTGAACATCCCTTCCACGCGATAGCGCTTGATCCGCTCGATCGCCTCGGCCCGCATCTCGGGCGTGAAATCGATCAGGTCCTCCGGGACCTTCAGCCAGGCGCGCGCGTAGGCCGGCGGCTTACTCGGAAACGGCTGCGTGGGCGAAGTCTTCTCGCCGGGCACATCGCTCTGCGGAACGGGCCGCTCCTCGATGGGCCACACCGGCTTCCCGGTCATGCGGTCGAACACATAAAGGAAAGATTCTTTCGTGGGCAGCGCCACTGCTTTGACCTGCTTGCCATCGACGTTGATATCCATCAGTAGCGGCGCGGACGAGAGATCGTAGTCCCAGATGGGATGGTGCACGATCTGGTAGTGCCACTTTCGCTGGCCGGTCTTGAGATCGACCGCGACCAGGCTCTCGCCGAACAGGTTGTTGCCGGGGCGCTCCCCGCCGTAGAAATCCGACGTCGGCGATTCCACCGGCAGGTACACGAACCCGAGCTGAGGATCCACGGTGATCTGCGTCCACACGCCGGTGTTTCCGTTGGTGGCCCACGAGCCGTTTTCCCAGGTGTCGTTGCCGAACTCGCCGGGCTTGGGGATGGTATGGAACGTCCACAGCAGCTTGCCGCTCTTCACGTCGTACGCACGAACCAGGCCCTTGGTGTTGTTGTGAGTGGGAACGGTCATGCCTTCCTTGAAAGCAGAGCCGACGATGACAACGTCGTTGACGACGGTGGGCGCCGAATGCAGGCCGGCCTCACCTTTTTCCAGGTCGATCTGCTGGCCCGTGCCGGTGACCATCCCGACCTTGAGATCGACCGTGCCTTCCTTGCCGAACGATTGCATCGGCTGGCCATTGCGCGCGTTCAACTCCATCAGGCGATAGCCGGTGGTGACGTAGATGACGCGGTCGTCGCCCTTTCCGTCGCTCCAAAAGGCGAGACCCCGGCCGGAGAGCTGGCGCGGGGAAATGGCGGCGCGCATGCCTTCGCGCACGCTGTGCATCCAGATCATCTCTCCGGTCTTGGCTTCTAGTGCGACCACGGCGCGGCGCGTTCCCGCGGTTGCATAGATCACGCCGTTTACCATCAGCGGGGTGCCTTCGAGCTTGTACTCGGGCCGCGTGCCGAGGTTGTCGGTCTTGAACCGCCAGGCGACTTCCAGCTTGCTGAAATTGGAGGCGTCGATCTGGTCGAGCGGGCGGTATTTGCTGCCCGCGAGATCGGCCGTGTAGGTGGGCCACTCAGTGTCCTTGGGACGCCATTGGCTCCAGGCAGGCACGGCCAGGCACAAGATCAAGAGCGTCTTTCGGCGGCTGTGATTCCGCATTCGGTGTTTTCTCCTCGAGTGGCGCTGGGTGGAATTCTAGTACAGCGGCTGGGGAAACACAAGCCATACGTCCGAACGTCCGGTAGGTATTCTGGGAAGATGAGCGTCCGGGCCGCGCAGCCTCACCGTCGCGCGGTTACCTTCGCCGAACGCTCAACCTGCTCGAGGGCGGCGCGCGTCATTTTAATGTACGGATGGCCCGGCGGAAAAAGCTTCTCGCGAACCGCTAGCGCCTGCTGATAGTATTCGGCCGCGTTCTGGAACTTCCCTTCGGAATGGAACACCGCCGCCAGGTTGTGCAGGGCCGTGGCGTAGTGCGCACCGGCATCGGGGCCGATGGCGATCGCGCGCATCGCGAACTTGCGCGCCTCGTCGTACCGTGCCTGCGCGACCGACGCCTCCGCCAGCACGTTGAGGGCGGGCACCAGGCTCACATCGCTGGCACCGAAATGGCGCTGAAGGATGGCCAGCGACTGCTGCGCGTAATGTTCCGCGTAGTTTGGATAGCCGCCTTCCTGCATGGCCAGCGCGAGGTTGCGAAGCATGAAGGCTGTTACCGGATGATCTTCGCCCAGCGCGGCGGTTGCCTGGCGAAGCGCTTCACGCGCCGAGGCGATCTCGCCGGTGTTTCCGCCACCAGGAGTGACCGAGGTTTCCACTCTGTGCCGTGGAGCACCGTGGGCCGCCAGCAGGAAGCCCAGCATCAGAATCCCTGTACCTACCCGGCTCATACGAGGAGCGTACGGCGCGCACGCGCGATTGTTCCAGCAGAATCGCGCGAGCGTGGAAATTTGCTGCCCAGCGTAGCCGGCAGCCAAATCCCGGCGATGCGTTCAATTGTGAAAACTCCGCGTTCGAGACGTAAATTCCCCGGTCATCCGGGAAAACTGGCGCCGCTCGCGCGGACCACTATAAGAGAGATTAAGATAGGCACGATGAGAGGAGGGGCCCGATGAAGCAGTCGATGCCCGACTACCTGTTGATCGCCGAGCTTCTCGGGTTCGGCACGGGGACCGTCCTTTCTGTGTTGCTGGTCCTGTTAATCCGAAGGACAGCCTACCGGAGTCCGGGTACTCCTCTGCTGGGCTTCTGCGCAACCCTCTGGAACGTATTCGGCCTGATTTCGAACCTGCTGATCTTCGCCGGCTTGCCGCTGCGCGCGCCGCCCGTGATGCTGGCGCGGGCCGTGTACCTGACCGGCGGGGCACTGTTTCCGATCAGCTTTCTGCAGCTCTGGTCGCAGCCCGCCGCACCGGATAGCTGGCACAGGCGGGCGAACGGTTGGCTGGTCCGCGCGGCCAAGTTCAACGCGGTCTGGATCGTCGTCTTGCTCTTCGCATGTCCGATTCTGACGAATCCTACGTTGCTTAGTGTCTCCGGTCACGCCGTGGCGTGGAATGCCTCGTTCCTGATGACGGCCGGCGCGTTCCTGCTGGTCAGAGGGCGCCTCCGAGTTGCCTCGGATCGGATCCACCTGGCACTGACAATGGTGGGCGCCTGGGGATCGACGGTTTCCATCCTGGTGCTGGAAAATGCGCGCATTTCGCCGGGGATGCAGAGCGTCCTCGCCATCACGCGCGAACAAGCGCCGTTTCTGGCGGTGCTGGGCGCCATGTTCTTCTTCGCGAACTTCCGCTCTTCCGACCTGCTGATCAAGCACAGCCTGCGCGTGGTGGCGGCAGTGTGCATCGGCGTGTGGACTTGGGTGTTTCTTTCCGGGACCCTACCCGGCCTCGCGCTGCGCCTGGGCGCATTTCCCGAGGTCTCGCGGGCCGCGCTGGCCGGCGGCCTGATCGCATCGCTTTTGCTGGTGTTCTACGTTCTCGCGC
>Ga0335077_10005506_pt1 | contig 15528 bp, 14 predicted proteins | sample Lox_Sample_31_FD_207151 | JGI IMG/M metagenome (GOLD analysis project Ga0335077, IMG submission 207151) | Soil microbial communities from Loxahatchee National Wildlife Refuge, Florida, United States - Lox_Sample_3.1 | ecosystem: Environmental > Terrestrial > Soil > Wetlands | place: USA... | reverse complement strand
CGAATACTTTGTGATTGGTGAGCTTGCCGCGCCGGTAGTCATCGTTATCCAGAGCGGGCAGGTCGTCGTGGATCAAAGAGTAGGTGTGGATCAGCTCCAGCGAGCACGCGGCCGCCACAATATCGCCAGATGGCCTGGTAACCGCGCGGGCCGCCTCGATGCAAAGAATCGGGCGTATCCGTTTTCCCCCGGCAAACAGGCTGTAACGCAGCGCGCGGTGAATCGTCTCCGGTGGCGTGGTCTCCGGAGGCGCCAGCCGGTCGAGCTCTCGATCCACCAGTTGCTGGTATTCGCGCAGGTTCATGCCTTATCGTTCTTGTCCAGGCGGAAGGGTTCCGGCTGCATCTTTCCTTCTTTTCGGATGAGGATCTCCACGCGTGTCTCGGCCTCTTCCAGTTGCTTGCGGCAGCTGTCGCTCAGGCTCATGCCGCGCTCGAAGAGCTCCAGCGCACGCTCCAGCGGCAAGTCGCCGGCCTCGAGCTGTTTGACCACCTGCTCCAATTCATCCAGGCAAGCCTCGAACGATTCGACGGGCTGCGGTGCAGGTTGGTTTTCCGCCATGGAGCGTATTGTAACAAGGGCTCGACTAATGTCGCGTCTGTCAATCCAGGTCCAAGGCCGCGCGCAATCCATCCTCCACTTGTAGCAGAACAGCGGGGTGGAACGTTCCAATTCGCTTGGATAACTTGGCGCGATCGAGCGTAATCACCTGGTGGCAGAAAGCCGTACTAGCACGCGCCAGCCCTGCCGTTCCGCTGGGAATCGGAACAGCGTAGGGCCAGGTCGGGCTTGAGCAGCCGAGGTCGACATCGGAACGACTACTACGGAACGCCAGCCGCGTAGTTGATTGAATCCGTTATTGGAAACGACGATCACAGGACCGCGGCCGGGCGCCAGATCGGCCCAATACACTTCTCCTCGCCTCATTCCGCTTCGCCGGATAGAAGGTGCTGCACGCTCGCGGCTTCGAGACGAGGATCCAGATCGGCTTCCGTACCCGCCATTTCCGAGGCATAGGCGATGATCGCCCGCCGGGTCGCGGCCTTCTTTTTGGCCCGCAGCCACTCCTGAATGGCCTTTCGCGCAAGCGAAGTCGCAGGCAATGGCAACGCTCCGCTTTCTCGCGGAGTTCAGCATAAGTCTGCTCTGGGAGGGGAAGGTGGAAAGTTTTCACTATTTCGATCATGCCGCGATACTATGGCATGAGCCTTATGGCAGCCAGCAAGCGTTCGTCGGAGTACACGGCTGATACGGGACTGAAATAACCCTCATGCTATTTTGAACTCAATGCCCGACAACCCTTTTCAAGATCCGCTGCGGTTTGAGCGGCGCGTACCCGAGTGCGCCATGGTCATCTTCGGCGCATCCGGTGACCTGACGAAGCGCAAGCTTGTGCCCGCCTTATTTCGTCTAGCCTATGACCGCCGGCTGTCGGCGGGCTTCGCGGTGGTGGGCATTTCGCGCACCAAATTAAGCGACGATGAATTCCGCGAACGGATGAAGGAGGCGGTCAAATCGTTCTCCGAAGATACGGAGTTCGACGCCGACGTTTGGGCTGCCTTCGCGCAAGGACTTTTCTACGTAGCCGGCGATATTGGCGACAAAGATCTCTACCAGCGCCTGGCGGCCAAGCTCGCGGAAATCGAGCAGGGCCGGCATACCGGCGGAAATGTGTTGTTCTACCTTTCGACGCAGCCCAGCCAGTACGGGCAGGCGGCGTTAGGGCTGGGTTCCGCCGGACTCGGCAAGGGCAACGGCTGGCGGCGCTTGGTTGTGGAAAAGCCGTTCGGTCACGACATGGCGAGCGCCAGGGCCCTCACGGACGACTTGCACCAGGTGTTCGATGAAAGCGAGGTCTACCGCATCGACCATTACCTGGGCAAAGAAACCGTGCAGAACATTCTGGCGTTTCGCTTTGGCAATGGGATTTTCGAACCGCTGTGGAACCGGCGTTACATCAATCACGTGCAGATCACGGCGGCGGAATCGATCGGCGTGGAGGGCCGCGGCGCATATTACCAGGAAGCGGGCGCACTGGCGGACATGATCCAGAACCATCTGTTACAAGTGATGGCCACGATCGCCATGGAGCCGAGCGCGAGTTTCCGCGCCACTTCGGTGCGCGACGAGCGTTCCAAGTTGCTGCGATCGATTCGGCCGATGAAGCCGGATGAGATCCGCTGCAACTCCGCGCCGGGGCAATACGGCCCAGCGCGCATTGGAGGACAGGACTTGCCGGGTTTCCGCCAGGAGCCCGGCGTCAATAAAGACTCGCAGACGGACACCTATGCCGCAGTCACCTTCTTCGTGGAGAACTGGCGATGGGCGGGTGTGCCGTTTTACCTGCGTTCCGGAAAACGTCTGCCTAAGCGCGTAACCGAGATTACCATTCAGTTCAATCCCGCCCCCCTCTTGATCTTCGACGGGGAGAAAGACGGCGCCGCGCCCAACCTGCTCATCGTGCGCATTCAGCCGGAGGAGGGCATCTCCCTCAAGTTTCTTTCCAAGCGGCCAGGCACCGGCATGCAGCTGCGTCCGGTATCGATGGACTTCAACTACGGATCGAGTTTCGGAGAGCGGTCGCCTTCGGCCTACGAGACGCTGCTGCTCGACGCCATCATTGGAGACGCCACGCTCTACACACGGCAAGACATGGTGGAAGCGAGCTGGTCAGTGGTCGAGCCGATCCAGCATGTGTGGCGCGAAACCAGGTACGATTTTCCGAATTACCCAGCCGGATCGTGGGGTCCAAAAGCGTCGGACGAGATGCTGGCGCGGCGTGGGCACCTCTGGAGGAAACCATAGTGAGCACCACTCTTGCTCCGGAACGGCTTCTGAAGGAAATGGCCGAGATCTGGGTGCAACTCGCCAAATCGGCGGATGAGGACGCCAGTGCCGGTGTGCTGCGCTCCTGCTCCATGACTCTGGTGGTGGTTGCGCAGGAAGGTGACGACGCCATGTCCGTCGGGGAAACCCTGGCCGCGCTCATGCCGGAACACCCGGCGCGCACGATCGTCATCTGGCCTAAGAAGGATGCACCCCTGGCAGCCAAAGTCACCGCCCAGTGCTGGATGCCGTTTGGGCAGAGGCGGCAGATCTGTTGTGAGCAGATCGAAATCACCGCGCCCGAGGGTTCGATGCCGGATGTCGCGTCGGTCATCGCTCCCATCGCCGCCCCGGATCTGCCGCTGATCGTATGGTGCCGCTGCCGGCGCACGTTTGCGGAACCGGGTTTCGGACATCTGGCCGAGATCGCCCAGAAAGTGGTGGTGGACACGAGTGCGTGGCCCGATGCGAAAGCGGCCATCGCCAGCGTGGCCGCCATGGCGTCGCGTGGCGTGATACTGGGTGACCTTTCCTGGACCCACCTGACGCGTTGGCGCGAGATGTTATCGAACGTCTTCGAGAATGCAGAATACGTCGCCCGGCTGCCGGAGATCTCGCGGGTACGGATGCGCTTCCATGCCGGCAACATAGAGGTAATGGCGCGATACATGGCCGCGTGGGTGGTGAGCTCGCTGGAGGCCGCGGGCGGGCACGTGGAAGTGAGGCTCGAACCGGGCGCCGGCGACACTGGCGTGGAGTTGAGCGGCGGGGATTTTCGTGTCGAATTGGTCCGCCAGGATGGGCGGTTGATCACCACCGTGGATGGGCTTTCGCAGTGCACGAATCTACCGATGCCTACCGATTATTTGCTTCTGCGCGAGGAGTTGGGAATCGTCCGGCATGATGAGACGTTTGAGCGGGCACTGGCGTTAGCGGCGCGATCATGAGTTTCGAGCGCGAGATTCTTCCCGATGCCCTTACCGCCGCCGAAGTGTGCGCGCGCCACATCGCCACCCAGCTAAAACTCGCCATCGGCGCCCGTTCCCAAGCTACGCTGGCAATTTCCGGCGGGCACACTCCCCAGCTTATGTTTCATGGCCTCTCGTTACTGCCCGTCGATTGGAGCCGCGTGCATCTGTTTTGGGTTGATGAGCGATGTGTCCCTCCGGATGACGCTGCCAGCAATTACAAACTGGCGAAGGAAAATCTCATCGATCTGGCGCGCATTCCCGAAGCGAATATTCATCGGGTGGCAGGCGAGATCGACCCCAAACAAGCGGCCGAGGACTATGCCGATGAGATTCGCCGGTTCTTTAAACTCGCAGCCGGTGACATGCCGCGTTTCGACGTGGTGCAATGCGGCATGGGGCCTGACGGGCATACCGCCAGCCTGTTTCCCGGCGAGCCCCTGATCGCCGATCGCGCGGGAATCGCCAGCGCCGTATACGCACCGCAATTCAGCCAGTGGCGCGTGACTCTGCTGCCAGGCCCGCTGCTGGCTGCGCGGCTACTACTCTATTTAGTCACGGGAGACGACAAAGCCCAAACCGTCCGCGCGGTTTTCGAGCAGATGACCAACCCGTCCAAATACCCCGTGCAGCTCGCCTTCGAGCACCAGGAAGGGACCACCTGGTTTCTGGACCAAGCCGCGGCGAGGCTGTTGGATTCGTGATGCAGCGCGTCCGGCCGTACGCGCTTCTCTTCCTCGCGCTCACCGTCATCTACCATTCCAACCTTCGCCCGATTGCGGCCGGCGATTCGCTTCCTTCGGCGCTGATCCCGTTTTCCGTAGTGTTAGACCACTCGATCACCCTCGACCGGTTCGGGCCGTGGTTAAAGGAACAGCCGAATCCGGGTCTGGTGCGCCGCGCTCATGGGCACTGGTTCAGCGGTTATCCCATAGCCGGGCCGGTAATGATCGCGCCTTTCTATCTGCCCGCGGCCGCGATTCCCGCGGTGTGGCGGCTGCCGCTGGAGTCTCTGGTCACACTGGCTCGCATCCTGGAAAAGTTCGCAGCGGTGGCATTGACCGCGGCTTCGACGCTTGGGATGCTCGCCCTCCTCGGCCGGATCGCTCCGTTCGGTTGGGCGTTGACGTTGACGTTGCTGTTCGCTTTGGGAACTACGACCTGGTCGACTTCCAGTCAGGCATTATGGCAACAGACGTTCGACACGGCCGCGATTGTTCTCTGCTGGTACAGCCTCGAACGGTGGGATTCGGAAAAGGGGGCGAGCCGGTGGGCATGCTGCTGCGGAGCGGCCGTTGGCGCAGCTCTGCTGTTCCGCCTCACCAGCATGGTGCTCATTCCGGCCGTGTGTGCGGCATTCTGGCTGCGCAAAGCTCGCGGCAGCGATTACCTGCGGATTCTGTTGCCAACCGCGGCGGCCGCGATCGCCGTATTGGCATACAACGGCCTGGTACTCGGTATGTGGGGAGGAGCCTATTCGTTTCCGCAGGAGGTGAGCATGGTTCGCAACTTGGCTGGAATCCTGTTCAGCCCCGGCCGGGGATTGTTGATCTACACACCTGCGGCCATTTTCGCGCTGGCTGCCTTTCTGCCCCGGGCGCGCGAGAGCCGTGCTCGCCATCTCTCACTGGTCACGGCCTGCACGGTTTTTGCAGCCTTGCATATTGCCGGAATCGCCCGGTGGCCAAAGTGGTGGGGAGGCTATAGCTGGGGGCCTCGGCTACTAACAGAGATTGTGCCGGGCCTGATCGTTCTGATCGGTATCGGAGTGCCTGCCATTCGGGGCAACATGCGCTACGCCTTTGGGGCTGTGGTGGTGTACTGTCTCTTCATTCAAGCCCTGGGTGTTTACTACTATCCGAAGGGACACTGGGACCACTTGCCGGTCAGCGTAGATCAGAACACGGGGAGGCTGTGGGATTGGCGCGACAACCCGATTACCCGCACCCTACACGCTGGGCCCGCGTGGGAGCCCTACGTCATCGTGGAAACGGCTTGGAAAGAAGGGTTGCCCGCAGCCGCAGACCGGCTGCGGGCCTATGGAATCTCGCCGTATTGAGGTCTACCGCGCCACGGCGTTGGCGATGCTGGCTTCTTTAAGAGCCGCGGCTTTATCGGTGGCTTCCCAGGTAAAGCTGTCTTCCTTGCGGCCGAAGTGGCCAAAGGCAGCCGTCTTGCGATAGATCGGCCGGCGCAGCTTGAGGGCATCGATGATGCCTTTGGGCGTCAACTGGAAGTGCTCGCGAACCAATTCGGTAAATCGCGAATCAGGAATGGTGCCCGTGCCGAACGTGTTCACCGTCACGGACACTGGATCGGCGACGCCGATGGCGTAGGCCAACTGAACTTCGCAACGGCTGGCGAGCTTGGCAGCCACCAGGTTCTTGGCGATGTAACGGGCCATATAGCAGGCTGAGCGATCCACCTTCGTAGGATCTTTGCCGGAGAATGCGCCGCCGCCGTGACGGCCCATGCCGCCGTAGGTGTCGACGATGATTTTACGACCGGTGAGACCCGTATCGCCGTGCGGCCCGCCGACCACGAAGCGGCCGGTCGGATTGATGTGATACTTCGTCTGCGAGTCGACCATGTTCGACGGGATGACCGCATCGATGATGTGCTTTTTCACCTCTTTGCGCAGCTCTTCGGTGCCGATTTCTGGTGCGTGCTGCGTAGAGATCACCACTGCTTCGATGCGTTTCGGCCTGTTGTTCATGTACTCTACGGAAACCTGGCTCTTGCCGTCGGGGCGCAGGAATTCGAGGATGCCCTCGCGCCGCGCCACCGAAAGGCGCTGCACGAGTTTGTGCGCCATCTCGATGGGGAGCGGCATCAATTCTTCGGTTTCGTCGCACGCGTACCCGAACATCAAGCCCTGGTCGCCGGCGCCGCCGGTGTCGACACCCATGGCGATATCGGGCGATTGCGTCTGGATCAAATTCAGCACGCCGCAGGTGTGGCAATCGAACCCGTAGCTGGCATCGTTGTAGCCAACGTATTCGATGGTGCCGCGCACCAGCTTCGGTATGTCGAGATGCGTCTTAGTGGTGATTTCACCGGCCACAATGCAGGTGCCGGTGGTCACCAGGGTTTCGCACGCTACGCGCCCCATCGGGTCGTCTGCCATCACCGCATCGAGTACGGCGTCTGACACCTGGTCGGCGATCTTATCCGGATGGCCTTCGGTTACGGATTCTGATGTAAAAAGAAATCTTTGAGCTTCTGCCAAGTTATCCTCCCAAAAAATCGAGTATTTCGACCGCTCCCTCTGGTCGCGGCTCATTAACGGGAGCCGCGTTTTACCGAGCCGCGACCAGAGGGAGCGGAATCAATCGCTAGTAGCGGTAGTGATCCGCTTTGTACGGCCCTTCCACCGGAACGCCCAGGTAATCGGCCTGCCGCTTGGAGAGGGTAGTAAGCTTCACGCCGATCTTCTCCAGGTGCAAGCGCGCCACCTCTTCATCGAGCCGCTTGGGCAGCGTGTAGACGCCCGGCTTGTAGGTATCTTTGTTCTTCCAAAGATCGATCTGCGCCAGCGTCTGGTTCGAAAAGCTGTTGCTCATCACGAAGCTGGGGTGCCCCGTGGCGCAGCCCAGATTGACCAGGCGGCCTTCCGCCAGAACGAAAATGCTGTTTCCGTTGGGGAAGGTGTACATGTCCACCTGCGGCTTGATGTTCGTTTTCTTGGCATCGGATGAGTTCAGCCGGTCCATCTGAATCTCGTTATCGAAGTGTCCGATGTTGCAGACAATCGCCTGGTCTTTCATTTTCTTCATGTGATCGAGTGTGATGATGTCCAGGTTGCCGGTGCAGGTGACATAGATATCGCCGCGGCCCAGCGTGTCCTCGATGGTGGTGACTTCGAAGCCTTCCATCGCCGCCTGGAGCGCATTGATGGGGTCGATCTCGGTGACCACAACGCGCGCGCCCATGCCGCGCAGCGAGTGCGCCGATCCCTTACCCACGTCGCCATAGCCGCAGATCACGGCGACCTTGCCGGCCACCATCACATCGGTGGCGCGCTTGATGCCATCGGCCAGCGATTCGCGGCAGCCGTATAGATTGTCGAATTTGGATTTCGTGACGGAATCGTTCACGTTAATGGCGGGCACCAGCAGCGTTCCAGCTTCCTGCATCTTATAGAGGCGATGCACTCCGGTAGTGGTCTCTTCGGAAACGCCGCGCCATTCTTTAGCTAGTTGATGCCACCGCTGCGGATTTTCCTTCTTCACCTGCTTCAGCAGGTCCTTGATCACCGTCTCTTCGTGGCTGTCGGATTTCGAATTAACCCAATCGCTGCCATTTTCCAACTCGTAGCCTTTGTGGATCAGCAGGGTGGCATCGCCGCCGTCATCGACAATCAACTGCGGGCCCTTCCCGTCGGGATGGCTCAGCGCCTGGTAGGTGCACCACCAGTAGTCTTCGAGCGTCTCCCCCTTCCAGGCAAAGACGGGAATCCCGGCGGCCGCAATGGCGGCTGCGGCGTGGTCCTGCGTCGAGAAAATGTTGCAACTGGCCCAGCGCACCGATGCGCCCAAATCCGTCAGCGTCTCGATCAGGACGGCCGTCTGAATCGTCATGTGCAGCGAGCCGGTAATGCGCCCGCCCGCCAGCGGCTTTTCCTTGGCGTATTTGCGCCGGATCGACATCAAGCCGGGCATTTCCTGCTCGGCAATGCTGATTTCCTTCCGGCCCCAATCGGCCAGAGCCATGTCGGCTACTTTAAAGTCCGTTACTGTAATCGGAGAACCCATCGCGTTCCTCGCATCTATAAATCTTGATAGATTGATACTAGACTATTTTGTACTATGGCGTCAATCCTCAAATCTTTGCGCCTAGCTGCCGATCCGAACCGCTTGCGGGTCCTGCTGCTTTTGGAACAGGAGGAACTTTCGGTGGCCGAGCTCCAGGAAATTTTGGGTAAGGGACAAAGCCAAATTTCGACCAATCTGGCTCAACTCAAACAAGTTGGCCTGGTGGACGACCGCCGGACCGGGAAGAATTCATTCTACCGCTTAGAGGCGCCGGCTGACGTAATGGATCTGTTGCGAAAAGCAGCAGGCGAGGTCCCCGAGGCCGAGCGGGATCGGCAAGCCTTAGGGCTAGTACTTCGCAAGCGGAAAGATAAAATGCGCCGCTACTTCGACGAACTGGCTGGCCGCTTTGGCCGCCAATACGTGCCGGGGCAATCGTGGAAGGGAATTGCGGAGGCGCTGTTGAAGCTGATGCCGCCGATGGTGATTGCCGATTTGGGGGCGGGCGAAGGAATGATTTCGCAACTCATGGCGCAGCGTGCGAAGAAGGTGATCGCCATCGATAATTCGGAAAAGATGGTGGAGGTCGGTTCGGAGCTGGCGCGCAAGCACGGCATCGAGAATCTGGAATACCGGCTGGGCGATATCGAAGAGGTGCCGATTGAGAGCGGCACCGTGGACCTCGCCTTCTTGAGCCAGGCGTTGCACCATGCGCCTCATCCCGAAAAGGCGCTCGCGGAGGCATGGCGCATTCTGAAACCCGGCGGCCGAATCGCTATTCTGGATTTGAGCCGCCATCATTTCGAAGAAGCGCGAGAACTGTACGCGGATTTGTGGCTCGGCTTTACCGAGTTGGAGCTCGAAGAATATCTGCGGGCCGCCGGATTCCAGAAGCTGGAGACCGCCATCGTGCACCGCGAGCAAGAAGCGCCGTATTTGGAGACAATGCTTGTGGTGGGAGAGAAGGCGGCGAGTTAGAAGCTTTTGCCCCGATTGATCGCATGTGTCAAAAATGCGCCAAGCTAACCCGGCCTGTGAAACTGCGGCAAGCCGATGATCTGTTTAATCTCGCGGAACAACTGGCCGCGGCCGTCGAAGATAGCGCTCTGGAGGTGGTGCAGGCCAGTACACCACTGGCGGAAGTGCGCCGCGGTTTCCCGCTGAAGGATACTTACTTTTACGTTCTGCGGTGTACGCGCTGCTCGAGGGAGTTCCAGTTGAGTATGAATCTGGCGCAAGGGGCGGGGAATTGGTTTTGAGGTGAGTCTGTCGCCGCCTTCGGCCCCGCGGTGCGCAAGCGACCCAAAGTCGGCGTACACTCTACAGTATGAGCGCTACGGATGTTGTCAGACCTGGCGAACTGGTGGAGTCAATCGTCCGGTGCATTGAGGAGAGAATCTCTGCCTACCCGCATCGGCGCACCTCGAATACCAAGTGGACATCGGCAGTTAAGTGCGCATTGCGTGAGCTCGGCAGTGCACGCGGCGAGCAGGTGCGTTGCACCGACGGAACAGCCGGCCCTAACGAGTTCTTGGTCGACGTGATGTGGTACAACCCCGACACTCACAGACCTGACGCTGTGTTTGAGTCCGAATGGAAATCTATCGACGAGATTCTGTATGACTTTCAGAAGCTCCTGTACCTCAAATGCCCGCTTAAGGTGCTCATTTGCGACCCTGCTCCGGCTCACCGTCCGCGGCTCATTCCTGGACTTATCGAACTGCTGAAGCGCTATCCGGACCACGTCGCCGGGGAGCAGTACGTCGTTATAAACGTAAAAGGCAGTTCATTCGGGGGTGAAGCCGATTGCTATACGTGGGAAGTTCCGCGCAGCGCCGCGAACCCGGCCGATATCCGGTTCTCAATGATCGAAGGTTCGCCGTTCACTTACACCTTGCGCGAGCGCCCAGCTTCGGCTTCCGTCGCTGGCGGTTGAGCCTCCAAGCCGTATGGTGCGTGCGGCACAGAGAGACGGCGCCGGCGCTAAACAAGACCGTCGCGTGAAAGCAGTTGTTAAGCCGCACGGCTGGTATAATCTTCTTTCCATTCCCCATCCCAAAGGAGTTGTTCTTGCGAAAGAAAGTTACGGTTGTGGGCGCCGGAAATGTCGGCGCGAATTGCGGGTTGCGCATTGCCGAAAAGGAACTCGCCGATGTGGTGCTGGTGGACGTCATCGAAGGCGTCCCGCAGGGTAAGGGACTCGATCTGCTCCAGTCGGGTCCGGTTCAGGGCTACGACTGCCTGGTTACGGGATGCAACGATTATGAGCCGACGGCCGGGTCGGACATTGCGATCATCACCGCCGGCTTTCCGCGCAAGCCGGGGATGAGCCGCGACGATTTGCTGATGGCCAACTACGACGTGGTCCGCACGGCGACCGAGCAGATCGTCAAGTACTCGCCCAATTGCATCTTGATCATCGTGACGAATCCGCTTGACGCGATGTGCCAGGCGGCGTTTTGGGTTTCCAAATTCAGCAAGAACCGCGTCATCGGCATGGCAGGCGTACTCGATAGCGCGCGCTTCCGGACCTTCCTGGCGCAGGAATTGAAAGTCTCCGTGCAGAATGTAACGGCCGTCGTCATGGGCGGCCACGGCGACACCATGGTTCCGGTGGTGCGGCTGAGCAATGTCTCCGGTATCCCGATCACCGAGCTTATGGACCAGGCCACCATCGACAAGATCGTCGACCGCACACGCAACGGTGGAGCCGAGATCGTCAAGTACCTGAAGACGGGAAGCGCGTACTACGCTCCGTCGGCCGCGGCGGTCGAGATGGCGGAATCGATTCTGAGAGACCAGAAAAAGGTTTTGCCGTGCGCCGCGTATCTCGAAGGAGAGTACGGCATCAACGGTTTGTTTGTGGGCGTGCCGGTGAAGCTGGGCGCTCGCGGCATCGAGCACATCTATCAGGTGAAGCTGACGGCCGAGGAACAGGCCATGCTGAAGAAGAGCGCCGACGCGGTGCAGGAACTGGTGGACGTGCTGAAGAAGAAGCAGTAGGCTCAGTTTGCGGTTACGGGACCTTCGCCGCGTGACAGTTCGGTGAGGATGCGTTCACGATTCCGGTTCGCGGTGTTGACGGCAGATTCCATTGCCATTTTGTACAACACACCACCGAGCATGGCGGCGAACCCCAACATCACCACGAAGACAATTTGACTGTCGAAGGCATAGCGCGCGAGGTACGCGAGAAACACCGGCAGCAGCGCCAGCGGATACAGAATGAAGACCAGCGCCTGGAACCGGCTGGATGCGCCGCCCTGCGAGATGCGGTTGGGTGTCAGCGCGCGTGGGTATTGAACGGAACTAATGTTGCCGAACGCGAGCATGTAGAGCGAACACACCGCGACGACGAGCAGGGTCTCGACCACTTTTCCCAGCCCAACTCCAATATGTAGCACCCACGTCAAGCCAGTGAGCACCACCACTTCTATGTAGATGATGATCATCGAGGCGATATTCTTGGCCTGCAGGGCTAGCGAGAGGCGGTGCGGCGCGGCAAAATAGATCTGCACGGCGGAGCGGTCGAAACCAAAAGAGTTCCAATACGTCACCTGGCCGAGAAGAGTCAGCGCGTAGACACAGACCATGGCCAAGAAATTCTCCTCGATAAAGCCGCTGCGATCGGCCTGCCGCCCGAATACGAACGGCAGCCACACCATCACGCCGAAGGTGAATCCCATGACGAAGACCATGCGAAACCGTGGTGTTCGGGCGAGCGAGCGCAGTTCCTTCTCGATCAGGACCGCCAGGGGGTCGCCGAAAATCAAGGACGGCAGGCGATACAACCGGTCGGACCAACTCGGTTTGATAGCGGGCGCCCGATCGAGCGGCGTGGCCTGAGCGGCGACCGCATCGTAGCGCAGATTGCGCTCGAACTGCATGCGGCCGAACCAGGCTGCGGCCAGGGTCCATGCCACCATCAGGACCAGCAACCGCGACTCAGACTGTCCGAGCATCGCACCCGCGGCGGCTACCCAGGGAAAGAATGAAGCCTGAAACAGTGCGCCGAAAGCATCCAGAGATTTGGGGCGTGTGCCGGTAAGAAACAACAGCCGCGGGACGGTCACCACCGACAACATCAGAATGATCAGGATTTCGCGAATGCGCCGGCGCGAAAGAAGCCGCTCGATGAGACTTCGCAGCCCGGAAGCCAGCAGGAGGTTGAAGAGCAGGAAAATGGCGAGTGGCACAACGATTCGCGGCACGGAAACCCAGCCGCCCACAGCTTTGTTCCGCGCAAGTCCCGCGCTGGCGCCGATGGCTACGAGCACCATTTCCGCGCCCGTTGTGAGGCGCAGCAGCAGCTCTACCAGAAAGAGCTTGGCGTGCGGCACGGGGTAGACCAAGAGTTTGCGCAGATCGAGGGCCGCGCCGAAGCTGGCGGAAACGATCGGCACGATCTGCCAGTAGAGCAACAGGAGCAGAAGCGCGATGGGAAGCGCTCGCTCGAGCATATGGGCGCTGGCATGCGCGGCGAGGAAGTACATGCCGACGCACACGCCGGTCCAAAACCCATACCAGATGAAGCCGGTGATCAATCCGAAAATGGCTCCGCGGCCCGCGCCCGGACGCATGCTCAAAAGTTGTGCGCGCAGAATGGCGGCGATCATAGCCAGTCGAGCCGTTCCATTTGCCGATCCGCTCCCACTACGCGCACAAAAGCATCCTCCAGCGATTCACCGCCCGAGCGAAGTTCCGCCAGCGTGCCGGAAGTCACAATTGCACCGTTGTTGATGATGGCGATGCGATCACACAGCCGCTCCACTACTTCGAGAACGTGCGAAGTCAGGAACACAGTCGCGCCACGATGCACCAGGTCCGAAAGGATGTCCTTCATCAGCCGCGCGCCCACGGCATCCACGCCCTCGAACGGCTCATCCATGAGGAACAGTTCGGGGTGATGGATCAGCGAGGCAGCCATGGCGACGCGCTTGCGCATGCCTTTGGAGTACTCACCGATGACTTTGCGGTCGTTGGCCAATTCCATCAGGTCGAGCAGCTCCCGCGCGCGCTGGAGCGCGACATCCCGCGCGAGGCCGTACATGCGGCCGACAAATTCGAGAAATTCGAAACCGGTAAGGCGCTCGAACATGAGCGATTCATCGGGCACCAGGCCGATGCGGCTCTTGATTTCCATCTCGGCTTCGGGCAGCCGCAGCCCCAGGATTTCGATGTAGCCGCTATCGGCTGGAATCAAGCCGGTGAGGATGCGGATGGTGGTCGATTTGCCGGCGCCATTCGGTCCCAGGAAACCGAAGAAGGAGCCGCGCGGGACCTCTAAATCGACGCCATTGACCGCGGCCTTCGACCCGTACGATTTCTTCAGATCGCGCACCAGAATCGCGGGCGAAGTCATCCCCTCCAGTGTACGACCGGGATGATCGCAGTCTTGGGCCGGGCTTATTAACCAGTGGCGCTACTGGACGTCGCTGGGGTCAATGGGCTTGACAGTGCCTGTAACCGCATATCGAACGTAGGCTGTAATGTCCGCGACTTGCTGGTCGGTGTAGCCAGCCAATGCGGGTGGGTGCTTCCAGGTAGCGTTCGGCGTTGTGCTCACGATATCCGCGCGATCGAGCTGCCGCAATTCAGGCGGCGTCTTCGAAACATCGAAGAACTTCGTGTGAGTGTCGTCTCCGGCCAGCGGCATTCCAGGAAAGGTCTCGCCCGATATGAGCTTTACGGTCTGCACATATTCCGTCACGGTCGATCGAATCGCCGTAGCAATCGCCCGCGCCGGCAGTCTTCCCATGACCGACAGATCGGGTCCCACCGCCGTGCCGCGCCCCTTGAGCGCATGACATTGGGCACATCGTTCAGCGAATAGTGCATCCCCCCGCTGGACTTGCTGCGGGGTTGCGCTGTTCGCCCACAATAACAGGGCGACCCAAATCATAGTCGAACCCTCCTTCAGGCCCGACCACATTATAACTACCTTCAGGCCTGAAATGAATGGTTCAATCGGGCTTGCGGCGAAAGATGAGAATGTGCTGGCGGGGAAGGGTTTCCAGGACCTTGTCGAGCCGAAATCCTTCCGGCTCGATCTCGGCTTTCACTTGGTTCACAGTCATCTTGTGCAGGGGCATGATCGGCACGTTCGGATCTTCGGCGCGGTATTCGAGGAGCACCATGCGCCCGTCCGGCTTGAGCGATTCCCGAATGTGGCGCAGCATCTTCTGCGGCTCGCTGAATTCGTGGTAGACGTCGACCATCAGCACCAAATCCATGCGCCCCTGAGGCAGCTTCGGATCGTCGGGTTCCCCTAAAACGGTTTCGACGTTCGTCAAGTGCCGCTGCGCGACGTTCCGGCGCAATTGTTCGAGCATGGGCGCCTGGATGTCGTTGGCATAGACTTTGCCCGTGGGACCCACGCGTTCCGCCAGCCGCCAGCTCATATAGCCGACGCCCGCGCCAATGTCGGCGACCGTGGAGCCTTTGGCGATCTTCAGTTCATCGAGGGCCTGGTCGGGGCGTTCTTCGTCTTCGCGCTCGGATCGGACCAGCCAGGGCGCGCCCACCATGCCCATCGTGCCCGCGTATGGGCGGCCCGTGACAGGGTGAGCGTTCTGCTGGGCGAAGGCGGATGGGAGCAGGAAAACGGCAAGGAGGCTCGCAGCGATCAATCGCATATCGTTACTCGTTGGTCGGATCGATGTCGGTGGGAATGTCCTTCATCCCGTCGAGCGCCTTCTGCATGGCGGGCCGAATCACCGCCAGCGTGTCGAGCATTTTCTTCGCGGCGGCATAGCTGCCTTCGGCTTCGAGTGTCAAAAACTCGTGGTCGAGGTCGCGCACGGCGTTCTTGATCTTACCGTAATCGACAGCGAAGGAGCCGTCCGAGTTGGCGACAAAGCCGCCTTTATCCGTCAGATAGTTGAACTGAATGGCGGTGCCGCGGGCGTGGGCCTCGGTGAGGCCGAATCGTACCGAGCGGAAGGTGGAAGCCAGATACATGGCGTAGAGTTGGCGTTCGG
>Ga0335077_10005504_pt1 | contig 15531 bp, 17 predicted proteins | sample Lox_Sample_31_FD_207151 | JGI IMG/M metagenome (GOLD analysis project Ga0335077, IMG submission 207151) | Soil microbial communities from Loxahatchee National Wildlife Refuge, Florida, United States - Lox_Sample_3.1 | ecosystem: Environmental > Terrestrial > Soil > Wetlands | place: USA... | reverse complement strand
TCACCGGTGGACAAAGCCCGACGGGGCAGGGTGGTGTCCCCGACATTACGCAAGGCAAGTTGAAGAACTGGAATGTCGAGGATTTCGCGGAGACGCTCGATACCGGATTAACTCCCGATGCAGACAAGGTCGGCGGTCCGATGGTGGAAGTCGTCGCCAACACGCGGCAACTAAAAGCACCCGACCGCGAAGCCATGGCCGTTTATCTCAAGTCGTTACCCGCGCGGAATTAGCTGCGCATTTCGGGTTGTTTGACGTATGTAAGGGCGAATCGTCAGATCGCCCATGCATCCGTTCAAAGCCATTGGCCTCAAACTTATCTCCGCGCTGCTCTTTGCCGCAATGTCGGCACTGGTACGCCAGCTGGGCGACGTCGCCCCAGTGGGCCAGATGGTTTTTTTCCGCAGCGCTTTCGCCATTTTGCCCGTGGTGGTCATTTATGCCATTCGCGGCGAGCTAGCCACCGCGGTGCGCACGAACCGGCCACTCGGCCAACTCGGCCGCGGTTTGCTCAGCGTCTGTGGCATGTTTACAAACTTCTCTTCGCTAACCCGGCTGCCGCTTGCGGACGCAACCGCGATTTCATTTGCTTCGCCGCTTATCACCGTGGCGCTTGCCGCGGTTGTGCTGAAGGAACGTGTGCGAATTTATCGCTGGTCGGCGGTCTTGATCGGCTTTGTCGGCGTGATCGTTATGTTGATTCCGCATTTCGACATCAGCGCCTACGCTGGAGCGGGCGGTGCGGTTGCGGCGGTCGGCTCGATATTTGCGATTACGTCGGCGTTCTGCAACGCGGGTACCGTGATCCAGACCCGCCGGCTCACTCAAACAGAGACAACATCGTCCATCGTATTCTACTTCTCATTGGTATGTGCGATTGCAGGCGCGTTGACGCTTCCATTTGCTTGGCATTCCCCGAACGCGCACGAACTCGCTGGGCTCGTTGCCCTGGGTATCCTCGGCGGGCTTGCACATATTTTCCTGACTGAAAGCTACCGTTTCGCACCTGCCTCAGTGGTCGCACCCTTTGACTATTCGTCTCTGCTGTGGGCTTTGCTGCTTGGCTATTGGCTGTTCGGTGAGTTACCGGACACTTTGGTCTATGTAGGCGCGGCCATCGTTACGGCTGCCGGACTATTCGTTATCTGGCGCGAGCGGCAGCTTGGGCTCCAGCGTGCGCGCGCGGCCGAAGCATCGTCCTAGGGCTGAAAAGCCTTGAACGTTATGATTGTGTGAGTGTCTTTGATGCCGGGGATGCACTGCACCTTTTCGTTGACGAAGTGCCCGATGTCGGTACCATCTTCGACGTAGAATTTCACCAGCAAGTCGTAGTCGCCTGCGGTCGAGTAGATTTCGGAGGCAATTTCGGTTTCGGCCAGTTCGTTGGCCACCTGATAGGATTTCCCGAGCTCGCACTTGATCTGGACGAAAAAGGGGGTCATCGCGATCCTCCGATTTATCCGCAATCCAGCAAAAACGAGAGTAGCTGGCAAGGCGGCCTTGCCTTGAAAGTGCGCACGGACTAGGTATTGAGCAGCAATCTCGCGGGGTGTCCGGCCGTTGCCGGGCTGAGAGGCGTAAGCCAACCCAACGAACCTGATCCGGGTCATGCCGGCGGAGGGATAAGAGATGCATCACCCGCAAACAGCTTCACGCGACAGCGTGGCGCAAGCCGCGTTCGATATTATCTCGCGTCTGCGCGGGCGCAGCCCTCGTGTTCACTGCATCACCAATACGGTCGCACAGAATTTCACCGCCAATTCGCTGCTCGCGGTCGGCTGCGTTCCTTCAATGACTTTGTCGCGCGAGGAGATTGGTCCATTCGTTGCCGGGGCACAAAGTCTTTTGGTCAACCTCGGCACGTTTGATAGCGAGCGGCGCTTGGCAATCGGGGTCGCGGTGGAAACTGCGGCGCGGCTTAAGCTGCCATGGGTGCTCGATCCGGTATTCGTCGATCGGGCACCACCGCGAGCCATTTTTGCGCGCGAACTGATCGGGCGACGGCCGCCGGTCATCCGTCTCAACCACGCCGAATTTTCGAGACTCGCGGGCGACGCGCCGTCGCGCGATGCGGCAATGAAATTCGCGCGCGCCAATCGGCTGATTGTTGCGCTCTCGGGCGCCACCGATCTCATCACCGATGGCGAGCGCGTTGCGTCTGTTGCCAACGGTCATCCGTTGATGGCCAAAGTGACAGCGATGGGGTGCGCCGGTTCGGCTCTGGTCGCGGCTTGTCTGGCCGTTGAGCCCGATATACTTGACGCAACCGTTGCGGCACTGGTCGTCATCGGGGTCGCCGGTGAAATGGCAGCGGGAAAATCAGATGGCCCGGGAAGCTTCGCCGCAGCAATCATCGATGCTCTCTTTAATCTCGATCGAACGACGCTGGTGGCGCGCGCAAAGGTCAGCTGATGCGTGTCGATCTTAGGCTCTATGCGCTTGTCGACCCGGCTGTTGCCGGCGGCCATACGCTTATGGATCTGGCAGGTCGTATCTCCGGCAGCACGACGCTGGTCCAGTTGCGCGATAAACATCGCTCTACGCGGGCGATGGTGGAAGAGGCGCGCGCACTGCAAGACGTGCTGGAGCCCAGAGGCATCCCGCTGCTCATCAATGATCGCGTCGATGTTGCGCTCGCTGCGGAAGCCGACGGCGTCCATATCGGCCAGGACGACCTCGCGCCCGCTGATGCGAGGCTGCTTCTTGGCCGGAGCGCGATCATCGGCCTGAGCATCAAAACGATTGATCAAGCCAAAGCCGCACCGCTCGATCTGCTTGATTATGTGGCGATTGGCGGCGTTTTCGGAACGACCTCAAAAGAAAACACCGCGGCGCCGATTGGCATCGCCGGCCTGCGGACGATTGTTCAGGCTATTCGCGCGCGTAAGGCCGACTATCCCATTTGCGCTATCGCGGGCATCAATGCCGCGAATGCCGCCGAGGTTATTGACGCCGGTGCCGACGGCATTGCGGTGATCTCGGCGCTGTCGCTCGCTACCGACCCAGGTAAAGCAGCACAGGACTTGCGCGCGATCGTTGACAATGCGCTAAAACGACGGGGGGCGTCGTGACCGCAATTGCTGTCACAATTGCCGGCTCGGATTCGAGCGGCGGCGCCGGCATACAGGCGGATCTCAAGACTTTTGCTGCCCTCGGCGTCTATGGTGCCTCGGTTGTTACGGCGTTGACGGCACAAAATACACGGGGCGTTACTGCGATTCACGATGTGCCGGCCGATTTCATCGTGGCGCAGATCGATGCGGTGTTCTCGGATCTCGACGTTGGTGCGGTTAAAATCGGCATGTTGTCGCAGGTCGCGACAATAGAAGCCGTTGCGCGAGGCCTCGACCGCTATCGCGCCAGGAATATTGTGCTCGATCCGGTAATGATCGCAACATCGGGTGACCGGCTACTGGAATCCGATGCCGTGGAGGCGCTGCGCCAGTTGCTCATTCCGCGCGCGATGGTCGTAACACCAAATCTGGCGGAAGCCGCGGCCCTGAGCGGCACCTCGCCTGCGCGCAACGAACAGGAAATGGAAATACAGGCGCGTGAGTTATTGGCGCTCGGCGCACCAAATGTCCTGATCAAAGGTGGTCACGGCCACGGCGAAGAAAGTGTCGATTTGCTGATCGGGCAGGGTAACGTGTTGCGCCTGACCGCCACACGCGTGAATACGAAAAACACCCATGGAACGGGCTGCACGTTGTCTTCGGCAATAGCGGCGGGGCTGGCCAGGGGCCTTGATCTCGGAGCCGCAGTGCAGGATGCCAAAATATATGTCACCGGCGCCATTGCGGTTGCCGACACGCTCAAGGTCGGACACGGACAGGGGCCCGTGCATCATTTTCATAGAATATGGAGAGAGCCATGACGACGCGACGAAGGTTTGCGATCGCCGCTGGGATTGCTGCCGGAGTGCTTGCCGCGCCGGCGGTCGCGCGAGCGCAAACGCTCAAGTGGCGCATGGTGACTTCGTGGCCGAAACGCTTGCCGGGGCCCGGCATGTCGGCCGAGCGTATTGCGGAGCGCATTCGAACGCTCTCTGGCGGCAAACTTGAGATCGCGGTGTATGCAGCAGGTGAGTTGGTGCCGGCTTTCGAGGTGCTTGATGCCGTTGGCAATGGCGTGGCCGATATCGGCCACACGGCCTCGTTCTACTGGCAAGGTAAGATGCCGGCGGCTGCATTTTTTACAACCGTCCCATTTGGGCTCACGCCCGGCGAACACGTCGCTTGGGTCGACGCCGGCGGCGGACAGGCGCTTTGGGACGAGCTTTATGCACCTTTCGGCGTGAAGCCTTTCATGGGTGGTAATACCGGCGTCTGCATGGGTGGCTGGTTCCGGCGTGAGCTGAAAAGCCTCGCTGACCTTCGTGGCTTGAAATTGCGTACGCTCGGTTTAGGGGGCGAGGTCTATCGCCGGCTAGGCGTTACGCCACAGACCACGCCGCCGGCGGAGATCTTGGTAAGCCTGCAATCGGGTGTGATCGACGGAGCTGAATTCGTGGGACCCGGCACCGATATTGCGCTCGGGCTCTATCGTGTCGCGCCATTCTACTATTACCCGGGGTTCAACAAGCCGAATGGTACTGGCGAGTGCATCGTTTCCCTGAAAGGCTGGGATGCGCTCCCTGGCGATCTCAAGTCGGTCATCACACATGCCTGTGCAACTGAAGCGAACTATGCGCTCGCCGAGATGGAACGTCTTAATGCGCAGGCGCTGGCCGCCTTGATTAAGGAACACAATGTGAAGCTTGCGGCGTTTCCGGAGGATCTGATAGCTGCGGCGAGAGTGCAGGCGAGCGACGTGCTCGGAGAGATGGCCGGGCGCAGCGCGGCCGCGGGCAAAGTGCATGCGTCCTACGCCGCCTTCCTTGAGCGCACGGCGCCATGGTCGCGGATATCGATTGAATCAGTACTGCGGTCAAGAGGAGCGTGAAAACGAACCGCCTCGGGTGACTCGTTCTACTCGCAACGCCGGGAATGGGCAGCGATCAGGCGGCTCCAGCTTTGCGGACACCACGTTGGGTAAAAAACTGCCGGATCTCGTTGGCAGGCCTCGCGTGGCTGAAGAGATAGCCCTGCATCTCGGTGCACCCGATCGATTGCAGCATTTCCATTTGCTGCTGGGTTTCCACGCCCTCGGCGGTCGACGTCATGTTGAGGCATTTGGCGAGGCCTGCCACAGCGTTCACGATCGCAAGCGGCTCTGCTCCGTTGGACAGATCCTGAATGAACGAACGATCGATCTTGATCTTGTCGAACGGGAAGCTGCGAAGATAACTGAGCGAGGAATATCCCGTTCCGAAATCGTCCAGCGCGATTTGCACGCCCATTTTGCGAAGTTCATGGAGCGTGGCCAAAGTTGTGAAGGTATTCTGAAGCAGCACGGTTTCGGTGATTTCGAGCTGTAATTTGTGCGGCGGCATGCCGGTTTCGTTGAGTGCCGACGTAACCATGTTGACCAGATTGCGGCAGCTCAACTGCGCTGGTGAAAGATTGACCGCGACCTTGATATGATCCGGCCAATCGACAGCCTCATTGCAAGCTGCCTTAAGGACCCATTCGCCGAGCGGCACAATGAGCCCGGTCTCTTCAGCGATCGGAATAAAATCGGCCGGCGAAACCAGGCCGCGCGTCGGATGGTTCCATCGCAGCAGGGCCTCGAAACCATTGACCTCATTGCTTTCCAGAACCACGAGCGGCTGGTAATGCAATTCGAATTGTTCGGTGGCCAGGGCCTTGCGAAGGTCCATCTCGAGTTCGCGCCGCGCTTTCATGCGGGTATTCATTTCGGGCTCGAAGAAACGGAACGTGCCGCGGCCGTCAGCCTTGGCGTCATAGAGCGCCATGTCGGCATTCCGCAAAAGCTCGTTCGACTCGACGGCGTCCATCGGGGCAACTGAAATGCCGATGCTGATATCCGTGACGATCTGGTGTCCCTCAATCTGATAGGGCTTGATCACTGAGTCGCGAATGCGCTTCGAGAGCGTCGCGGCGTCAGCGGCCTGTTCCATCTGGGTCATGATGATAGCGAACTCATCGCCACCCATGCGGGCAACGACGTCGAGCTCGCGAGTGCAGCCGCGCAAACGTTCGCCAACTAATTTCAGCAGTTCATCGCCGATATGGTGGCCGAGCGCGTCGTTGACGCTCTTGAATTGATCAAGGTCTAGGCATAGCACGGCCAGGCACTCGCCGCGCTTGACGCGCTTGATTTCGTGATTGAGCTGTTCCAGCAAAAGCATGCGATTTGGAAGGTCGGTCAATGCATCGTGGCGTGCCATATGCGCGATGCGGTCTTCGGAGCGCTGGCGCTCGGTCACGTCTTCATGCGTGGCCAGCCAGCCGCCGCCCGTTATCGGCTTGTTGACGACTGAAAAAGCCCGCCCATCGGGCAAGTTCACGATTTGATTGAAAGTTTTTCCGTCCGCGATGCCGTTTTTGAGCCTGGCAACGTATTCATCAGGATCGCCCGAGAAATTCCCGAGGTCGATTCGATGCTGGAGCAGGTCACGCAAATGGCAGCCTGGCTTTACGATGTCGGAAGAAAGTCCATACAATTCTACATAACGTTGATTGCAAAATGTTAGGCGTGTTTCGGAATCAAACATCAGCACGCCCTGCGACATGTTGTTCAGGACGGTCTGCAACAATTGTTCGTCTTTCCGCGTCATGTGCGGAAAGGTCAAAATGTCCGCGCGCGACGGCTGCTGCTTCGTATGATCCATACTGAGCCCCTGACGAAAAAGGTATCCTGATCGGAGTTCATCTTTACGGATGGTCTGTGTGGAGGCCCTTAGGAATTGGAGTTGGTTTTAATTAAAAAATGGGAAGTAGTCGCGATATCTCATCAAGATGTGGCGGTCTCAGGGAGCGTACTCGGCGTTAGACGGTGTCGTATGGCTCTCCCGGATCTCGGGGAGGGCCGCACTGTTAACTACTACGCTCAGCAGATTTGGACCCTCTGCCATCAATGTGAAATTGAGCCGTTGCGCGAACAGTAAGAAACGACGTAAGGGCAACCACGAAATGTGAGGTGGGTTACACACCCATATCGCCGGCGGGTCTAAACTCCTTCGCGTGTTGCGGGGCACGGTCGGGACCATGAAACCCCGATTTTTAATCCGCGATCGGGGGGATCGCCATGCCGAAAAACGTCGTGCTCTGCTGCGACGGTACTGCGAACGAGTTCGCAAAAGACCGTACCAACGTCGTCAAGCTATTCTTTACGCTTATCCGTGATCCGGCCGCGCAAGTCGCCTATTATCATCCGGGTCTCGGCACCATGGAGCCTCCCGGCGCGCTGACAGGGGTCACACGTATCGCGACACGGGTCGCCGCTCGGGCATTTGGCTACGGACTTGAGGCCGATATTCGTGACGCCTACGTATTTCTGATGAATAACTTCGAAGAAGACGACCGGGTCTTCCTGTTCGGATTTAGCCGCGGCGCTTATACCGCACGAGCAGTTGCGTCACTGCTTCGCATGTACGGGCTTATTGCAAAGGGCAATGAGGCGCTCGTGCCTTATGCGATCCGAATGCTGATGGCGATTCATGCCATTGACCGCGAGGGTCGGAATCGCAACACCGAGCAAAAGAGCTATTTCACTCTTGCCGCCGATTTCAAGAGCACCTTCTCGACGCGGATCTGCAAGCCCTGGTTTGTTGGTGTGTGGGATACCGTGAGCTCGGTTGGTTGGTATGAGAACCCGCTGCGGTTGCCCTACACAGGAGACAATTCCGACATTGAAATTGGCCGCCACGCAATTGCGATCGACGAACGCCGCGCCTTCTTCCGTTCGAACCTCTGGATACCGAAGGGCCCGCCGCCACAGAGCGGGCCCCAGGACCTCAAGCAAGTCTGGTTCCCAGGCGTTCACGAGGATGTTGGCGGAGGCTATCCGGAGGCCGAGAGCGGGCTCTCAAAGATTTCCCTTCAGTGGATGCTCAAGGAGGCCATCAGCGCCGGCCTTCTCGTCAGTCCTGGACGCATGGATCTGGTGCTCGGCAGAAGCGGCGCCTACACTGTTCCCGACGCGAAGGCAGTCATGCACGAGTCGTTGACCGGTTTCTGGTGGCTCGCCGAGATCCTCTGGAAGCGGCATTACAACTGGGTAAAGCAAAAATGGGAACGCCGTCCAAATCTCGGCCGGCGGCGCACCATCCCGCCAAAATCCCTCATTCACGAGGCGGCGTATTTGCGCGGCGGCGACTATGCGCGAGGCTTGCCTCCCGACGCGATTCCAACAAGCTAGGGGCTGCCGAGTTTCCGCATTTGTCTGTATGCGATATGATCACTGTAACAGCCGAGTATAACAGGGTCGCCTGCGGTGTCTTTACAAGCTTTACGCTTTCAGACCTTTTCGCAAACGGGCACCTGTGCCGCTGCTGCGGTTATTTTCATTCTAAGTCTGGCCGGATGCTCCCAGCCTTGGAGCGAGGATATGAATGCGAATGCTATCGCCTGCGAAGGATATGGATTTGCTTACGGTAGCGCGCAATATGATGCATGCCTCAAATATGTCGAAAGTCGACGCAACAAGCGGGTTTCACCGTCGGCCGCGTCCACGCCCGCACCGGCGGCCAATGTGATTTGCCAAACTAGCCCTTCCGGCGCCACCAATTGCCAGACGCGACAATAGGGAAATTTTGTCGGTCTGTCGGGACATGAACGTAATGTGACGGGTCTCACTCGATTACAGCGCTCACGAGCGGTAATATCGAGACGAAAATTGGCAGTTTATGCCATCGATGGATTTCCGTGGGGGAAGCATGCTTAACGCAGCAGATCCGGACTCAACCTTAGGTCGCGTTCTCAACTTCTTGGGACAGAATTTGAAGGTCGACAAGATTTTTACCGATCTTGGTTTGGATCCCAATCACTTCACTTACGACGCCGTTTTTCATCGCGTGATGGAAGTGATAATTGCGAACATCAATGTTGCGAATGTGCTAGCGCTCGTCGGCGCGGCGTTCTATGTCGCCACGCTCATGATGCGCACGATCGTACCGCTTCGCGTCATTGGCATTATCAGCATCGCGTTCTTCATCGCCTATGGCGTGGTGGCCGGCGCTGTGTCCACATTTCTGCTTTATCTTCTTTCACTGCCGATCAACGTTATCCGCCTCCGCCAGATGCTCTCTCTGGTCAAGAAGGCGCGGTTATCCGCGCAAGGTGATTTGTCGATGGATTGGTTGAGGCCGTACATGACACCGAGAAAGTATCGCAAAGGCGATACATTGTTTCGCAAAGGTGATGTCGCCAATGAAATGTTTCTGACTGTCACTGGAAAGTTTCTGGTGGCTGAAATCGGTATTGAGGTCCCCCCTGGCCGGATCATGGGAGAGCTTGGTTTCGTCGCACCGAAAAACAAACGCACCCAGACGGTCACATGCATCGAAAGCGGCGATGTCTTGACGATCACCTATGAAACGCTGCTCGAGCTTTACTTCCAGAATCCGGAATTTGGTTACTATCTGCTGAGCCTGACGAGCGAACGCCTTTTGCAGAACGTTTCGCGTCTAGAAGCGCTCGTCGAGGAGTACAAAACGAAGCTGGATCAACAGAAAATTCAGCAGCCAGGAACGCCTGCACCCGCACCGCGCTAACGCTTTGCGGAATTATTCCTGATTGTTTCAGTAACGCAGTTTCTGAGAAACGTTCGGCTCGCGGGAAACCGGATTTTTTTGGCTTTCGCCTCGCCTTTGCAGTACGCGATCGCCTCTTTAATGGCGCGATCATCAGCCTCCGACAAAGTCGGAGCAGCCATGGGCGCGGATACAAATGCTCCGCTGCCTAAAACGGTGGCGAGAATTCGGGCGCATAAACCTCTGGTGAAACGCGGCATGATGTGGTCACCTGAACACTTTGGCGGTACTTGTACAATGTGCGCTATCGCCGCATAGAACGCCAGTGAAGCACTCTGAGCAATCATTGAAGGTTCGAAGCTGTTGAATGGGCGGCACTAATAGAAAAGCGAATGAGGAGGGCAAACGTAATGCAGGTGGGGCATTTTGTTTTTCTTGCCGTGGGATTGGCCGTTGCAGGTACGCCAGCTTCAGCTCAGGTGCGCGACGCGGTCTATCGCGGCACAATGGTATGCGACAAGTCGCCGTTTACAGTCGGCAACGGCCGCGAGGCAATTGCGGTGACGATTGCCAAGGGGACGGTTCAGTACACGCATGTTGTGCGGGTGCACAGTGGGGCAGACACGATGCAGGAAAAGGGTACTGGAGCTTTGAACGGCAACAACATCAGTTTGCAGGGCTCGTGGAAAAGCGGCGCCCGCCAATACGACGCGAAATACAGCGGCACCTTCGTTCGGCGGCACGCCAATCTCAAAGGCACACAAACCTGGAGCGATGGTGGTCAAACCACTAGCCGCAACTGTTCCGGGACGATCAAGCGGCCATTACGGGTGTTTCTGCCGCGCGAAAAAAATAGCCGGTAGGCCTATGATTAAATCACCGTAGACGGAACGGATGCGGATGCGCATGCTTCTTTTGGAACCAGACCCACCCCGTTCGCGGTTAAGGCGGGCGATTGCTTTTCGGTACATGAACTAGAAGGGGAATATGCCTTGCAACGCAAAATGAGCCCTCTATTTCCGCTTTCGATTGCCGGTATTCTCGGCTGCGGTCTCATGGCCTTGGTTTCAACGGTCTATATCCCGCTACCGTCTGCCTGGGCTCAGGCGGGCCCATTTGCCGACTTCGCGGGCAGCTGGTCCGGATCGGGGACGCTGCGGCCGGAAAATGGAGCCGCCGAACGCATCCGTTGCAACGCCAACTACCGTCCGGGCAGCTCGCCGCGCGAAATCGATCTCCAGCTTCGCTGTGCGAGTGATAGCTACAATTTCGATCTCGTGGGTCAGTTTACGGCCGATGATCAACACCAGGTCAGCGGGCGCTGGACTGAACGCAGCCGCAGCACCGGCGGAACAGCCGTCGGCAACGCGCAAGGTGACCGTCTCCAGCTGCACATCGAAAGCGCTGGCTTCGCCGCCGAAGTTGTCATGGTGACGCGTAACCGACGGCAAAGCGTCGACATCGACTCACACGGCGGAGGACAGGTGGTCCGAGCGTCAATCACACTGAACCGCAGTTGACCGGGCCGCCCCGGCAGCTGTCGGAAATTGTCAGGTCGTTCTTTTCGGTTTTCAGTGCCAGCGCAGCTTGAGCGACGACAGGCCGGCAACGACATTCACTGCCGCTGATCCCTGCAGCGAAAGTGGCTGTAACGCGATGGTTCGGTTGGAGCCGCCGAGAAGCACGTTCGCGCCAGCCCCGAGGCCAAGTCCGACATCGGCAGATACGCCGACATATTCACCGGCGAGCGCCCCGGCGGGCACGCCGACTGTCGGCGCGAACACGGCCCAGCCCAGCACGCTTCCGGCGCTGATCCCGATACTCAAGCCGACCGTATTGATCGCGCCATCATATGATTGCGGAGGCACCTGAGGAACAGATCCCGGCGCCTGGTTGTAGACACATTGCATCGGCTGATGCCCGACGATGATGAAGCCGATGTTCGGGTCGACCTTACAGGACAGCGTGCCGACCTGGGTCCAATGCGTTTGTGCCCCTATCGGAAACGAAAACATCGCCGCCAAAGCTAGTGTCACGAACAGTAAATAATTCCGAAGCATGCTCATCGCCTTTCCCTGTGATATTCAATTCAGTTAGCGTCAGCCGATGATTCTGGACATCGCCTCCATGGCTTTCTCGTCGGGATTGGCCAGACATCGCTCGATGAATTCGTCGCTCTGCTTGTGAAGAGCATCGATGTTGAACTTTGTACTACCCGACTTGCCAAGCAGAAATCCCCGCAGGAAGGCGATCGCCACATCGCGGCTCGCGCCACTCTCGCGCATGATGTCCTTGCAGGTATATTGTTCGACCATGCGATCTTGGCTGCCCTGCGCCAAAGACCGGTTCGCAGACGGCGCCGCGGCAAAGATAGCGGCAATGACGATGGCGGTCTTAAGCCCGGCTTTCATAGCGAATCCCTCAACTGCAGCTGCTCCGCCGCAATAGCCCCATACATCGCGTGCCGTCTGATTGGAATGTAATGGTGCCAAGCATTGCCGGGCTATTTCCACGCACTGTCGCAGAAAAATCCCCACCGATATTCGGATTCGAGCGAGAACCGCTTGTGATCGGTCGGTTGGGCGGGCTATTGAACTGTGATGCGCAATAGGTGCCGTCAATCGCCGGGTTGCAAGTTTGCGCAATCCCACCCGCACCGGACGCGACAATGAATACAGTCACTATAGCAATTCGCGACATGGGCTCCCCCAACTGTGAATGAGCCATGCACGGGACATTCCCAGTCAATTCAGCTTAGTGCAAAGCCGGCGTTGACGAAAGACGGTGGTCCCGCGCGTATGGCTGTGCAGAGATTTTTTTCTAAACAGTACCTAGCCATAAATGAATCTGTGCCATGCGCGCGAAATCGGCATATCATGTAAGTGGGTCGCGTAGCTTGGGCGTAGCGTAAGATGTTCCGAAAACTTGTGACGGATTGCAACCAATTGCGTGGTTTGCAAACCAGCTTACCTTTGGCCATCAGTTTTCTGATATCGGCCCTGATCGGCGGCTGCAGCACGCTCGATCGTCTTCCCGCCGTGACTTATGCGCAGGCGAAGCAAACCGATATTCTTGATATTCCGGATGCTCGTTTTTACGTCAGTGAAACCAAACAGATCACAGACATTGCAATAAAGGCGTATCAGCGCCGCAACACCACACGGGGTGGGTCGCCCAACAGATATTTTCTCGCTATTTCCGGCGGCGGCGATGACGGTGCTTTTGGCGCCGGGCTTTTAGTCGGGTGGAGCGATCGGGGGGACAGGCCGGAATTCGACGTGGTTACCGGTGTAAGCACGGGGTCGCTATCTGCACCATTCGTTTTTCTGGGAAAAGCATATGATGCTCAACTGAAGGAAATTTATACGCAAACGGATGCCGGCGATATCTTCGTGCGTCGGCCGACCGTCCTCGCCGCTGTCGCAAGCGATGCGGTGTCCGATACCGCGCCACTACGTAGAATGATTGCGCACTACCTCGACCAGGCGATGATTCAAAAAATTGCCGAAGAGTATGGCAGAGGACGCCTTTTGTTCATTTTGACAACCAATCTCGATCAAGGCCGACCTGTCATTTGGAACATCGGAGCTATTGCCGCGAGCAACAATCCAAAGGCACAGGACCTCATCATCGACGTGCTGTTGGCGTCGGCATCGATCCCCGCAGTTTTCCCGCCGGTCATGCTGGATGTTGCAATTGAAGGAGTTAGACACCAGGAGATGCATGTCGATGGGGGTACGATCGCACAAGCTTTTCTCTATCCGCCCTCGTTCTCGCTCAGATCGGCCGCGGCACGTGCGGGGGTCGATGAGAAAAAATTGAGGGTGTCGCGAAAGCGCAGCGCTTATGTAATCCGTAACGGCCGATTTACGAGGGCCGAAGAAAGCGTCAGGTTACAAACGATTGCGATCGCGAAAGAAGCACTATCGACGATGATCGCTTCGAGTGGTGTGAACGATACCTATCGCATGTATCTGCTTGCCAGACGGGATGGGGTCGACTTTAATCTTGCGTCGATTGGAGATGATTTTGAGGTACCATATAAGGGTCCGTTCGATAGAGAATACATGCAATCGCTTTTTGCTTACGGATATCAAAAGGGCCGCGGCGGGTATCCGTGGCAGAAGGCTCCCCCAGGTTACGTCAATTAGGTCAGCTGCGGCCTTGGAAATGCGTGCAATCCGGTGATACGCTAATCGTCCCGCTCATTCGATTTATTTAGGAGATGGTCATGTCGGGTATCTTTCGTACAGTGAAGTATGGTGCAGTTGCCTTGATAACTGCGGTCATGTTGTTTGTTGCGGCTTCGCCGTCGGATGCGGCGACCGGATCAGTTCGCTTCACGGTTACAAGGGCAGGATTCATTGTTGGTGTTGGCGGAGGTAGCGGTACTCTGCGCTTCGCTAACCGGAGCTATCCGCTAAGTGTCGGCGGCATCAGTGTGGGGACCTTGGGGGTCAGCAGTGCAGACCTCGTGGGCCGTGCCTATCATCTCCGGAGGCCAGAGGACATTGTGGGGACCTATACGGCGGTAGGTGCCGGACTTGCGGTTGCGGGCGGCGCCAGGGTCGCGCGTCTCCGAAACGCAAACGGCGTCGTACTGGAATTGCGCGGGCGCCAGATTGGCTTCGAGGTGGCGATCGACCTGAGCGGAATGAACGTGTCGATGCGCTAGCCTTTGTCCTGAATAACGAAATCAGGAAGTAAAACCCCGGGCGGTGCCCGGGGTTTTTGCATTCTGACCAAAAAGAGGGCCGCGCGTTTGTTACAACGGCGGCCCAATGCGTCAGGTCTGCCGGTGCGGGGAAGGGGGATCAGGCCGGCAGTCGCGAAATTAACTTGCGCCGAGCCAGAAAGTTCCGTCGCAGACCTGCTCGTGCCGTCTTGAAAATCCTGTGTTTTTCTTGAGGGTTAGGGGCAGCCGAGTTGGCCGATCTGGCGCAGGTAATTCAACCGCAATTTTCACGGCAAGTGTGGCCCTCCTCACAAATCCTTCTCTGGTCCCGCGCGATACTCCGGTCCGGCCACGAGAGTGGAGTCGTCCTGAGGCGAAAATCGCCAATTTGGTGACGCCTGTCACAGTGCGGTTTTCCAGTCCGGCCTACAAGTACTGTGTGCGTTGCCTTGAAGTGGAATAAAAAAATGCAAAAAGTCTCATCAGTGCTGGCGTATGTCATGAACGAGGGCAGGCTGTGCGCGCTAAAGCCGTCGGAGTGGTCGATCCTGCTCGTCGGCATTGCACTCTGCGGTTTTGGGACGTTAGTTTTTTTGACCGCTCGTTTGTAGGTGTAGCCATCATCACCCGCTTACTGCAGGGGTCGTGAGAAGGACAGCCCAAAATAGGGTTGGCTTGCGCTTTGCCTCATTTGGTATTGGCTGGACGGATCGGGTGAATCCCATATCCGTGATTGGTCAGCAGTCAGCTTTCCGGAATAGCCGTTAAATTCAACCGACGGCAATTGAATCGGTTTCTCTTTTTGCCTTTTTGTTTTGTCGTCTTCGGCCGCGAAGCTGACGCTCGTGAAGCCGAACAGGACCGTGAGAATAAAAATTGCCGCGCGCATACAATTCCACACGACAAAGCCCACAGCGTTGCTCCGTCCGCAGGGCAAATCAACTATACACGATATTTAAGCTGCTTGCCGGGATTTTCGATGGTGGCCGATTCAAATCATGAAGCCACACGGAGCTGCGCCAAGTAGCGCTCAACTTCCTGGCGCAGCAGATGCGACTGGTCTGCCAGCTCGGCCGCGGCGGTCAGCACCGTCGAGGCAACCTGGCCGGTTTTCACGGCACTGTTTGAAACCTCTGTGATGTGCTCGGAAACGTCTCGTGTGCCCTTTGCCGCAGCGCCGGCGTTGCGCGCGATCTCCTGCGTGACTGTGTCCTGCTGGCGCATTCCGACTGCGACATCATTGGCAACGTCGCTCAGTTGC